>Ga0197143_1001059_pt1 | contig 24948 bp, 22 predicted proteins | sample GBS70_MetaG_FD_148603 | JGI IMG/M metagenome (GOLD analysis project Ga0197143, IMG submission 148603) | Sediment microbial communities from Great Boiling Springs, Gerlach, Nevada, United States - GBS 70_MetaG | ecosystem: Environmental > Aquatic > Thermal springs > Hot (42-90C) > Sediment...
TCCCCCGGAGGGGAATTTCACGGAGGAACGTAGCAAAAACCTTAGGAGGAGTGCAGTGACTCAAGCCTTCCGGTTGCAGTCCCCCGGAGGGGAATTTCACGGAGGAACCCTATTCCCGGTCGCCGTCCGCACCAGCTATTATCGTCAGATACGGCGTCTCGACAAGGCCAGGCCCACCGAACCGCACGATAGCCAGCGCTGCCTGCTTCGTGAGCCGGTAGATTCGGATGAGGTCCCCCTCGCACCACATGCGCCCGACTCGCTTCACCAGCTCCTCGTACTCGGAAGGTCGCAGGTCGCACTCGAACACGCTGCGCTGGACTCGGTCCCCGTAGCCGGCGAGGAGCCGTGCCAACTTCGCCCGACGACGGTCATCGGGAATGTCGTACGCTACCACGACGTAGCTTTCACCCGCTCGCACGGCCTTCCCAACGCTCGGCGGTGGCGATGGGCCGGTACGCGCCCGGCTTCCCGGTGCGGATGGCCCGGGCCAGCGCCCCGGCTTGACGCTCGATGATCTCGTCCCAGGGGAGGGAACGGCCGGCGGGGGCGTAGAAGGTGCGGCGCAAGAGCCGCTCCTCCAGGGCTTTCACCGCGGCCGTTCGGGCTTCGCTCGAAAGACGGACACCGCCCTCGCCGACCTCCCACCAGCCGCTCGGTCCGAACGCTCGGAGGAGGCGAAGCACGAGGAAGTCGCAGAAGGGTGCTCTGAGCTCCTCCAGAAGGTCGAGGACGAGGGATGGCCGGCCGCGTCCAGGCGTGTGGAGGAGCCCCAGGTAAGGGTCGAGGCCCGCCGTCGCCGCCGCGCGCTGGACGACGGGCAACGCGACCATGTAGACGTACGAGAGCAGCGCGTTTACCGGGTCGGGAGGAGGCCGACGCCTCCGCGTCCAGTCACTCCCGACGCCCAGCGCAGGGCGGAGCGCGGCGAAGTAGGCGCGAGAGGCTAGCCCCTCGCACCCGGCGACCTCGTTCGCGGAGGTCGCCACTCGCAGGGCCCGAGCAGCTTTCACCCACTCGCGGGGCAAGGGAGTGCGCAGGGCCCGAAGGACCCGCATCTGTCCGTGGAGCTTGTTCCGTACGATGACGCGGGCGAAGGCGGCGCGCCGAGCAGGGTCGGCGACGGTGAGGGCCTGACGGAGCTTCAGTTCCACTGGAGTCGCAGCAGGGGTCTCGAGTCGGCCGCGGTACGCTCCTTTCGCCGAGAGGAACACCACGTCGGCGCCGCTGGTGAGGAGGCGCACTAGTGCGCCCGCCGAGATGTGAACGGCACCGTGGATCACCAGCCGGTCCAGCAAAGGGAGGCGGAGCTCTTGCACGATGACGCCGCCGGTCGCGACGACGAGGCGCTCCCCCTCGGCGCGGAGCTCGGCACCCTGTTCCCGAAGGTGGACGACTCGCATCGGTGGGAAAGCCCCCAGCTTCGATGTCCCCCGTCGGCTCGCCCGCCTAGGGCGAGCAAGCCTTGGGTAGCTCTTCGAGGCACCCGCGGAGCTTCGAGATGAACTTTCGCAGGCTGTCGGGGGCAGTGGGTGCCTGGTCCCATGCCTCCCAATCCCAGCATTCAAACACCTGGGTGAGCGCCTGGAGCGCCAGCCGAAGCACGCGTCGGGCTTCGTCGTGGTCGGTGGTGCCGGTGTGGACGAGCTGGTTGCGGAGCTCGGCGAGCCGTTCGAACGGCGCGAGGTCGCCCCGATGCTGCAGCTGCGACGTGAACTGGTCGAGTTCGACGAGGGCGTGCCGTCGGTTCCGTTCGCCTTCGAGCCGCCACCGGTGGTCTTTCTCCACCTCGCGCAAGCGACAGCGGAGGTCTTCCGGGAGGCGGTCGTAGTCGGCGCGCCGAACGTTGTCGGGGTCGAACCCGCACGCGGACTTGAGCCTGGCGCGGATGGCAACCTCCCAGGCCGTCACGCCGGTGACGAGGGCGCGCGTCAATCGCTCGCTCTCGAAGAGCCGTGCCGCGGCCGCGGCGAGTTCCGCCGGCAAGGTGGCCAGGTTCTTGCGGTCGGTCGAAGCGGCCTTCCCGAACCATTGCTTCAGGCGGTCGAGCTCTCCGCGGAGGGCCACGTTGGGTCCCGGGGTGGCCGCATCCCTCGCCCCTGGGAGGTCGAAGTCGTCGGCCTTGCCCATGGCCTCGGCCAGCTTCCGGGCAGCTTCGAGGATGGGGCGTGCACCGCCATCGAGGTACGCGCTGCGGACGGTGAGAACCTCACGGAGGATATCGGCTGCGACCGTCCAATTGAACCCCTCCAGCTCTCGGAGGGCTCGCTCGATATCGGTGCGGAGGCGGATGTTCCTGGGGTCAAAGGGCCGCAGCCGCTCTTCGTCGTTCGGAACGTGGCGGGGGTCGAGGGCCTGGACGAATTCGGCCTTCGGGAAAAGGACGGACGCGTCGGCGATGAGTGCGAGGCCGAGCTGGGGTGTCCCGGAGCTCGGACACACGACGATGCGGGCACCGTCCGGGAGTTGGTGGCGCCGGTCGGTGAGCGCTTTCTCCACCATCGCCAGGGCATCGTCGAAGAAGGCCGGATTCTGGTCGGGGAGCGGGACGATTTCGACCGAGGCTGTTGGAAGTTCCTTCCGGATCTCGTCACGCGTTCGCTGGGCCTGGGGTTCGACTCCCTTGGTGGCGAGCAAGAGGACAAGGGATGGCTTCTCCCGCAGCGTGGCGAGGAGAGGTCCGGTGGGGCGGGGCTCGCTGGGTGGCGATGGCTCGGGCGGTGGACCCGGAGGTCGCTGACCGTACGGGTCACGCTCGCCGATGGTGGCGATGAGAACCGTGGTCCGGGGTTGGCTTCCTGAGGCCTTCAATTCGTCATCCCTCCTGGTCGGGAGGTTCCTGGCGGTCGGCCGGTCTGGTGGGGCGAAGCGGCGCCGCGCGGACGCAACCGAATCCCATCGCCGTTTTCTGGCCGACGCCTGCGTATTCGGCGAAGGCGGCGAGAGCGCCCAGCAGCCCGTTGTAGATGGGCGGTGGGTTGACGAGCGTGAACTCCGCCGAGCCGATGAAGGCGGTGAACCGCCCTTCCATGCGGACGGAGAGGCTGCGGATACGAACTCTGCGGATGGCAGCGCAGTCCCGGACGACGTCGAAGGCGGCTTCGCCGAGGTCGTGGCCGCCGAAGGCCCGCCATCGTTCGAGGAGCGAACCGAAGACGAGGTCGGGGATGGGCAAGGGCATGGTCCGCCCGCGGGAGTGGAAGGCCGTCGGAGTGAGGAAATCGACCCGGACCGGGGTCGCCCGGTCGGCGCGCATCAAATGGCGACGGAGGAGGTCGGCGAAGGTATCCGTCTTCGCCTCGGCCACCCCTTCGACGAGGAGCCAGTGGCCATCGAGGAGGATGCGGCCGCTCCGCACGGTTCGGTCGGCGACGTCGGAGAGGAACGGCGCCACCCGGGGGCCTCCGGCGAGGACCAGGCGGAGGTCGTCGTGCTCCCCCACGAGTGCCGCGGAGAAGGGGCGCGGGCCGGGAGCGTCGTGGAGTTCGTCGGCCGCGCGCTGGTCGCAGCGGGCGACCTCGCCGTACAGCCAGGCGTTCAGTGCCCGGCCGAGGAATCGCTCCGGCGCCCGCTCCGCCCAATGGACGCGGAACTCGACGCGGGCGAGCTCGATCATGCGCGTCCCTTCCTACGGGTGGGCGCGAAGTCGACGGCCACGAGGCCGAGGGGCATCGGCAGGGAGCCCGTTTCGAACTGTGTGAGGACGAACTTGCCGGATTTTGGGAAGTCGGCTCCTATGGGTCCTCCACGGCCGAGGTTATGCTTGCGTGCGAACTCGAGGCGGTCGCGCGGGTTCGTGAGCAGGGCTCCGACGGTGTGAGGGGCCCACCCGGTGCCCCAACCGAGGAAGGCGAGCGGCGGCGTGTTCGCGTTGATGGCTGTGAGCCACGTGCCGTACGGCCGAGTCCGATTCGGGCTGGCTTCCCAGCCGTCGAGGACGCGGAGCACCTCCAAGGTGTCCTGGCGGACGACGTCTGGGAGTGCTCGAAGGAGCCCCGCTACGGCTCCGTCTGGCTCACCGTGCTCGAGGAGCGTCTCGTCGATGGCGATGCGCCCCCGGAAGGAGCCGTTGCGGGGGACCGTTTCGACCCATACGGAGAGAACGCCCCTACCCTTCTGGATGTCCCTGACCTCCACCTCGCTCAGTTCCGTAGCAGTCTCCCCTTCGGGGTAGAAATCGGAGACGCGGAGCGCGCGGAGGGCGTCGAGGTTGGCGGGGTCCGCCTTCCTCCCCTCGAAGCGGAGTCGCCGGAGGCGTTGTTCGAGAATCTCCGCGCGTGTCTCGGCGATGAGCGCGTCCGGTCGCGCCCCGCTCCGACGGAGGAGCGTCCGGAGGATGGCCGTGCGGAGCGCGCCTTTCACCGTGGAGCCGGGAAGATACAGCCGCCCGGTACCGTCCCGGATGAAGCGGAGCACCCATTCGCTCACATTGGATCCCCGCCGCATTGGCCGGATGCGGAGGGTCGCGACCGTGCACTCCCGACGGCGGCGTTCGCCGAGTCCCCTCGCGACCTGTCCGTTCGCAATACGCTGGAGTTCGACTTCGTCGACGAGTTCGAGCGCGCGGTCGACGTCGATGAGCGTGGCGCGCGGCGCGCCTCCGCCCGGCTGTTCGACGACGAAGTCGACATCGCGGTACCAGCGCTCTCCATCGCCGACGTGGAGTGCTGTCTGGACGGTGATGACGACGTCCCACTCCATCACCTACCTCCACGAACTACTTCCGACTCGTCGAGGAAGAGCCCAAATCCCCAGCGATAGACGGGGTGTGGCTCGCGGCCGGAGTCCGGTGTCACGTCGACGAGGGAGCCTACCGGGGCCGGAAGTTCGGGGTTCAGGTACGAGCCTTCGGCGAGCATGAGGAGGCGCTTGCTGCGTTCGCTGCCCCGCCATGGCGAGGCGATCCAGCCGAAGCGTTCGTCGGCGCGGTAGCCGAAGTCGGGGTCCGAGTGGAAGAGCCCCCGTTCGGTCTCGTCGCCGCGGGGTGCGACCCAGGAGAGGGAGAGCCCGCGGGGTCGTTCGGAGAGCGGGAGCAGAGAGGGTGTGCGGAGTTCGAAGGTGAAGCTGCCCCCGCCACGGGAGCGTCGCCCGCCGATCCCCGTGAGGGAGAGGAGGTGGAGCCACCGTTCGAGGAGGGAGAGCACGCTTCCGTCACGGGCGAGGATGTGGATGGCCCAGCGGAGGTGAGGGAGGCGTTCCGGGTGGCCGCGGCGCTGCGGCGCGGTGGCGACCGGACGCCCGTCGGCATAGGCGACCATCGCATGGTGGTAGAGCGCCGAGGCTCCCGACAGGCGGTCGACGGTGACGCCGGGGATCGTGCCCGCCTCCCAGGGCGCTCCGGCGAGGCGGTGCTCGCCGGAGAGCATGAGGGGCCCCCAGATGGAGAACCGGGCCTCCTCTCCGCGGTACCAGGCGAGGAGGGGAAGCTCGACGTAGGCGACACGCTTCAGCTGCTTCCGTTCCACTTCGCCCGGCTCCTCGTCCGCGGCATCGACGGTGCGAAGCCGTTGCGGCCTCGGCACGAACGGGGCTCGTCCCTCGATGTGGGGCATGGCAGAGCTGAGGAGGAAGGGAGGGTCGCCGTCTGCGGACGCGGCGAGGAGGGAACGGATGTCGTCGCCCAGGAGCGCCCCGGCGGAGAGGAGCGCCCCGAAGAAGGTATCGCTGGCAGGGAGGGGGGCGACGTGTCCTGGGCTGGCGGGATGGACCCCGAAGCGGAACACCCCGCGTGGTTCGATGACGACGGTGGCGGAGACGCCGTAGGGCGGCATCGGGGTCCTCCGTCACGAGGGGAGGGCGAGGGAGGGGAAGGCCTGTACGAATTCGGCGCGGGTGGGGTACGGACCGCCCAGGAGGGAACGCTGTGGCAGCCCGCCGCCGGCGGGGAAGTTGAGCAGCTCCACGCGGATGTTGCGGAAGGAGACGCGGCCCGAACCCCGGGACCCCGAGCTCCCGAGGTAGTCGGCCTCCAGCAGCTCCATCGCCTCGAGGAGCAAGCCGAGATGGTCCGTGAGGGAGTCCCCCTCGTAGTGGAAGAGGGTGAAGCGAGCCGGCCCGAATTCGGCGCCTGCCGGCACTCGCTCCATCGGTCGCGGCGTGGCTGCCGAGGTGAACCGGTCGATGGCGACCTCGGTCTTCACTTCCGTGTAGGGGAAGTCCGTGGGTTTCTCCCTGAGGGCGGCCCGGCTGGAATCGCTGAGGTGGACGTCGGCGACGCGGAGACGGGTGAGGCAGAACCAGCGGCCGCTCTTCGGAGCCGAAACGCCGAAGACGGTGCAGACGCGGCATTCGCGGTAGGGGCCCTCGGCCCGACAGACGTGGACGTGGACGCGGTCGCGGTCGATGGGCCAATTCTGGGAGAGGCCGTAGCGGCGCTCCAGCAGGGAGCGCATCTTTCCCTTGAGAGAGGAACCGGGGATGTACGGCTCGCCGCTGAGGGGGTTGCGGATGACCGGGTTGTCGAGTCCGCCGATGGCGATGGTGGATTCCGCCGCGCCGATGCGGAGGCCGGTTTCGCAGCGGATGGTGGACTCGACGAGCGCGACGGCGGAGAGGCGAGGGGGCGTTCCGGAGTTGGCTGCGTTGCTCACGACCGGTCTCCTCTTCCTTCCTTCGGGGCGTAGGCGATGAGCGCCTCGTAGAATTCGACGAAGTTGGCGAAGTTCTCGCGGCTCTGGACCGCGAAGTGGAGGCACGGCTCCAACACGTTTTGCAGCGGCTTGACCTTTTGCATGCGTTGAACCTGGTAGTTGAGCCGAGGCCGGAGCAGGACGGCCCGCCTCTGCGCGCGAGCCTCCTGCCCCTCTTGGGACCAGAGCATCTCGATGCGCTTCACCTCACCGAAGAAGCGACGCAGCTGGCTGGGGTTGACGTCGAGGTGCCGACCAATTTCCTGCGCCTTCCTGACCAGTAGCTCGGCGTTCCCTTCAGCGACGATCCGCTGGGCGTCCTCTTGGGTCAGGGTGGCGGAGGGAGATTGGGGCGGCTGGCTGCTCGGCCGTTGACCGCCGCGGTCCGGCCGCGGCTGCCCTCGCGGTTGCATCATCGGGACCTCCTTTCTTGGTTAGCGATGGGTTCCTCAATCCGCTCGCCTCTCCACGTTTGCCACTCGGCGAGGCGCGCGGCGGCGACGAGTCGTGCGGGCCCGCCCGCGCGTACGAGCTGTTGCTCGACGTCGGCCGCGAGCTGCTCCGCCTCCTTCCGCGTGCTCTCGCCGCGTGCGCGCCGGAGCCGGTGGGGAACCCGCCACATGGCGGGCCCGTACCGTGGTTTGCCGAGCGGGTCGAGTTCGTCGATGGCCTCCCGGGCGACCTGCAGGACCTGGAGGGCTCCCCGCGAGAGGTGCCCGTCCTGGACGAGCGTCGCGAGCCGGTCGGTCCAGCGCAGGACCTCCTCGACGTCGTCCCAACGGAAGGGGATCCCGAAGAGCGTGCAGCGGTCCTTGCCTGCCTCGGCCTTCGCGAGAGCGAGCGCGTCCTCGGCCTCCGCCAGGGCGAGGGCGACGGGTCGGTCCGGGGCTCCGAAGGAGATGCCTGCGGAGAAGTGGAGGTCGGGATTACCGGCAGCCCATCGTCGGAACTCCCGGCGGAGTTCGGCGACGAACTCGATCGTTCCCCGCCAGTGGCCGACGAGGGCGGCGTCGTCGCCGCCCGAGTAGATGAGGTAGATGTCCCCCGCTCCTCGCCTCTCGGCTGCGACATCGATGTGCCCTTCGAAGAAGAGCGAGAGGAAGCGGGAGGCGGATGCGAACCGTGAGGGGGAGACGGAGCCGCGTGAACCGAGGCCGCGGATGAAGAACCCGAGGTCGTCCACGTCCAGCTTGGCGCAGGCGAGGAGCGACCTGCCGGGCCCTCGCTGGGCGAGCTCTTTGAACTCCACCACACCGCCGTCCCGTTTCCGGGGCACGTACCGTCCGCTCACGAAGAGGCGACCGTGCGGTGCTTCGCGCAACCGCTCGGCGTCGAGCACGAGGAGGGAGGCGGTGGCGTCGCCGTCGGGCACCCGCTCGTGGAGCTCGACCTTCCAGCCGAGTCGGGCGAAGGCATCCCTCCAGCCGGGCTCCTGCGAGGCGCTGGCGGAGCTGAGGGTGAGGAAGTTCTTCGTCGGCAGGGCAGAACCGAGCTCGACGAGGCCTGCGCAGAAGGGACACAGCCGTTCGCTCTCCTCCTCGGCAGGGCGGGCGCCGTCGGCGCCGCATGCCCGGCAGGCCTCTGAGGCGCCGCCTGCGCCGCGGGGCGCGAAGAGCGCAGGTGCGGTGCGGCCATCGAGCCGGCGGAGCTTCCTCCGGTGGAGCTCGCTCCGCACGCGGCGAACGACCGCGCCGAACTGGCTCGCCTCGCTTCGCCTCATCTGGGTGGATGCGACGATGACGTCGAGGACGGGCCCGTGGACCGTTTGGAGCTCGGCGGTGATGTGACGTGCGATCTGCTCTGCCTTCGCATCGCATCCGGGGGGTGCGACGACGAGGAAGTTCCCGCCGGATGCGGTCACCACGTGAGCGGGGGTCACGCCCAGGTCCCGGGCGAACGTCCGGGCCACGACCAGGGAGAGCAGCGAGAGGTAGAAGGAGCGGGCTCGCAGCTGGCGGGCGGCGCGGGCAGTGGCGGCACGGTGGAGGAAGGCCTGGATGCCGGAGAGGTCGCCGGCGATGATCGTGGCGCAGGGGTCGGCTTCCGGGTCGTCGACCGCTGCGAGCGCTCCGGCGAAGGCGCCGGCGAGGTGCAGGTGCATCGCCAGGCTGATGTCCGGGCGCGTCCTCCAGAACGCCGAGGGGGCGAGCGAGCCGACGTTCTCGACCAGCCCGAGGACGCCGTCGACGAGCGCGTCGCCTTGCAGGCTGCGGAGTTTGGCGCCGCCGTCGCGAAATGCGCGGGCGAGGTCGTCGTACCACTGCTGGACCGGCATTGGGGTCGAGCTGTCGGCTTCCTCGACGGGTGGCCAGGAGCCCACCAACGGGCGCGGACGCACCCGCGCGCTGCTCGCCGAGCCGGCGAGCGGGGAGATGAGGAGTGGGAGGGGCGAGCCCGCCGCGCCCTCACCGGGGTCGTACTGGTCGTCCCGTTCGCCGGCGGAGAGGCGGTCGCCCTCCTGGACGCAGGCGATGATGGGGATGGCGCGGGCGCTCGCGTTCGCGGCGTGGTGGAGCGCCACGGCTTCGGCGAAGGGCGACTCCTGGCCGAAAACCTCCGCGACCATGTGGCCTCCCATCGCCGCGTGGCTGTGTCCCCATTTCTGGCGGCACTGGCACTCCGGGCCACCCTCGCAGTCCCAGTGGGAGCGCTTCGGGTCCGGCCTCGAACCCTGAGCCCAAATCTTTCCGATGTCGTGGAGCAGGCCGCCGATGGTCGCGCGCAAAACGGTGTCTCCGGACATGCCGCCTCCGAACGCCGTCGTCACGTGGGCAGCATTGTAAGGCAGCGTCGCGTCAGCTGTTGACGTCTTTTCCGCCCGCCGCTCGGGAGACGGGGGCCTCTCCAGGAGGAGGCGATGGCGAAAGGGGCCTCGCCGACGGCTCGGGTGGGCGCCTCCGCGGGTGCGCCCCAGTCATCGGGAGCGGAAGGTCGGCATCCCTCGCGAAGGCTGGGGCGCCTTCGTCCCGTCATCGTTCCGGAGGGGCCGGACACGCCGGCGGCCGCTGTGGCGGCCGGGAGGACGTGCGGACGTGCGCCGGATGCGAACGCCACGGGGTCGCGACGGGGCGTCGGGGTCGATGCGGTTCCGCGAGAGCTGAGCGGTGCGATGTCACGGTCGGGTGCCGGCCTCCGTGGTCCAGGCCTTCGAGGGTGCCGAAGATGGCGCTCGAGGGGGAGCGAGGTTCGCGATAGGCGGCTCATCGCACGGAGCGAGGCGGGGCGAGTCGTGGCCGTGTGGGAGGGGGCGGCGATGCGGACTCGGGCGGCTCGAACTAGGCGGCGCGGGAACCGGAGCCCGCGCCGCGCGTGGATTCGTCCTGGACTGGAGCGGGCGGCGGGAATCGAACCCGCACTTCAACCTTGGGAAGGTCGCGTTCTGCCACTAAACCACGCCCGCTCGCACCTTCGTATTCTACCAGCGTCACCCCAACCGGCGAGAGGAGGTCTGGAGGATGCCGATTCCCCGCGAGCTTGCCCTCACCCCCGAGGAGATCGACGAGCTGATGCTCTCGACGTGGAACATGCGCATCGCCACCGTCGGCCCCGGCTCCCGCATCAACCTCACCCCGCTCTGGTTCGGCTGGGCCGGCGGTCGCATCTACGCTTACTGTCGCGGCCAGAAGGTGGAAAACCTACGCCGCAATCCCACCGTCACGGTGCTCGTCGACCGGAACGAGCGCTTCCCCGAACTGCAAGGGGTGATGTTCCAGGGAAGGGGACGCGTGCTGGAGACCGCGGAGGAGGAGGCCGCCGACCCCTACCTCGAAGAGGTGCGTTGGCAGATGGGGCGGAAGTACGCCGGCGGCCACGGCGAGCCGGCCGAGCCGCGGCGGAACGACGCTACCGCGCGCGGCCGCAACTGGCGCTGGATCGTCATCGAGCCCGAGCGGGTCATCTCCTGGGACAACCGGAAGCTCTCCCGCCTCCGCAAAAGCTGAGGGCGCGAGGCTCACCTGGGAGGTGGGCGGTTGACGCCAGTGATAGAGTATGTCTATCAGAAAGAGAGGAGGACTCGATGTACGGCCTCGTCCGCGATGTCCTCGCCGACAAGGGGAGCCACGTCTACACCATCGAGCCGCGGGCGACGGTCCGCCAGGCGGTCCAGCGCATGAACGAGCACGGCATCGGTGCCCTCCTCGTCCTCGAGGGCGAACGTCCGGTCGGCATCTTCACGGAGCGCGACGTCCTCCGCCGGGTGGTGGACGCCGGCCGTGACCCCGACACAACGCTGGTCCGGGACGTCATGTCGAGCCCGGTCGTGACCGTGCGCCCCGACACGCCGGTCCGGGATGCGATGGAAACCATCACCACCCTCCGGCATCGCCACCTCCCGGTGGTCGACGGTGGCAAGGTGGTGGGGATGGTGTCGATCGGCGACCTGCTCCGCTGGGTGACGTACTACCAGCAGCGCGAAATCGAGCACATGACCGACTACATCACGGGGCGGGCGCCGGCCTAGCGGCCCCGGAACACAGGCTCGCGCTTCTCCACGAAGGCGCGTGCCCCCTCTTTGTGGTCCTCGGTGGTGAAGAGGTAGGCGAGCGCGTTGCCGATGAACTCCCCCATCTCGTCCATCCGCGCGTGCCGCGACCGGCGGAGCCCTTCCTTCATATAGCGCATGGCGATGGGAGGGTTGGCGGCGATCTTGCGTGCCAGGGTGCGAGCCTCTTCCATGAGCTGTTCCGGCGGGACGACCTTCGAGACGAGGCCGATCCGCTCGGCTTCGGCCGCGTCGATGATCTCCCCGGTGAAGAGCAGCTCGGCCGCCTTCGAAGGGCCGACGACGAGCGGCAGCCGCCAGAGGCCGCCCAAATCGGCCACGAGCCCCCGTTTGATGAAGAGCTCTCCGAACCGCGCGGCCGTCGAGGCGATGCGGATATCGCAGAGGAGGGCCAGGTCCATCCCCCAGCCGACCGCGGCTCCGTTCACCGCGGCGATGACGGGCTTGTCGCATTCGAGGACCGCGGCCGCTGCCGGCGTTGGACGGGGCCGGACCTCGCGCAGACGGGTGACCGTCTCGTCCCGCGCCTCGCCGAGCATGATCTCCCGCACGTCGTCGCCCGAACAGAAGGCGCGTCCTGCTCCGGTGAGGATGACGCAGCGCACGTCGGGGTCGGTGTGGGCGCGCCGGAAGGCCGCTTCGAGCTCGGCGTACGCTTGGCGGTTGAGGGCGTTCATCACCTCGGGGCGGTTCAGCGTCACCGTGGCGATGAAGTCGGATACCTCGTAGAGGACGGTCGTTCCCTCGGCCATGGGGCTCCTCCTTGCGTCGAAGGCGGAACGAACGTTGCCCGCGGCAGCTGTTCGCCCGCGGGCAACGTATAACACGAAGCGAACGAGTTCGGAAGCGGGGCCTAGGCCTCCAGCCCTTCGGTGCGCGTCAGCACGCGGAGCATCACCTCGTCGGCGCCGCCGCCGATGCCGAGGAGGCGGCTATCGCGGAAGTAGCGTGCCGTCCACATCTCCTCCATGTAGCCGAGGCCGCCGTGGAACTGGAGGCAGGTGTCGGCCACTCGGCGCACGAGCCGCCCGGCCTTGAACTTCGCCATCGTGGCCAGACGGGTCACGTCCTCGCCGGCCACCACGCCCTCGGCAGCGGCGTATGCGAGCTGCCGCAGCGACTCGATTTCGACGATGAGCTCGGCGAGCGTGTACTGGATGTACTGCATGGAGAGGAGCGGGCCGCCGAACGCCTTCCGCTCTCGCAGGTAGGCGACGGTTCGTTCGATGGCCCGGCGCATCCCGCCGATGGCGGTGTAGACGGCGATGAGCCGCTCCTTCTGGAACTGCTGCATCTGGAGGTAGAAGCCCTGCCCCTCCTCGCCGATCCGGTTCGTGACCGGGACGCGGACGTCTTCGAGCACGAGTTCGGCCGTATCGGACGAGTGGTTGCCGAGCTTACGGAGCTTGCGTGCCACCCGGAATCCGGGCCGGTCGGTCGGCACGATGATGAGCGACATGCCGCGGTACCCGCCCTCCGGGGATGTCCGTGCCAGCAGGGTGAGGAAGTCCGCCTGGGTCCCGTTCGTGATGTAGATTTTCGACCCGTTGATGACGTACTCGTCCCCGTCGCGTCGGGCGAAGGTCTTGATGCTGGCGACATCGGAGCCGGCGTCGGGCTCGGTCACCGCGATGGAGGCCACCATCTCGCCCTTGAGGGCCGGCTCGAGGTACTGCTTCTTCAGCTCGTGGGAGCCCCACTTGGCGAGGGCAGGCGTTGCCATGTCGGTCTGGACGGTGATGGCCATGGGCACGCCGCCGCAGTCGGCCCGTCCCAGCTCCTCGCCGAGGATGACCGTGTACCAGTGGTCGGCGCCACCGCCACCGTAGGCCGGGTCGTACTCGACGCCGAGGAGGCCGAGCTTCGCTGCCTTCTTGAACAGCTCGTGGGCGGGGAAGGTCCCCGCTGCTTCCCACTCGTCGGCGTAGGGGTTGATCTCCTTCTCGACGAACTCGCGGACCGTGCGCCGGAAGATTTCGTGTTCAGCCGTGAACTTCACCATCGTTCGAATGCTCCTTCCGCAGGTGAGTGGACCCGACTAGGCAGCGGGGACGGGGATGTCGGCCAGCAGGACCGCCGGCATCTCGACGTGCTTCGCCCGCAGGTATTCGCCCAGGCTCTTCGCTTGGGGGTCCTGGCGGGTCGACGCCGCGACGCCTTCGCCGAGGATTCCGTGCACGACGAAGTTCAGCGCGCGCAGGTTGGGTAGGTCGTAGCGGTCGACGCGGAGGTCGCGGGCTTCCGGGATGAGCTCCTTGAAGCGCTCGACGGTGAGGAAGTGCGACAGCCACGCGTAGCCGAGGTCGCTCCGTGCCCACACGCCCACGTTGGCGTTGCCGCCTTTATCTCCCGAGCGCGCCCCGAAGACGAGGCCGAGCGGCACGCGCACGGTCGGGCCTTTCGGCGGCGGGGGGAGCTCGGGGGCCGCCACGACGACCGGGCTCCCCGCTGCGGAGGGCCGTGGCCCGACCGGCAGACGGCGGCCGTCATCGGTCACCACCACCTCCTCGATCGCCTCCTGCGGCACGAGCGCCGGCCAGTAGACGCCGTACGCCTCTTCCGAGGTGGGGGGTGTGGTGAGGTAGAAGCCGGGGTAGTTGGCCAGGGCGAGCTCGACGGCGGCGTTCGAGAACGCGCGCCCTACCTTGGCCGGGTTGCGGTCCTTCACGGTCACCCGCAGCATGGCGCTCGCGAGCTCGTTGGAAGGCGGGTCCTCCCTGTCGGTGCGGATGAGCTGGATGTCCACCGACTCGAACTGCTCGCGGCCGCCGAGCTTGGCGAAGAGCGCGTCGAGGGCCACCCGCGCCTTCTCCTCGATATCGAGCCCGGTGAGCACGAAGGTCATCGTGTTCCGGTAGCCACCGACGTAGTTGATGCATACCTTCGTGGTGGTAGGGGCCGGTTCGCCCCGGACCCCGGTCACGCGGACACGGTCGGGCCCTTCCTGTTCGAGGCGGATGGTGTCGAAGCGGGCGATGACGTCCGGATTGGCGTAGCGGACGTCGCCGATTTCGTAGAGGAGCTGCGCGGTCACGGTGCCCACGGAGACGAGGCCGCCCGTACCCGGGTGCTTCGTGATCACGCTCGAGCCATCCGGTTCGACTTCGGCGATGGGGAACCCCGGGTTCTCGAGGCCTGGCACTTCCTGGAAGAAGGAGTAGTTGCCGCCCGTCGTCTGCGCACCGCACTCGATGATGTGCCCGGCGACGACAGCCCCGGCCAGCTTGTCCCAGTCGTCCCGCTTCCAGCCGTACCACCAGGCTGCCGGGCCCACGACGAGCGAGGCATCGGTGACGCGCGGACAGATGACGATATCGGCCCCGCTTTCCAGGGCCTCGACGATGCCCCAGGCGCCCAGGTAGGCGTTCGCCGCCACCGGCTGGATGCCTGCCTCGCGGAAGTCGCGGCCGGTGTCCATGTGGGTGAGGCGCTCTCCCCGAGCGAGGAGCTCCGGAATCTTGGCGAGGATGTCGTCCCCTTCGATGTGCGCCACGCGTGCCTGGAGGCCCAACTGGTCGCAGAGCTGCCGGACCTTCGCTGCTAGCCCGGCAGGGTTCAAGCCTCCGGCGTTCGTAACGATGCGGATACCCCGCTGGAGGCAGGTGGCGAGCACGTCCTCCAGCTGCCGGAGGAAGGTGACGGCGTAGCCGGCCGACGGGTCGCGCTGCTTCGCCTTCCACAGGATGAGGAGGGTGAGCTCCGCCAGGTAGTCGCCGGTGAGGAAGTCGATGGGCCCGCCCTCCACCATCTCCTTCGCGGCCGAAAGGCGGTCCCCGTAGAAGCCCGAACAGTTGGCGATGCGGACGGGAGTATCGCCGCGTGTGCGCATCTCACACCTCCTGCCAGCGCGGCTTCCGCTTCTCGAGGAAGGCGGCCATGCCTTCCCGAGCGTCTTCCGAGGCGAACATCCGTGCCGAGAACTCCGCTGCCCAGGCGAGCGCCTGGTCGAAGGGGACACCCGGGAGCGTGCGGAGGAGCTCCTTGCAGGCGGCCAAGGCGCTCGGGCTGGCCAAGAGCAGGCCATCGAGGTATTCGCGGACGGTCGCATCGAGGTCGCCGGCGGGCACCGCGCGGGTCACCAGCCCGATGGCGGCGGCCCGCCTCGCGTCGAACGTCTGGCCCGAGAGGAAGAGCTCCGCCACCGCCGTCCGCCCGACCTTCTCCATGATGGGGACCGCGATGATGGCCGGAACGACCCCGACTCGGACCTCGCTGAAGGCGAAGGTGGCATCTTCCGGCGCTACGGCGATGTCGGCGGCCGCCACGAGGCCGATGCCGCCGGCCCGCGCGTGTCCGTTGACACGCGCCACGACCGGCTTCGGGCCGTTGCGGATGATGCGGAGCACGTCGGGGACGCCGCCGCCGGCGGGCCCTGCCGGGCCGCCGGCCTGGTTGGCCGCGAGCTGCTCCTTCAAGTCGGCCCCACTGCAGAAGGTGCTTCCCGTCCCCGTGAGCACGATCGCCCGCACGTTCGGTGCTGCCATCGCCCGTTCGAGCGCCGCGCGGAGTTCGCTCACGAGCTGGCGGGACAGGGCGTTCCGGTTCTCGGGGGAGTCGAGGGTGACGATGGCGACGCCGCGCTCTTCGGTGTAGTGAACCAGTTCGCTCATCGGCTGGACTCCTTGGCGAATTCGCCCGGCCTTCGGCCAGGGCCCGGCGGGCCCGCGAACGCTTGGGCGATCTGCATCCACTCTCGCGCCGCTTCGCCCTGCACCACGAGGTCCGTATCGAGCAGATGCCGCCGTTGCGTCACCACGCGACAGAAGTCGGTCGCCGTCCCGGCGATTCGGTTGGCGGCGTCCTCGGGTCCGAAGCACCAGATGGCGCCGGAGGGGGCCACCAGCTCGATGCGGATAGGCACGTCCGGAGGGGTCATCCCCCGAACCTGGTAGGAGTACGCCCTCGTCCTGACGCCCAGCTCGACGACGTGCCGCAGCCGGTCGGTGTCGGGGCGGTCGAAGGGCACGACGTCCACCACGTCGAGGCCGTGCGACCACGTCTCCATCAGCCGCGCGGTCACGAACGAGGCGGCGCTCATGTTGGGGCCGAACCAGGGCAACCGCTCGCCGCCGCTCAGCCGCTGCGCTGCCGCTATCAAGGCCTTGCTGCTTTCTCGCCACCAGGCGAAGAGGGCCTCGGGAGACATCGCCCGCCCTCGCGCCAGGTACTCTCCTTCCAACGCGAGGCCTTCCCGGAGCGCTCGTTCGCGTAGGGACTCGAAGGCGGCGGCGTCTTCGATGGCCAGACGGGCGGCGTCGTCGAAGAAGGCGAGGTGGGTCACCTGGTCCCGCACAGCCCACCCCGGAGCGTGGGTCGGCACCTCCCAATGCTCCGGTGCGAGCTGCCGGAGCACGGCCTCGAGCGCTTCCTGCTCGGCGGCAAGGTCGCGGACGAGGGCGGGGAAGTCGACGCTCATTCCTGGCCTCCGTCTTCCTCGACAACGGCGATGAGGTCGCCCACGTTGAGCTGGTCGCCTTCCCGTACGAGGACGTCGCGCACGATGCCGTCGACCCCCGCGTACACGCGGTGCTCCATCTTCATCGCCTCGAGAATGGCCACGACGTCGGTCGCCGCTACCCGCTGGCCCACGGTGACGCGCACGGCCACCACCTTCCCGGGCATCGGCGCCCGAAGACCTCCGGCGATGCTCTCCTCTTCCCGCCTCCGTGACGGGAACCGTGGCAGCTCATCGAGCCGGAAGGTGTACCCGCCGATTCGGAGCCACCAGGCCGAGGCTTCGTGGGCCCACCGCGCCCGCGTCAGGACGCCGTCGATGGTGGCCGATGCCCATCCGTCGTCGACGCGCAGCCCCTCGGCGCGGCGGTCGTTGCCCTCCCCCACGCGGACGATGAAGGTCCCGTCGCGCTGGCGTTCGTACTCTACGGTCGACGTCCGGTCGCCCATCCGGAAGCTCGTCCGCTGCCGTTGGGAGGGGTTGTTCCGCCAGCCGGAGGGGATGGTCCGCTGGACCTTCGCGGCGGCGCGCCGCTCCCACTGGCCGATGAGGGCGGCGAGGGCGAGCGCGCGCTCTTCGAGGTCGGCGGGCGGGCATGCCGGCGTGGGGGTGTGTCGCTCCAGGAATCGCGTCGTGGTATCGCCGGCGAGGAAAGCCGGATGTCTCAGGATTGCCGCCAAGTACTCCCGGTTCGTCGTCAGGCCGAAGAGGGTCGTGTGTTCAAGTGCTCGCGCCAGCTTGGCGGCGGCCTCCGCACGGGTGGGCGCGTGGGCGATGACCTTGGCGATCATCGGGTCGAAGTAGGGCGAGATCTCGCTGCCGCTTGCCACGCCGGCGTCGACGCGGAGACCCGACTCCTCGGGCACCTCGAAGGCGAGGAGACGGCCGGTTTGGGGAAGGAAGCCGGCTGCGGGGTCCTCGGCGTACAGCCGTGCCTCGATGGCGTGCCCCCGAATGGCGAGGTCGTTCTGTTCGAAAGAGAGCGGAAGCCCCATGGCGATGCGCAGCTGCTCCCGCACGATATCGACGCCCGAGACCATCTCCGTCACCGGGTGCTCCACCTGTAGCCGGGTGTTCATCTCCATGAACGAGAAGCGGCCCTCGCCGCTCCAGAGGAATTCGATGGTGCCGGCGTTGACGTAACCGATGCTCCTCGCGGCGGCGACCGCGGCCTCGATCAGCCGCTCCCGGTCGCGCGGGCTGACCGCTGGGGAGGGCGCCTCTTCGATCACCTTTTGGTGTCGCCGCTGGATGGAGCACTCGCGCTCGAAGAGGGCGACGGTGTTCCCGTGCTGGTCCGCCAGGACCTGCACTTCGATGTGCCGGGCGTCGAAGATGTACGGCTCGGCGAAGACGCGGGGGTCGCCGAAGGCGCCGAGCGCCTCGCGGCGGGCAGCGGCGACCGCTTCGGGGAGCTCGTCCGGCCCCTGGACGATGCGCATCCCCTTCCCCCCGCCGCCAGCCACTGCCTTCACCATGAGCGGGTAGCCCACCGACTCCGCCTCGCGCAGCAGCTCCTCCGGCGATTCGCCTCCGAAAACCACCCGCGGGAGCACGGGGACACCGGCACGCTCCATCCGTTCCAGGGCAGCCACCTTGTCCCCCATGGCGGCGATGGCCTCGGGTGACGGCCCCACCCAAACGAGCCCGGCATCGAGCACGGCCTGGGCGAAGGCCGCGTTCTCGGAGAGGAAGCCGTAGCCGGGATGGATTGCGTCCGCCCCGACGCGCTTGGCGGCTTCGAGCACGAGCTCCACGTTCAGGTACGTCTCTGCGGGTGTCTTGCCGGGCAAGGCGACGGCGGTGTCGACATCCCGAACGAAGGGGAGGTCCCGGTCGGGCTCGGCGAAGATGCCGGCGGTTTCGATGCCCATCGAACGGGCCGTCCGGGCGATGCGGCTGACGATCTCCCCGCGATTGGCGATGAGCAAGCGGCGAATGCTGTGCATAGCCCTACATCCTGAAGACGCCGAAGCTGTCGGAGCCCTTGACGACGTTCGAATGCACCGCCGACAGCGCGATGCCCAAGACGGTACGCGTGTCGCGCGGGTCGATGATGCCGTCGTCCCACACCTGGCCGGTGGCGAAGAGGGCCGTCGACTCGCGCTCGATCTGGGCCTCGATGGCGGCGCGCATCGCAGCGTCCCGCTCCTCGTCGTACGGGATTCCGGCGGCCATGGCTGCCTGCCGTTGGACGATCGACATGACCCCCGCGAGCTGTTTCGGTCCCATCACGGCGATGCGGTGGTTCGGCCAGGTGAACACGAAGCGCGGGTCGTACGCGCGGCCGGCCATCCCGTAGTTCCCCGCGCCGTACGATGCGCCGATCATGAGCGTGATGTGGGGCACCTTGGAGTTCGTGACGGCGTTGATCATCTTGGCGCCATCTTTGATGATGCCGCGCTGTTCGTACACGGTGCCGACAATGTAGCCGGTAATGTTCTGCATGAAGATAAGCGGGATATCGAGTTTGTTGCACAGCTGGATGAACTGCGCGGCCTTCTCCGACTCCTCAGAGAAGAGAACGCCATTGTTCGCCAGGATGCCGACCCGATACCCGTGGATCGACGCCCATCCGGTCACGAGGTTCTCGCCGTACAGCGGCTTGAATTCGTGGAAGCGCGAGCCGTCCACGACCCGGGCGATGACCTCGCGGCTGTCGAACGGCACCCGCAGGTCGACCGAGGCGATGCCGAGGAGCTCTTCGGGGTCGTAGAGCGGTTCGTCCGGGGGCTCGGTCGGGGGCGGGCCGAGCTTCCGCCAGTTCCAGCTCTCCACCAGGTCGCGGGTGATACGGATGGCGTCGAGTTCGTCCTCGGCGAGGAAGTCGGCCAGCCCGGAAACGCGGGCGTGCATTTCGGCGCCGCCGAGCTCCTCCTCGTCGGCGTCTTCGCCGGTGGCCATCTTCACCAATGGCGGCCCGCCCAGGAAGGCGTGGGACTGCTTCTTGATGAACACCGTGTAGTCGGACATCCCCGGCACGTAGGCGCCGCCAGCGGTCGCGTTCCCGAAGACGATCGAGACCGTCGGCACCCGCTCCCCGGAGAGGCGGGTGATCTCGAAGAAGGTGCGGCCTCCCGGTACGAAAATCTCTGCTTGCCGCGGCAGGTCGGCGCCCCCGGACTCGGTGAGCTGGATCATCGGCAGGCGGTTGGCCCGCGCGATCTCGAACGAGCGGAGCGTCTTTCGCATCGTGTACGGATTCGTCGTTCCCCCGCGGACCGTCGGGTCGCTCGCCTGGATGACGCACTCGACCCCGGAGATGACACCGATGCCGGTGACGACGCTGGCACCGACCACGTATTCGGTTCCCCAGGCGGCGAGGGGCGAGAGCTCGAGGAAGGCCGAGTCGGGGTCGATGAGCAGCTCGATCCGCTCCCGCGGCAGCATGCGGCCACGGGCTCGGTGGCGGGCAACGTACTTCTCGCCGCCACCGGCTCTCGCGATGGCGAGCTGCTGGTTGATCTCCTCCAGCAGCTCCAGCATCCGCTCCCGGTTCTCCCGGAACTGGGGGCTCCGCGTGTCGACTCTCGTGGGCAAGACTTCCATGGCGTGCCGATTCTACCGGGCGGTAAATTGAACGGCAATTCACTTTTGCCGAGGAGCGCCGGTTACGTGCCCTCCTGCCAGCTCGCCAGGTATCGCCGCTGCTCCTCGGTCAGTGTGTCGATGCGCACGCCCATCGCCTCGAGTTTCAGCCGGGCGATCTCGTCGTCGAGCTCCTTCGGCAGGGAGTACACCTGGCGTCCCAGTTCGGCGTGGTGCTGGGCGATCCACTCGGAGGCGAGGGCCTGATTGGCGAAGGACATGTCCATCACCGCTGCCGGATGTCCTTCCGCCGCCGCGAGGTTCACCAGCCGTCCTTCGCCCAGCAGGTAGAGGCGCCGCCCATCGGCGAGGCGGTACTCGTCGACGTGCTCGCGGATGCGCCGCACGCCTTCGGCCATCTCCGCCAAGGCCCGGACGTTGATTTCGTTGTCGAAGTGGCCGCTGTTCGCCAGGATGGCGCCGTCCTTCATCGCTTCCAGGTGCTGGCGGTCGATGACGTTGCAGTCGCCGGTGAGGGTCACGAAGATGTCGCCGATCGGGGCGGCTTCGGCCATCGGCATCACCCGGAAGCCGTCCATCACCGCCTCGAGGGCTTTTACGGGGTCGACCTCGGTGACGACCACCTGGGCGCCCATTCCCCTCGCGCGCATGGCCACGCCGCGGCCGCACCAGCCGTATCCGGCCACGACGAAGACCTTCCCGGCCAGGAGTACGTTCGTGGCTCGGATGATGCCGTCGATGGTCGATTGGCCTGTTCCGTACCGGTTGTCGAAGAGGTGTTTCGTGGCCGACTCGTTCACCGCCACGATGGGGTAGCCGAGAGCGCCATCGGCGGCCATCGCCCGGAGGCGGATGACGCCCGTGGTCGTCTCCTCGGTTCCGCCCACCACCCATTGGAGAAGCTCCCGGCGTTCTTTGTGGATGGTGGCCACGAGGTCGGCGCCGTCGTCCATCGTCAGTTGGGGACGGTGCTCCAGCGCCTGGTGGATGTGGCGGTAGTACGTGGTGGCGTCCTCGCCACAGATGGCGAAGACGGGGATCCCGTACTCGGTCACGAGCGCCGCTGCCACATCGTCCTGCGTCGAGAGTGGGTTGCTCGCGCAGAGCCGGACATCGGCGCCACCGGCCTTGAGGGTGAGGACGAGGTTGGCCGTCTCGGTCGTCACGTGGAGACAGCAGGCCATGCGGATGCCGCGCAGCGGCTGCTCCCGCTGGAACCGTTCCCGGATCTTCCGGAGCACGGGCATTTCGCGCGCTGCCCACTCGATCCGCCGAATCCCTTCCGGGGCGAGGGTGGGGTCGGCGATGTCGGCCGGAACCGTGGCTGTCATGACGGACTCCTTCTCGCTGGTTCGTGCAAGCTGACGAAGTAGGCGCCGTAGCGGCGCCCGCGGAGGGCAGCGCGCAGGCGACGCCAGGCTGCGCCGAGGCCGAGCAGGTCCCGCCGCGTGGCGCTTGCCTCCACCAGCTCGCACACCTCGGTGTAGCCGAGCTGCCGGTAGGCGGCCACCGCGGGACGGTTACGGGGGTCGACGGTCAGCACCACCACGTCGCACATCGCAAGGAGGGCTTCCGTCACGGCGCTGGTGGCTGCCTTCGCGTACCCGCGCCCTCGGTACGCGGGGTGGGTGAACACGTTGCCGACCACGGCGACGCGCTCTTGGGGCGAGACCACGTGCGTGCCGGCGATGGCCACCAGTCGCCCTTCCACCACGACCCCCCTGTACACCCCGGCATCGAGGTGTTCCGGGGTGTAGTAGGCCGTTCCGCCTTCGGTGCTGTACAGGGCGTTCACCCGGCGCACGTCCAGGCCGGTCAGGCGCACAGTTTCGTGCCCGCGGTAAGGGCGGAAGGTCTCCTGGCGTACCGCCATCCGCACCATCGGCTGTTGGTGGCTCAGCCGGTAGACGCGGCCCATCACCGCGAGGTGAACGGGCTGGCAGGTGGCGAACGTCGTCGGCCCGCCGGGGTCGAGCGACAGGATGGCCAGCGTGGCGTCGGGGTCTCCCATCACGAAGGTCGCCTCGCCGAGTCCGCCGCGGCTGTGGGCCACCACTGCCGTACCCGTTTCTCCCCTGGCGGCGTACCACCGGGTCCGTTCGTAAAGCCCAGGCTCCAACTGCCCCAGGGCGTACGCCGCATACTCCGCCCGTGGCCTGAGCAGGGCCCGGATCTCGTCCCGGTCGGTGAGCCGGCGGACCACGAAATCCCGGCGGAGCCGCGCTTCGGCGGACCAGGGCAGCCCCCGTTCGACCACTACTCCACCACCTCGAAGTGCGTGAGCTGTCGGAAGGCGCGGTACCGCTCCTCCACTTCCGCGCGGGTGAGTCGCAGGAGTCGCGAAGGGCCGAACCCTTCGACTTGGAACGAGGCTACCGTCGAGCCGTAGACGATCGCCCGGCGGATGGCCGACGGGGTGATTTCACCCGCGGCGTCGAGGAAGCCGAGGAAGGCTCCCGCGAACGCGTCACCCGCGCCGGTCGGGTCCACCACCTCCTCCAAGGGGTACCCTGGCAGCACGAAGTAGTCGCCGTTGCTGGCGAAGGCCGCACCGTACTCTCCCAGCTTGACGATGACCCCCTTCGGCCCCAAGGAGAGGAGTGTGCGCGCCGCCCTGGCGATGCTCGGCGTTTCGGCGAGCTGGCGCGCCTCGCTCTCGTTGATGGAGACGAAGTCGACGCCGCGGAACGTCGCCAGGAGCTCGTCCCGGGCGTTGTCGATGAAGAACTGGATGGTGTCTGCCATCACGAGCCGCTTTCCGGACACCTGCTCCGAAATCCGCCGTTGGAGGTCGGGGGCGCCCGCCGCCAAGAAGAGGGTCTCGCTCCGCTCCCAGCCGTCGGGGATCCGGGGATTCCAATCGGCGTTCACCCCTACGACGGTGTAGAGCGTGTCGCGGCTGTTCATGTCGTAGCCGTAGCGGGCCCCCCAGCGGCTCGTCTGGGCTCCGGGCACGGTTGCCAATCCGGTGAGGTCGATCCGGTCCCGGGCGAGCAGGCTGCGGAGCTCGTCCGGGAAGTCGTCGCCGACCGCCGCGAGGAGGCGGACGTCGGTGAAGAGCGATGCGGCCAGCGCGGCGCAGGTTGCCGAGCCTCCGAGCTGGCCCGCGGCTTTCCCAAACGGCGTCTCGATTTCATCGATGGCGACCCAACCCGCGACGAGCACGGTCATCGGGTGCGCTCCCCAAGCCAGCGCCGAAGGATCGGCTCGAGGCGTTCCCGTGCCCCCGGCGGGATCGCCTCCGGCGCTGTGACGATGGCCGCATCGAGGGCCCGCCCGCACTCGCAGTCCCGCGGGGGAAGGTGTTCGGCGAGCCAGCGGACGGCCGCCTGGCTGCGCTCGACGTTCTCCCGGAGGACGCGCAGGACGGTCGCGGCGTCGACGGGGCGCTCCTCCTGGTGCCAGGAGTCGTAATCGGTCACCGAGGCGAGCACGGCGTAGCAGAGCTCCGCCTCCCGCGCGAGCTTCGCTTCGGGAAGCGCGGTCATCCCGACGATGCTTGCGCCCCACGAGCGGTACAGGTGGCTCTCGGCGCGGGTGCCGAAGGCCGGCCCCTCGATGACGACGTAGGTACCCCCGTCGTGGACCGTACCGCCGGCGGAGCGTCCCGCTTCGAGCGCCGCGGCCCGCATCCGGGCGCAGAACGGGTCGGCCATCGCCACGTGGGCCACGATCCCCTCTCCGAAGAAGGTGGAGGGCCGTGCTCCCAGCGTCCGGTCGATGAGCTGGTCCGGGACGACCATGTCACCCGGCCGATACTCCTCCCGGAGGCTGCCCACTGCCGAGACCGCCAACACTCGTTCCACCCCGAGTTGCTTCAAGGCCCAGAAGTTCGCCCGTTGAGGCAGCTCCGAAGGGAGCAGTCGATGGCCCGTGCCGTGGCGGGCGAGGAACGCCACCCGCTGGCCCCCGAGCCGCCCGATGCGGATCGGGTCACTGGTCGGGCCGAAGGGGGTCGAAATGGTCACCGTTTCGACCGCTTCCAACCCCGGCATCTCGTAGAAGCCGGAGCCGCCGATCACCGCCAGGGGAATGGGTGCCAAGGGGGTGCCTCCCTGCGTGCAGGTCCGGCAGTCAGTGTATCCCGGCGTATTCGCCTGCGTCGCGCAGCAGCGCCTCTACTGCCTCGAAGGGCGGGCGGAGGACGCCGGCTTCGGTCACCCAGCCTGCGATGAGGTCCGAGGGCGTGACGTCGAAGGCAGGGTTGAACACCCTTGCGCCCTCGGGGGCGGTGCGAACGCCGGCGAAGGATGCGACCTCCTCGGCGCTCCGTTCCTCGATAGGGATGGCGGCGCCCGAGGGGCAGCGCAGGTCGAAGCTGGTGCTCGGTGCCACGACGTAGAACGGCACGCCGAAGCGGGCCGCGGCGGCAGCGAGCGCCAGCGTCCCGACTTTGTTGGCGGTATCGCCGTTGCGGGCGATGCGATCGGCCCCCACGAGCACTGCGTGTACCCTGCCCGAGGCGAGGAGACCCCCAGCTGCCCCGTCGGCGAGCAGCGTCGCGGGAATCCCTTCCTGCATCAGCTCCCACATGGTCAGCCGTGCCCCTTGCAAGAGCGGGCGAGTCTCCGTGGCGTAGCAGTGGGCGAGCTTCCCCTGACGATGCGCCTCGCGGACGACGCCCAAGGCGGTCCCGATGCCGCCCGTGGCGAGAGCTCCCGTGTTGCAATGGGTGAGCACCCTCGCACCAACGGGGAGGAGCGCGGCGCCGTGCCGGGCCATCGCCGCGTCCCGCTCCCGTTGGGCGCGGAGCAGCCGTTCGGCGAAATCCCACAGCGCCGCCCGGCGCGCCTCGGGGGAGGGTCCTGCCG
>Ga0197143_1001060_pt1 | contig 24927 bp, 27 predicted proteins | sample GBS70_MetaG_FD_148603 | JGI IMG/M metagenome (GOLD analysis project Ga0197143, IMG submission 148603) | Sediment microbial communities from Great Boiling Springs, Gerlach, Nevada, United States - GBS 70_MetaG | ecosystem: Environmental > Aquatic > Thermal springs > Hot (42-90C) > Sediment...
AAAAGATATGCTACATTGCTCTTTATGATTTGTCAACGATTCTCTAAGATCGCGCGCACGCGCTCGACTAAGTGCGCCGGCTCGAAGGGCTTGACGATATAGTCAGTCGCCGCGGCACCCCGCTGCAAGTCGCGCTCTCCAGCTCGCGCCGTCAGCATCACTACGGGTAAATCGCGATACTGCGCGTCGGCGCGCAGCTCCTCCAACACCGCAAAGCCGTCCTTGCCCGGTATCATCACGTCGAGCAGCACCAAATCAAACTGATCTTGACGCACGCGCCGCAGCGCAGCTGCGCCGTCCTCGACCCACTCAACCGCAAAGCCCTCGCGTTCGAGTTTAAACTTCACCAGCCGCGCAATCTGCGGGTCATCCTCTGCTAGTAAGATGCGCTTCATCATCATAATAGTCTGCAGAGTTTCAAGATTGAAGTTTCGGCTTGCTCGACTTTAAAAACTGCACGATCTCCTCCACGAGGCTCTGCGGCGCAAGCTTCTTGCTTAAGAACTTCTTCGCCCCTAAGATTTGCGCCATATGGGCCGTCTCTTCCGCGTGCGCCGAACTGCTGATGATGATCACTGGCACGCGATGGAGTGACCGGTTGCTGCGCATCTCCTGTAACACGTCAAGCCCGGAACGCTTGGGAAGATTCTTATCTAAAATCACCAACTGATAGCGCTTGCTCCCAATCTTTCTCAGCGCGTCGTCGCCGTCGTAGGCCAGCTCAACGGAAAACCCCTGGCGCTCCAAGAGTCTCTTCAGGAGCTGGGCGTAGTCGCGATCGTCGTCCACGACCAAAACGGGCTGGCCGTGAGGCTCCAGCAGCGCTCGCACCGTCTCGTAGAACTTGCGCTCGTCAATGGGCTTGGTGAGAAACGCTGACGCTCCCAGGCGCAGCCCTTGCTGGCGGTCTTGCACGATCGAGAGAAAGATCACGGGGATATGGGCCGTCTCGGGGTGTGCTTTGAGCTGCTGGATGAGCGCGAACCCGTCCAGATCGGGCATGAGCACGTCAAGGGTGATTAAGTCGGGCTTGAGCCGGATCGCTTGGTCGAAGCCCTCGCGCGCCGAATACGCCGTCACAGCCCGATAGCCCATCTTCTCAATGTATTTTGCGATCAATCGTGCGATGGCCACTTCGTCCTCGATGACGAGCACCAGGGGGCGCTCCGGGCGAGCGAGCGCCGGCAGGCGCACCGTGAACGTGCTCCCCTGACCCAATTCGCTTGTCACGGTGATCGAGCCCCCGTGGCGCTCGACGATTGCTTTGGCGATGGAGAGCCCCAGCCCCGTGCCGCCCGCCTTGCGCACGTAGGGGTTATCAGACCTAAAGAATTTTTGGAAGAGCTTCTGCAGATCGCTCTCCGAAATGCCGATCCCTGTGTCGCGCACCTCTACGACGACTGTATCGTCTTCTTGATGCGCTCTCAGTTCGACCGTGCCGGCGGGAGTATATTTGATCGCGTTGCTCAAGAGATTGAGGAAGACCTGGGCGAGCCTGTCGCGATCTCCGCGCACTCGCAAGCCCGACGGAATCTCCGTGAGAAATTCTAATCCCTTCTGCTCCGCGCTCACTTGGAGCGATCGCGCGACGTTATCTAAGATTTCAGCTAAGTCGAGCTCAGCGAACTCGAATTCGATCTTGCCCGACTCCAGGCGCTCGATCTCCAACAGATCGTTGATGAGCTCCGTGAGCCGGGTGGTGTTCTGGGAGACGATCGTGAGGAACTCTTTCTGTTCCGGGGTGAGGGGGCCGACGTCGCCAGCTAAGACCAAGTCCACATAGCCCTTGATGGACGTGAGCGGGGTGCGCAGCTCGTGCGAGACGGTGCTGATGAAATCCGACTTCAATTTTTCTAGCTCTTTGCGCTCGGTGATGTCGCGCCCGATCCCCTGAATCCCCACGATCTGGCCGCCCTGCCAGATGGGGCGGGTGCTCAGCTCTAAAATAATTTCTCGGCCGTCCTTGCGCAGGATCGTCAGCTCGGTCTTATCGGGCTGTCCGCGCATATTTTTGAGAAATGCACGTCGGGCCTTCTTGCGCTCCGGGCCGGGAGGGACAAAGAGCGTGTAGGACTGGCCACGAACCTCTTCAAAAGAGTATCCTGTGATCTCCTCGGCCTTGCGGTTGAATGACACGATACGTCCGGCCCTATCGAGAATATAGATCCCGTCGTTGGCGTTCTCGAAGAGGTCGCGATAGCGCGCTTCGGAAGTACGAAGTTGGTCTTCCATCTGCTTTTGTTCTGTGATATCTACCAAGCTCCCGTCGTAATAGAGAATTGTGCCCTGGGAATCACGAATGGATCGCGCTTGGTCTACGACCCAGATGGGCGTGCCGTCGAAGCGCTTCAGTTGCGTGATAAAGTCTCTCACAATGCCCTTGGCGTCCATCTCCGCCTGCCAGCGCCGACGCTCAGCGGGATCGAAGAAGAGAGCTTGGGCTGGGGTCTCTAAGAGCTTTTCGCGGCTGGGGTAGCCGAGCATCTGCACGAAAGCGTCGTTGGCATCTACGATACGCCCTTCTGGGGTGGAGCGATAGAGCCCGATGGGCACGGACTCGAAGAGCGAGCGGTAGCGCTGCTCGCTGGCCTGTAGGTGGGCTTGGGCTTCGGCACGGCTGATGGCTACCCCAATAATATTTGCTGCTGTTTTGAGGGCGTCTATCTCGGCTTCGGACCAGCGACGCTCGCTCACACACTCGTCAAACCCGATGAATCCCCACCACGCCCCGCCTGCGAAGATCGGCACACAGAGAATGGATTTGATCTGTTGGGCTGATAGGAATGGTTGCTCGCTTGGGGGGAAGTCGCGCACCAGCCCGACGACGGGCTCCCCACGACTGAGGAGTTCTACCCATCGGGCAAAGCCGTTCGCAACATAATCAAAGTTCTGAAGCTCGGGGTTCTCTATTTGGGGGGAGATGCCCTCAGCGACCCACTCGCAGCGCTGGCTAGTCAGGAGCGCGCCCGTCTCACTGACGTGATTCTCAAAGATATAGACGCGGCTCACGTGGGCGGCTTGGCCGAGCTTTTGGAGAATTTCGGGAGCGCATTCTGTGCACGAGGGGGCTTCGAGCAGTCGTCCGGCGATCTCCGCGACCGTGCGTAAGATCCGCTCTTGCCGTAGCAGTGCCTGAGCGGCCCGGACGCGCTCGATCGCCAGCGATGCCAAGTGCACTGTCCTCTCGATGAGCTGCAGCTCATAAGCACTAGGAGAACGCACTTCGCGATAGTACATGGCAAACGTTCCCAGAACGTCGCCCCGTTGCGAGAGGATCGGCGTAGACCAGCACGCCCGCAGCCCATACTGTTGGGCGAGGTCGCGAAAGTCTGCCCACAGGGGGTCAGAGAGCGTATCGCTGACGATGACGGGCTTTTTCAGATACGCTGCGGTGCCACAAGACCCCGCCGTCGGCCCGATCTGCAGGCCGTCAATTTTTTGATTGTAGTCGGGCGGGAGGCTGGGGGCGGCGCCGTGGCGGAGTCTCTCACCCTCTAAGAGCAAGATAGAACACAGAACTCCAGGGGCCAGCTCCTCGACCGAGCGACATATAGTCTCTAAGATTGTGCTGAGCGGAGCACCGCTCGCAAGAAGCTCCAGGACTCGATTCTGGCTCTTTATGAGGAGTTCGTTGCGTTTGAGCTCGGTGATGTCTCGGCTGATCCCCAGGACTTCTTTGATCTGGTGGCCCTCTTTAATAAAAGCGAGGTTGACGTGGAGCCAGCCGGGGGAGCCGTCGGGACGCCGGAAGGGCGCTTCTAACGGAGGCGGGGGCTCCCCGCGCAAGGCCGCCTGGCGGATCATCCAGGAGATGCGCTTGCGCTCCGGGCGCGGCAATAATAATTCCGTCGAGCGCTTCCCAACGATCTCTTCAAGGCGAACCCCGTGGATCTCCAAGAATTTGGAGTTAGCGAATTTGATGCGCCCATCGAGGTCGCGCACGCAGATGCCGTCGCCGGCGTTCTCGAAGAGCGTCTCGAAGCGTAGGCGCTCGCGCTCCGTTCTCTCTAATAAAGCCGCGATGGCCACAAAGAGCGGGATGAGCAAGAGGAGCCCGATATACAGCCAGGGTTCTTGGGCGAACTTTTGGGCAAGAAGGGCGCTCCAGTTCTGGGGGTTTTCGAGATAGTCTAACGCCAGATAGAGGAGATTGAAAAGAATCCCCAGGCTGCCGATGATCACGCTGCGATAGCGGCTCCACAGCTCTCTCATGCGCGTCATGGTGAAAACCCCTTCCAATATACTCCAAAAAGTGTTTTTCTAGCAAGCGCCGGCGTCCGCTAGCTTATACCCAAACCCGCGCACCGTCAGGATATATTTGGGGTTTTCTGGGTCGTCTTCGAGCTTCTCCCGCAAGAGATAGATATATTTGGTCACGTCGCTTGAGGTGATGAAGGGTTTATTCTGCCAGACTTCAGCAATAATCTCCCGGTGGGAGAAGACGCGCCCCGGCTCCGACGCTAAGAGCTTCAAAAGCTCATACTCCTTGGGCGAGAGGGAGACGGTGCGACCCTTGAGCTTAACTTGCTTGACGGAGTCGTCAATTTCGAGTTCGCCTACGCGGAGCACGCTGGGGCGAGAGGGCGCTTTGTAGCGGCGCATCACGGCCACAATACGGGCCTCCAGCTCGGCCAGATCGAAGGGCTTGGCGATATAGTCATCGGCCCCAGAGAGCAACCCTTTGGCCTTATCCGTTGGGGCATCTTTGCCGGTGAGCATGAGGACGGGCACTTGAGAAAATTCACGGATCTTCTGGAGCACGGCCCAGCCGTCCATCCCCGGCATCACGACGTCTAAGATCACCAAGTCTGGCTGCTCCCTCTGGAAGAGCTCCAGCGCTTCTGCTCCATTGGAGGCTGTCTGAATCTGGCGCCCTTTGGCTTCTAAGAAATATTTGAGCAGTCTTACAACGTCAGGATCATCGTCCACCACAAGGATCTTCATGGGGAACCCACTCCAACACGCTTTTATTGTAGCATGGAATGCTCTAAGCGCCAAGCGCGGCTGTCCCTCGGGGATGACCAGGCGCCCTATCTCCGGTAAAATAAGAGAAATTTTAGACGAGGGGGAGATGTACGATGGACCTTGGGCTTGCTGGGAAGGTCGGGATCGTCGCTGCTGCGAGCAAGGGTCTGGGCAAAGCTGTCGCCATGAGGTTTGCCCAAGAGGGCATGAAGGTCGCGATCTGCGCCCGCGATGAGAGCACTCTGAGCGCTACAGCTCAGGAGATCGCGCGGCGCACCGGCGCGGAAGTCCTGCCCATCCGCGCCGACGTCACGCGCTACGATGAGATTAAGAATCTCGTCGCCGAGACAATCAAGCGCTTTGGCGGGCTGGACGTGCTGGTCACCAACGCTGGGGGTCCGCCGCCGGGGAATTTTTTCGCTTGCGATGACTCTGCGTGGGAACAAGCGTTTCAGCTGACCCTCATGAGCGTCGTCCGTCTGTGTCGCGAAGCCATCCCTCATATGCAGAAGCGCGGCGGAGGGCGAATTATCAATATCGCGTCTGTTTCGGTAAAACAGCCCATTGAGAATTTAATACTCTCGAACTCGCTGCGCTTGGCTGTCGTAGGTCTAGCCAAGAGCTTGGCGAATGAGCTCGCCCCGATGAAGATCACCGTGAACACCGTCTGCCCCGGCCCCACCCAGACAGATCGTATGGAGCAGCTGCTGCGGGCTTCGGGCAACGTCGAGGAAGCCCGACGCTTCTGGACAAAAGATATCCCGATGGGTCGGATGGGCCAGCCCGAAGAACTCGCCGATCTTGTCGCGTTCTTAGCCTCGGAGAACGCGCGCTATATCACGGGGACGGTGATTCAAGTAGATGGCGGGCTGGTACGAAGCGTTTTTTAGTGCTAGCCCTTCACCGCTCCTCCGGTAAACCCGGCAATGAAGCGATCGAGGAAGAGATTATACAGAATCGCCACGGGGATGCTTGAGATCAGCGTTGCTGCCATCAGGGGCCCCCAGCGATAGACGTCGAGCACGAGCGCAATGGGGACCCCTAAGCTGATCGTCATTTTCCCTACGGAGAGAATAAACGTTAAGGCATACACGAACTCCTGCATCACCAGGGTAAACGAGAAGATCACCACCGTGAGCAATCCGGGGACTGCGAGGGGAAGCACCGTCTTGATCACGGCTCCCAGGCGGCTGCAGCCATCCACCAGGGCTTGCTCTTCGAGGTCTTTGGGGATGGACTTGAAAAACCCCATCATGAGCCACGTGCAGAAGGGGATGGTGAACGTGGGATAGATGAGCACGAGAGACCAGAGCGTGTCTTGGAGGCCCAACAGAGCGATCAAGCGCGCTAAGGGGATGAAGAGCAAGGTAGGGGGCACTAAATACGTAAGAAATATCCCAATGCCTAGCTTCTCCCCCCATTGTCCCGATAGCCGCGCCAAGCTATACCCCCCAGGGACAGAGATCAGCAAAGTAATCCCGACGACCAGCACACCAACAAACAAGGTGTTCAGCACGAACGTGACGTACCGGGTCTCGAAGAAGAGCTGGGTCAGGTGTTCCAGAGTAGGAGGGAGGTTGAACAGATAGGGATTGTGCGCGGGGTCGGTCGCCACGTGAAAGAGGTCTTCGTTGCGCTTGAACGTGCTCACCGTCATCCAATAGAAGGGGAAGACCGCAAACGCTACAAAGAGCAGCACCAGGGCATAGAGGGAGATCTGCGCGCCGAGCTTTTTCAGTCCTCTGAGCATCTAAACCACCTCGGTGCGGCGGGCGAGCCGCAGCATCAAGAAAGCGACGATGACCAAAAGCGGGAGGAGGAAGATCGCGATGGCTGCCCCCTCCCCAAGCTGCCCTCCGAAGATCCCCCGTTGCCAGGCCAAGCTCGCCAGCACATGGGTGCTATTGTAAGGCCCGCCTCGCGTGAGAATATATACGACGGTCATATCTGTGGCAGTGAAGATGATCCCAAAGAGCACAGCTACTGCTACAATAGGGAGCATCAGCGGAAGCGTAATTTCAAAGAGGCGGCGCCAGAAGCCGGCCCCATCTACGGTAGCCGCGTCGTGAATCTCTTGGGGTATGGACGTGAGCCCCGCGAGCAGAATGATCGTCGCAAAGGGGAGCATCCTCCAGACGTGAATGAGAATAATAGCAGCCATCGCCGAACTGGGGAAAGCTGTCCAATAGATCCAGTCGGTAGGGCCGAGCACCCCCACGGCGCGCAACGTCCAATTGATGACGCTGAGGCTGGAGTTGCTCGCTCCCAGCACCCAGTCCCAGGCGAGTGTCGTCAAGCTGATCGGGGCTACCCAAGGCAACAGAATTAAGAAGCGCGCCAGGGGTCTGCCCGGAAAGCTTTTGACTAATGCCAGTGCTAAAATCTTGGCTAAAATTACCACGATCAGCTGGGAGACGAACGTGAAGATGAAAGTGTTCTGGAGAGCCTGGAGGAAGATGGGATCGCTCACAATGGTGCGGAAGTTCTTCAGCCCCACAAAATCGGCCTCCAGATGCCCGCTGATAGCATTGGTAAAGCTCAAATAGATGGCTAACAGCAGAGGTACGCCGACTAATAATACTATATAGCCAATAGCCGGGCTGATCAACAAAGAACCGAGCACACGCTCGCGATCCAGCAGGTAGCGCCATCGAATTTTGTGAGCCTCGCGTGCGATAGTAGCCATAATGTTAGAGGCGCGCTTCAGTGCGCAGGCCGGTCTCTCGATCGAAGAATTTCAGGTCGCCGGTGCGCACCGCGAACTCGTAGTCTTTCTCTTCACAGACCTGTACGGACACGGTGAGAGGGAGCTTGGCGATGACGGGGGTGTCGTCCTTGTCCTTGAGCGAGCCGTACAACAAACGGTCAGAACCCAGGTGCTCGATCCGGCGCACGTGAAATTGGAACTTCACCAGATCATCGTGGGCGTTATAGACTTCTTTGGGCAGAAAGCTTTCAGGGCGGAAGCCGATCATCACGTCATCCCGCGCTATGAGATTCATAGGAGGCGTTCCCACGAAGGTCGCCACAAACGTATCGGCGGGCTCGTGATAGACTTCATGGGGTGTTCCGATCTGTCTCACTTTGCCCGCGTTCATCACGGCGATGCGATCCCCCAAGCCCATAGCCTCGACTTGGTCGTGAGTGACGTAGATCGTTGTGGTCCCGATGTTGCGCTGGAAGCGCTTCAGCTCGTCGCGGGCCGCATGGCGCAGCTTCGCGTCGAGATTGCTGAGGGGCTCATCAAGCAAGAACACGGCGGGCTCGCGCACGATGGCCCGCGCCAGCGCCACCCGCTGGCGCTCTCCCCCTGACAGTTCGCGGGGCTTCCGATCTAACAGATGAGCAATTCCCAGCATGTTCGCGGCCCATTCCACCTTCTCTTTGATCGTGTCTCGGCTGAGGCCCTGGGTCTTCAAGGGGAAGGCGATATTGTCAAAAGCCGTCTTATGGGGATAGAGCGCATAGCTTTGGAAGACCATAGCGATCCGGCGCGCCCGCGGGGGAAGGTCATTGACGACTTGGCCGCCGATGAGCACTTCACCGGCCGTGGGCTGCTCCAGCCCGGCGATGATGCGCATGAGCGTCGTCTTGCCACAGCCGGAGGGCCCTAACAACACGAGGAATTCTTTGTCTCTCACCTCGAGGTCTATCCCATCTACGGCACGCACCTTGCCGAAGTACTTCTTCAAGCCTCTCATCTCGACAGCAGCCATGGGTGACCCCCTTGGGCGACAAGCTCTCACTGAATTGAGCAGAGGGGAGGCCACACGGCCTCCCCTCAGGCTCTCAGCTACTTGTCCTTGGCTGGATCTCCCCCGACAAGGCCGCGGTTGCGCCAATCGTTGAAGATCTGCTTGACGCGAGCATTCGCCTCTTCGAGGGCCTTTTCGGGGGTCAACCGTCCCGTAGCGGCTTTGGCGAACATGTCCACAAGCACGTAGTCATCGAAGATCTGACTGATGGCCGGGTTGGTCGGGCCGGGGTGCCCGATGTTGGTGGACCAGCCTAGCTTGACCTCTCCATTGGGGAGGGGTTCCTCCACGCCGCTGAAGAGGACTTTCAGCTTCTGGGTTTGGGCAGGGTCATCGGGCTTATGGCTGAAGGGGTCCTTCTCAAACTGCGCCTTGAGCCACTCCCACCCTGCGCGTGGCTTTTGAGCAACGGGCACATTTGGATCGGCCATCGCCCCAAGGAATGACGGGGTGTCGTAGAGCTTGCTGTTGAGAGCCTCAGCCCGCGCGTTAGCTACAAGATGGGCCAGGAACTCCTTGGCCAGGTCTTGTTGCTTGGAGAACTTCCAGATGACGTAGACGTGCATGACGTGCTCGCTGGCCCAGGCCGTCCCCCGTGGCCCTTTGAGCGCTGCGGTGAAGAACGTGTTGTCGGCCAACGAGCCAGGCGCTCCGCCGGGTAGGGCCAATTTGTTGTCCTGAGCGGCGCGGTAAGCGGAGATCGAGTTGAGGATGATCGAGGTCGCTCGCGAGTTGAATGCTTGATTATTCGAGGCCGCATTCCACGTGAGGACCTCGGGGCTGGCCCGCTTGAAGAGCTCGACCGCAAAGCGAATGGCCTCCAGCGTCTGTGGGGAGTTGAGCACGACCTGCTCGTTCTCATCCTGGATAGAGGCGTCGTGCGACCACAAGATCGCCCTCATGGCCATGTTGGAGTCAATGTCCTGGCTGAAGCCGACGCCGATGGGGATGGGGATGTTGGGAAACTTCTTTCTGATCTCATCCCCAGCGACGAGCAGGTCTTGCAGCGTGCTGGGGCCGTTCGGCATGCCGATAGCTTCCCACACGTCCTTATGGTAATCCCACGGGTCAATGGTCCACATGTTGGAGACGCCGAAGAACTTATTGTTCCTGGGGTTGTACGTGCTCTTCCTAGCGAGGACGCTGTAAGGCCCGTACTTTGCCTCGAGGGTCTTGATGATGTCTGTATGGTCAATGACGTCCTCGATGAACTGGGACGGAGGCGCGAGGAAGCCGTACAGGTCTGGGCCGCTCTTTGCGGCTACGATGGCCTTAGCCCGAGGGACGATGTCGGCGAAGGAGATATGCTCAACCTCGACGTTGACCGGCGGGTTTCGATTCTGCCCCCATTCTTTCGCAAAGGCGTCGAACCACTTGTCGTGAGCGGGGACGAAGTGTTGCCATTGGATGATCTTTAAGGTGGGAGGCTGCCCGGACACTCGGAAGGGACTCAGGCCGATAGCGAGTGCTCCGGCTACGGTAGCCTTCAGAAACTTCCGTCTTGAGATCGTGTGTTTCTTCATTTTTTCTATCCCCCTCCTGAGAAGAGATTTTTAGTCTTGAATGATTTCTCTGCTGATCCCGCCAGATCACCTCCCTTCAAGCTAGCTTGCCGGTTCCAAAGCCGTGTTTGAGTATATAGCACAAATGTGAGGGTTTGTCAAATCTTCAGTGATCCCAAAACTTGACAAAATTAGTCCGATTTTTTATACTTACCCTGTGCTGTGTGACAGGAGGCGATCCTATGAGCTATGCACGCCCCGATGTCTTGGTAGAGACGAGCTGGGTCGCAGAGCATCTGAACGACCCCAGCGTGCGCATCGTCGAGTCGGACGAAGATGTGTTGCTCTATGAGCAAGGGCACATCCCCGGAGCTGTCAAGATAGACTGGTTCACAGAACTCCAGCATCCCTCCAAGCGCGACTTCGTCACTAAAGAAGAGTTCGAGAGACTGATGAGCGAGAAGGGCATCTCCAACGATACTGTCGTCGTCTTCTACGGGGACAAACACAATTGGTACGCGGCGTACACGTTCTGGCTCTTTCGCTATTTCGGCCACGACGACAAGAAACTCAAGATCATGAACGGCGGGCGCAAGAAGTGGCTCGATGAGGGGCGTCCGCTCAGCAAAGAAGTCCCAAGCTTCCCCAAGACCGTCTATCATGCCAAGGACCCCGATCCGGCTATTCGCGCCTTTCGCGACGAGGTTTTTGCGAGCTTGAATCGTTCGGATCGGGTCTTGATTGACGTGCGCTCCCCCAAGGAGTACACGGGCGAGCTCATTCACATGCCCGAATACCCCCAAGAGGGCGCACAGCGCGGCGGCCATATCCCCGGCGCTTTCAATATCCCCTGGGCCCAAGCCGTCAACCCCGACGACAGCACCTTCAAGCCCGCCGAAGAGCTCAGAAGACTCTACGAGAGCTACGGGATCACCCCGGAGAAAGAGATCATTGCGTACTGCCGTATCGGGGAGCGCAGTTCCCACACGTGGTTCGTGCTCACGTATCTGTTGGGCTATCCCAAAGTCAAAAATTACGACGGCTCGTGGACGGAGTGGGGAAACTTAGTCAACGTGCCGATCAAGAAGGGGCCGGAGCCGTAGAATGGACCGCCAAGCCCAGATCGAATTTCTCTTAGACCACTACGAGAACCCGCGCAACCGAGGGAAGATAGAAGACCCCGACATCACGATGAGCTGGGGCAACCCCGGCTGCGGCGACGTTCTTACGCTCTATCTCAAGATAGACGAAGCCGAGCGCATTGTAGATATCTCTTTCGAGGGCGAGGGCTGCACCGTCAGCCAAGCCTCGGCTTCGATCCTCACCGAAAAGCTGCAGGGCCAACCGCTCGCGTATGCGGAGAACCTGACTCCCGATGACATCACAAACTGGGTAGGCCGAGAGATCACATTCAGTCGTCCGCGCTGCGCCCTGCTCGCCCTTGATACCCTCAAGATCGCCCTCAAAGAGTACCGGCGCCCTCACCCCCGGCCCCTCTTCCCCTCCGAGGGAGAGGGGAGCAAGGGGTGAGGGGGCTACGGATTTGCCAAAAAAATCGTTCTAAGCTATAGTACAAGTCGGGGAGGTGGCAGGCATGATGCACGCCAAGACACTCGCCGACTTGTTGACCGCTTCGCGGTTCTTCTTCGGGGTCTACCTCATCTGGTTGGGGCTGCAGAGAAACAGTCTGGAAGCGGCCATGTTCACCCTGTGGCTCGCCTGGGTGACCGATCTTATTGATGGGGCGATAGCCCGTCGCGATCCGCGTCAAATTCATACGTTCATGAGCGATCACGACCTGACGGCGGACATGACGCTCTCGTTTGGGTGTTGGGTCTATTTAGCGTTGCAGGGGTTCATCTCGCCTGCGGTTGCGCTCGGATATATCGCGCTGGTGGCGCTGTCGCTATGGTACTTCAAGGCGCTCCATCTGCGCTGGGCCGTGCAGGTGCCCCCGTACTTTGGGATGCTGTTGGTTGCCGTCACTCAAGTCCCTTACTATGGGGCATTGCTGGTCGGGTGGCTGCTCTTTGTGGTCGTCGTCATCTGGCCGAGGTTCTCCAAGCAAGTTGTGCCGGAGTTTTTGGCGGGGATGCGCAACGTGTGGCGCACACGGCGGTGATTTCTCCCCTCACCCTTAGCCCCTCTCCCTCTGAGGGGAGAGGGGACGGGGTGAGGGTGAAAGATTATGAACACTCTTGCGGGGAAACGGATCGTCGCCGGCATCTGCGGCGGGATCGCTGCGTATAAAGCCGCGTATATTGTCAGCAAGCTCGCGCAAGCGGGCGCAGAAGTTCGCGTCATCATGACCCGCGCGGCTCGTCAGTTTATCACCCCCATGACGTTTGCGACGCTCTCCCATCACACAGTGCTTACGGATCTATGGGAGGAGCCGTTGGCGCATGTTGAGCTGGCGTATTGGGCAGATCTCTTTGTGCTCATGCCCGCGACGTATGATATTGTGGGAAGACTTGCCCACGGGATCGCCGATGATCTGTTGACGACGACGCTCGCGGCGGCGCGCGCCCCAGTCTTAGTGATCCCAGCGATGGAATCCCAGATGTACACCAACCCCATCTTCCAAGAGAACAAGAAGAAGCTCTCGGGGCTGGGCTATCGCTTTCTCGAACCGGAGGTAGGGCACTTAGCGAGCGGGCGGGAGGGGATCGGGCGTTTTCCATCTGAAGAGAGAATACTCCAAGCAATCGAGGAGATCTTTGCCGAAAGCGCGCTCTTGAAGGGACGGCGGGTCTTGGTGACAGCAGGCCCCACCCGTGAGATGCTCGATCCCATGCGCTGCATCACGAACAAAAGTTCGGGGAAGATGGGCTACGCTCTTGCAGAGTGTGCTCGCAACTTCGGAGCTGATGAAGTCTGTCTCATCACCGGGCCGACGCAGCTTCTCCCGCCTGCTGGGGTCGAGTGCGTCAGGGTCGAGAGCGCCGAGGAGATGAGAGAAGCCATATTAGAACGCTTTGCTCACTACGATCTGATTCTCATGGCGGCAGCGGTCGCCGACTGGCGGCCCAAGAAATTTTTTTCGCAAAAGCTCAAAAAGTCCAGGGCGCGTGAGCTCACGATAGTGCTAGAGAAAACCCCGGATATTCTCTCGGAGCTGGGCAGGCGCAAGAAAAAGAGTCAGACTTTAGTAGGCTTCGCTGCGGAGACCGAGAGAGTCTTAGAGCACGCACGCGAGAAGCTCAGAGAGAAGAATTTGGACATTGTTGTCGCGAACGACATCACGGCGCCGGGAGCTGGGCCGGAGGTCGAGACGAATATCGTGACGCTACTCTATCGCGACGGGCGCAGCGAGACGTTGCCCTGTCTTCCCAAGCGCGAGGTCGCAAGAGAGATCCTACGCCGCGTCGCCCAGCTCCAGAATCCCTAAGACTTCCTTGAGAACCTCTTCGAGGGGCTTCCTCGTCACCTCGATCCAGTGGACATCGGGCTCGCGCTTGAAATAGATTATCTGTCTCTTGGCGTACTCTCGGGTGTGCTTCTTGATGAGTCTCACGGCTTCGTCATAAGAGATTCTGCCGTCGAGATACTGAAAGAGCTCTTCGTACCCGATCGTTCTATACGCGGGCATCTCTGGGGTGAGCTTGGCCTTCAAAGCTTTGGCTTCTTCTAAAAGCCCCGCCGCGAGCATCTGCTCGACGCGAGCGTTGATGCGCTCATAGAGAACTTTGCGCTCGAGGGTGAGCCCAATCTTTGTGAATGTATACGGGAACGGGACTTTCGACTCTTTGTGCCAGCGGGAGATGGGCAGCCCCGTCAGCTCGTAGACTTCTAATGCGCGCACGGTGCGGACTTTATCGTTGGGGTGGATGCGCTGTGCGGCTTCGGGATCAATCTCTTCCAGGCGCGCGCGCAATTGCTCTTGGGGCTCGGCCTCTAAGCGCTGGCGTATCTGGGGATCGGCTTTTGGACCGGCGAAGAACGTCCCCGTCAGCGCCGAGATATAGAGCGTGCTCCCGCCCACGACGATGGGCAACTTTCCTCGGGCGCGAATCTCTTTAAGAACTTTCAGCACATCGTGGCGAAAGCGCATCACGTCGTAGTGCTCAGTAGGATCGAGCAAGTCTATGAGATGGTGCGGAACCCGTGCGCGCAGATAGGGGGGAGGCTTCGCTGTACCAATATTGAGTTCTTTATAGATGGCACGAGCGTCGGCAGAGATGATCTCGCCATCAAGCCGTTCAGCAAGAGCGACGGCCAGCGCGGACTTGCCCGTGGCCGTTGGCCCCAAGATCAATACGGGAGATCGCTCACTCTTCACTCAGCAAGAGCTGTCGGAATTTCTGTAGCTCTTCTTTTCTCGTGGGGTGCTTGAGTTTCTCCAAGGCTTTGATCTCGATCTGGCGCACCCGCTCGCGGGTGATGTTGAAGACCCGAGCGACGTCTTTGAGCGTGCGCGGATGGCCGTCCTCTAAACCGTAGCGCAGCTTCAGAATCTCTTTCTCCCGCTCAGTCAGTTGATTGAGAGCCTTGTCGAGCTCTTCGACTAAGAACATGCGATACGTCTCTTTAGTAGGCGAGGGCGCGTCCTTGTCTTCGATGAAATCCCCAAGGGTATCTTCTTCGTCTTCGCCGATGGGGCGCTCTAGTGACGTTGTATACGGGGAGACGTTTTCGACCTGTTTGATCTTCTCTTGGGGGATGCCAAGTTCTGTCGAGAGCGCTTCCAAGTCTGGGGCCGACCCGTGCTCCTGAAGGTGCTCCTTCTTGAGGCGTTGCAACTCGCGCACCGTCTCGATCATGTGCACGGGAATGCGGATCGTGCGGGATTGATCGGCGATGGCGCGCGTGATCGCTTGGCGAATCCACCACGTCGCGTAGGTGCTGAACTTGAAGCCCTTCGTAGGATCGAACTTCTCCACCGCGCGCATCAGCCCCAGATTGCCCTCTTGAATGAGATCTAAGAATGAGAGCCCACGGCCCATGTATCGTTTGGCGATGGAGACCACCAGGCGCAAATTGGCGACGATCAGCTGATCGCGCGCCCACTTCTCCCCGGCGACGACCCGGCTGGCAAGCTCGATCTCTTGCTCCCGGGAGAGCAAGCTGACCCGCCCAATCTCTTGAAGATACATCTTGACCGGATCGTGCTCCGCCTCCCCTTCAAGAGCCTCGCCCTCTCCCTCGAGTTCTTCGTCGACTTCCTCCTCGAGCTGCTCCTCTAGCTCCTCTTCGGTGAGCTCGGGGATGTCGTAGATGGTCGCATCGTCCGGCATGCCGTTGGACCCGAAGTCCTGCTCCAACCCTCTGGTGCTCACACTACCTCCTTCCCCCGTGGAGAAGTTGCACGAGCTCCTCTTGGAGCTGCCATACCCGCGCGCGATCCCCGGCTTGCTCGGCTGCTCGCACCTCCTCGCGCAACCGCGCCAGCTGCTTCTCAACGCGCGCCCGGCGCATCCGCGCCAGGGCATCCTGGAGGACCTTCGCGCGATCGCTCTCGCGCCATGGCGGCCGGCTGAGCAGCAACCGCCGCACCACGGCTTGGTCCTCCGCCGACAAACGATTCAACACCTGGGCGACTGTCCCAGAGTCGCCAAGCTCCCATAGCGCCCGAGCGATCTCAGGATACCGCGAAAAGTCCCGAATGTCCAGCTCCGCTCGCACCTGGCTGAAGGGGAGATCCCCTTGGAGCACAAGATAGAGCACATGCTCTTCCGGTCCCCAAGCGGATTCCCCTGTGTCAGGCGTCGCCATTATACCCACTCGTTTGCTGACTTTCACGGCCCGTGCGACCTCTTCTTCCGGTAAGTTGAGCACCCGTCCAAGTTCCCGAATGATCTCATGGCGCAGAGCCGCGCTGGCCAGCGTGGGCAAGAATTCTCTCACATTCTGTAGGATCTTCTCCTTGCCGGCTACTGTAGTCGGCGAGTGATCTTCTAAGAGGCTCTGCAAGTAGAACTGATGGAACGGGACAGACTTCTGGAGCAGCTGGGCCAAGGCCTCGCGCCCATAGGCGCGCACGAAGCTATCGGGATCGTGCCCCGGGGGGAGGAGAGCCACCATGACATCGAGCCCCGCGTTGCGCAAGTTGGCCATGCCCCGCAGGGTTGCGGCTCTTCCTGCGGCATCTCGGTCGTAGGCTAAGATCACGCGCGTGGCGTAGCGCTTCAATAGTTGCGCTTGGACCTGAGTGAGCGCTGTCCCCATCCCCGCGACGACGTTCTCAATCCCCGCTTGATGCGCGCTCATCACGTCGGTGTAGCCCTCGACGATGATGAGCGTCTCTGAGTCAGCGGCGGCGCTACGCGCGAAGTTCAGCCCATAGAGCGCTGAGCCCTTCTCGAAGAGCGGGGTGTTGGAGATATTCAGATATTTGGGCTCTTCGTCGCTGAGGGTTCGTCCGGCAAAGCCGATAATATCTCCCGTCGGCGACCAGATGGGGAAGATCAAACGATCGCGAAAGCGATCGTAGAGGGAGCCGTCTTTGCTGCGCACTACTAAGCCCAGGGTCTCCAGCGCTTCGGCGTTCTCCGGGAATTTTTTGACGAGGTCGTCCCAACGAGGCAGGGCGTAGCCCAATTGAAATTTTTCTATGATCTCTTTAGAGAGGCCGCGCTGCCTCAGATACTCGCGCGCCTTCTGGCCCGCAGGGCTTACTAAATTTGTCTGAAAATAGATGCAGACGCGCTCGTTGAGCTCCTTGAGTTTTTGCAAGGGCGAAGCCCGCTCGCGCCGGATCGGCACCCCCGTTTGGGCCGCTAATCGTGCCAAAGCTTCAGCAAAGTCAATGCGCTCGATCTTCATCAGGAACTGAAAGAGATCGCCGCCCTCGTTGCAGCCAAAGCAGTGAAAGAGCTTTTTGTCGGGGTTGACGGTGAAGCTGGGCGTCTTGTCTTGGTGGAACGGGCACGAGCCAATGTAGTTCTTCCCGGCTTTTTTGAGGGTGACATAGCGCGAGACGATCTCCAGCATATCGGCACGCTCACGGATGAGTTCGATCTCGTCGCGGCCGGCCATCACAGCCCTCCTACAAGGCTCTCCAAATCTTGCAAGAACGGGTTCGTCCAGCGTTCGATGGAGAGTTTGGTCACCGGGCCATGGCCAGAGTAGATCGTGTAATCCCCAGGGAGTGCTAAGATTCTCTTGAGCGAGCGGACCATCTGCTGTGGATCGCTGCCGGGGAAGTCTGTGCGGCCGATGCTCCCGGCAAAGAGCAAATCCCCCGTAAAGAGAATCTTTTCGCTTTCGATCTTAAAGACGACGCTTCCCGGCGAGTGCCCCGGCGTGTGCAAGACTTCCAAGAGCACCCCATTGAGCGCCAGGGTCTGACCGTCGTAAAGATACCCATCGGGCTCGATCCTCCCAGACATAAAGTAATCGAATATGGGGCGATCATCGGGGTGGAAGAGCAGCGTTGCGCCCAGGCGCCGCCGCAGGAATTCATCTCCCCCAATGTGATCTGGATGGCAGTGCGTGTTCAGAATATAGAGGATCTTCGTGTCCCCGATCAGCTCCAACAGCTCAGGGCTCTCCTCGCCGGGGTCAATGACTACCCCGACGTCGCCGACGGTGACGACGTAACAGTTCGACTGATATTCACTGAGCACGATGCTTTGGATCTTCATAATATTTGGGCGGCACTCGCGCTACCGTGAGCCCATAGAGCTGCGCAATCCCACTCTCCTTCAGGGGGCGTGCGCACTCATGCAGCGTCGCCCCGGTAGTATAGATGTCATCTACTATGAGAATACTAGCGCACGGGATAAATTTTGCAAGTCGGAAGGCCCCCTGGACGTTCTCCCGACGCGCATCGCGTGAGCGGAGGCTCGCTTGAGATTTTGTATCTTTGATCTTTTCGAGGGCGCGCACGACGGGGATCCCCCAGAGCTTGCCCAGCTCGCGCGCTAAGAGCTCGGCTTGGTTGAACCCGCGTTCGCGCTCATCTTTGGGGCGCATGGGGACAAAGGTGATCTGCTCAATCTGTGGGCGCAGCGACCGCCCGGCTTCGTCGAGATATTTTGCTAGCAGTGGCGCGAGCGCGCGCTCGCCCCCGTACTTAAAAATTTTTATGAGCGCGCTCAGCACGTGATTAGGGTCTTCGCGCTCCTCGTACCAGCCGAATGAGCGTATCTGCTCAAAGACTCGCTCGCCCTCTGCGGCGCACTGCGGGCAGAGATCGAGCACCTCAGGCAAGGGGCGGCCGCAGCGGCAGACGTGGCTCTGATCCATGCGCTCGATCTTGCTCTCACAGTCTGAGCAGAGAAAGGCGCGCTCGCCCTCGCTGAAGGGAACAGAACACACAGCGCAATGCGGCGGATAGAAGAGATCGAGCACAGCGTAGAAGACTCTCTCCCGGAGCGCGCCCATAGGCCCTCCTAAAAGAGCGAGCCGCGTACCGCATAGACCCCCAAGAGCACAAAGAGTAGCCCGACAAGATACGCCAAGAGATGCGCATAGTGCTTGCGACGGCCTTCTGTCAAGTGTCGGGCGAAGACCGTCCCCAGATGGACGCTCACAGCCGCGATGAACATCAGCGCGGGGTGCCACAAACTGGGGCGCACTGCGGGATCCAACAGGAAGAAAATGAGAACGCCCAAGAGAATCTGCAGGTCCATCAGCCCGCTCGAGAGAGCTCCCCACACGCGATCGAACTTCGCATACGATGGTGAGCCGAGCCAGCCCCAGCCCGCTCGCCCGATCCCTATAATAAGCAGAGCGAGCACCACCCACCGCAAATCCGAATGCGCCTTGATGAGGATCTCGATCATAGATATTTGACGAGATCAGCGAGCCGCGCCGAGTACCCCCACTCGTTGTCGTAAAACGCCACGACCTTGACCAAGCTCTTCTCAATGACTTTCGTTGAGCTGAGGTCAACGATGGCCGAGTGGGCGTCGCCGATGCAATCGCTCGAAACTAATGGCCATTGGGAGACTGCTAAGATGTGCTTCATCGAGCCGTGGGCATAGCGGGTGAACGTCTCGTTGAGCTGCTCGACCGTGACAGTCTTTTCGAGCTCAGCGACCAAGTCGGTCACAGAGCCGGTCGCGACAGGGACTCTGAAGGCCATGCCGTCGAGTTTGCCGTTGAGCTCGGGGATGACTAAGCCGATGGCGCTGGCGGCCCCCGTCGTCGTCGGGATGATATTGATCGCTGCGGCGCGGCCCTCGACCATATCTTTGTTGCTGCCGTCTACGAGATTTTGGCTTCCAGTATAAGCGTGCACCGTGGTCATCAAGCCCTTCTTGATTCCGAACTCTTTGTGCAGAATGTACGCGATCGGGGCCAGACAGTTCGTGGTGCACGATGCTGCGGAAACGATAGCGTGCTTCGCTTTGTCGTAGATCTTCTCGTTGACCCCCCAGACGATCGTGGGGATATCGCCCTTGGCCGGGGCGGTGATCAAGACTTTTTTCGCGCCCGCTTGCAGATGCTTGCCCGCTTTTTGGGCATCGCGGAAGACGCCAGTGGCCTCGACGACGACATCTACTTTGAGTTCCCCCCAGGGGAGCTTCGCGGGATCTTCGATCTGGAAGAGCTGAATCTTCTTGCCGTTGACGACGATGAAGTCTTCGCCGAAGCTCACCTCGCCGTCGAAGCGCCCGTAGACGGAGTCGTACTTACAGAGATACGCAGCTTGCTGTGGGGTCTGTGATCGCACATTGATCGCCACGACGTCGATCTGGGGGTCTTTGTGAACGATCCGAAAGAACGTGCGCGCGGTGCGCCCAAATCCATTTAACGCGACGCGAATCATACGAGCCTCCTTTGGGTTTTTATATGAGCTTGAGCTCTTTGAGCACGTCGAGCACACGGGGCAGAGGCCGCTGCCACAGCCACCCTACCTTCAGCCAAAATCCGGGGATTGTTTCGGAACGATAGATGCCCTGGTCATCGGGAGAGATCAATTCGTATCTGTGCTGTTTGTTAAGGCGATAGAACTCAGCGTGCTGGCGCTCAGGATCAATGAGCCAGTATTCACGAACGCCAGCGGCTTCGTACTCATAATACTTTTCGCCACGGTCGCGCGGGCCGCTCTCCGGGGAGACGATCTCGATCACCACGTCCGCCGGGCCGTCAAGATAGCTCTCTCTCAGTCTGTCTGAATGCTCTTTGGCCACGAAGAGCACGTCCGGCTCCCGCCCGCGGCGCAAGTCAGCCATGCGCATCAGGAAGGGAGCGCTTAATACCACCCCCAGGCCATGCTGCTCTGCATACGCACGTAAAAGAACTAAGAGAAAATCCCTCACCTCTTGATGAGGCGTTGACGCCGGTGAGAGCATAACTACCTCCCCGTCTACCCACTCGGCCCAGGTGTCTTCATCACACCAAGCGAGAAACTCTTCGTAGGTCATCTTCTTCGTCGGCGCTTCTGCGTGAGCCATGCTTGCTCCCTTCGGCTACTTGGAGACCATCTTCAAAAAGTACTCGTGGATACGTGTATCGCCCGTCAGCTCCGGGTGAAAGCTGCTCGCCAAGAGATTTTTCTGGCGCACCAGCACCGGGGTGGCGTCGTGCTCCGCTAAGATCTCGACGCCCGGCCCCACCCGTACGATCTTGGGGGCTCGAATGAAGATCGCATGAAATTCCCCAATATCTTTGATGTGTATATCGGCTTCAAAGCTGTCGAGCTGCCGCCCATAGGCGTTGCGCTTCACGGCGATATCCATCAGCGCGAGGCGATTCTCTGGGTAAGAATCGTTCAGCTCGCGCGCAAGCAGGATCATCCCCGCGCACGTGCCGTAGATGGGAAAGCCCTGCTCACCGCGCTCGCGCAAGGCCGAGAGCATCCCCGCCTTCTCTAAGAGATGCGCCATGGTCGTACTCTCGCCGCCGGGGATGATCAAGCCCTCGATCTCATCGAGCTGCGCTCTGGTACGCACGTCACGTGCGTCCACGCCGAGCGAGCGCAATAGTGTGAGATGCTCGCGAAAGTCGCCTTGTAGCCCTAACACTCCGATGCGCATAGCTCTTCAGTTCCCACGCACTTGCAGGAGTTCGCGTTCTGACAATTGCGCTGCGCTGATGCTGCGCATCGGCTCTCCGAGGTCTTCGGAGATCTCCGCCAGAACTTTGGGATCGTTATAGTACGTCGTAGCGAGAACGATGGCCCGCGCGCGCTTTTCGGGATTCTCTGATTTGAAGATCCCTGAGCCCACAAAGATGCCATCGCAGCCCAGCTGCATCATCAGGGCAGCATCCGCGGGCGTGGCGATCCCACCGGCAGCGAAGTTCACCACGGGCAGTCGCCCTAGCTCCTTAATAATTCTTAAGACTTCGACGGGCGCGCCCCACTCCTTGCCGAGCGCAACCAGCTCCTCGTCAGAGGCCTGGCGCACGATGCGAATCTGTTTGTTCATCAATCGCATGTGGCGGACAGCTTCGATGACGTCGCCGGTGCCGGCCTCGCCCTTCGTTCGGATCATCGCGGCGCCTTCAGCGATTCTGCGGCACGCTTCCGGCAGATCGCGCGCCCCACAAACGAAGGGCACTTTGAACTGCCATTTGTCTATATGGTGCTCAGGGTCGGCGGGCGTGAGCACCTCCGACTCGTCAATGTAGTCTACGCCCAGGGCTTCAAGAATCTGGGCCTCGACGAAGTGCCCGATTCTGCACTTGGCCATGACGGGGATCGTGACCGCGTCCATGATCTCTTTGATCTTCTTGGGGTCGGCCATGCGGGCCACGCCCCCAGCAGCACGAATATCCGCGGGCACGCGCTCCAACGCCATTACGGCCACCGCGCCGGCCTTCTCCGCGATCTTCGCTTGCTCGGCGTTGACCACGTCCATGATCACGCCGCCCTTGAGCATCTCAGCGAGCCCAGATTTCACTTTGAATGTCCCAGTCAGCCGTTCCATCAGTCATCCCCCCTTCTCATCAATTATACTCTTTTTGTGCGACGGCGGCGACGCGGCGCAGCACGACGCGCGCGATGTCTTCCAGCCCGTAGCCGACGTTATCGCTGAGGGCCCCGACTTGGGTCGCCAGCTGCTGGAGCGCCTGCTCGGTGCGCGCTTGGGCTTCAGCGAGCCGCTCTACGGCTGCTTCAAGGCGATCTAAACGCTCCTCGGTGCGCACCCTGAGCCTCAGCCAAGCGCTCTATAGCAGCTTCGAGGCGGTCTAAACGCTCTTCAGTCCGCGCCTGGGCCTCGGCTAAGCGCTGCATTGCTCCTTCGAGTTGCTCTACGCGCTGCTCGGTACGGGCTTGAGCTTGCACCAACTCTTCGAGACGCTGCTCCGTACGCGCCTGCGCTTGGGCCAGTTGGGCTACTGTCTGCGTGAGCCGATCAAAATCCTCACGGGTGACCCGAATCTCTTTGACTCGGTCATCTACTATAGTGACAATAGCTCGGTAGAGCTCCGCTGTGATCCCTTGAGCTTCGGCCATAGTGCAATCTCATTATAGTTTTGGGGTTGCGCGCCCGCAACCGACTCGCTACAGTTGCGGTATGAGCCTGCAAGAGAAACTGACAGCCCTGAGGACTCTGATACACAGCTATGGAAGCGCCATCGTTGCGTTCTCCGGAGGAGTAGATAGCTCGGTCGTCTTAGCTATCGCTAAACAAGAGCTGGGGGATCGTGTCTTGGCGGTGACGGCACACTCGCCCGTCTACGCCCAGCGCGAGCTCGAAGCTGCCCAGAAGCTCGCGCAGCAGCTTGGCGTCCCTCACGAGATCATCTTCACGCGCGAGCTGGACGACCCTCGCTACGTCAACAACCCCCCAACGCGCTGTTTTCACTGCAAGCAAGAGCTCTTTAGCAAGCTTACGGAGCTGGCTCGCGCGCGCGGCTTTGCTCACGTGCTCGATGGCACCAACGCTTCGGATACGCAAGACTTTCGCCCGGGGATGCGCGCTCTCAGCGAGTATGCTGTTCGCAGTCCGCTCTTGGAGATTGGGCTGACCAAGCCAGAAATTCGCGAGATCGCGCGGATGCTTGGGCTTCCTACTGCTGAGAAGCCCGCGATGGCATGCTTAGCCTCGCGCCTGCCCTACGGCAGCACGATTACCCCTGAAAAGCTCAGGCAGATCGAGCACGCCGAGGAGTTTCTCTTTGGGCTAGGGCTGAGCCAGGTGCGCGTGCGCCACCATGAGCATATGGCGCGCATTGAAGTGCCTCCAGAAGAGATGCCCAAAGTTCTGGATCATCGCGACGCTGTAACTGCCCACCTGAAGAAGCTCGGATTTCGCTATGTGACGCTCGATCTTATGGGTTACCGTAGCGGCAGCATGAACGAAGTTCTCAAGGACCACAGCCCCGCGCTCTCGGAGCCTTTCGCCCGTCCCGATATTGAGCGTGAGGAGCGTTGCGGGGTTGCTGAGGTGGTCTTTTGCCCAGGGAAAACTCCCAAGCAGATCGCAGCTATTATGAGCGAGCTGCGTAAAAAGACTGAGCCCGTCTTAGCGACGCGTGCCACCCCAGAGCAAGCCCGCGCCGTGCAAAAGCTGCTCCCTGACGTGATCTATCACGAGCAAGCTCGGCTGCTGACCCTAGGGGCTCCCAAGGCTCCACAGGGTGGCACTGTGCTCGTCGTCACCGCGGGAACTTCAGACATCCCCGTCGCTGAAGAAGCCGCTGTAACAGCACAGTACCTTGGGAACCCGACAGAGCGGCTCTATGACGTAGGAGTCGCGGGGATGCACAGAGTTCTCGCGCATCGGGAGCGTCTCAACGCTGCGCGCGTGCTCATCGTCGTCGCGGGGATGGACGGCGTGCTGCCCAGCGTCGTCGCAGGGCTTACAGACAAGCCCGTGATCGCCGTGCCCACGAGCGTCGGGTACGGTGCGAGTTTTGGTGGGCTCTCAGCGTTGCTCACTATGCTCAACAGTTGCGCGCCAGGGGTGGCTGTGGTCAATATAGATAACGGCTTTGGTGCAGCAGTGCTTGCGACGAAGATCAATACTATACAAGGAGGTTGAGATACTATGATCAAGCTTACCGACAGAATCATCATTGACCCAGAGGTTTGCTTTGGAAAGCCGGTCATTGAAGGGACGCGCATCCCTGTTCACATGGTCCTAGAGCTCTTGGGCGAAGGACTCAGTCCTAAAGAGATTATCGAGAAATGTTACTCTCAACTGACAGAAGAGGACATCCTAGCTTGTGTTCGGTATGCGAACACCCTGGTGAAGAACGAAGAGATCTATGTCGCTTAAGATCCTTGCCGATGAGTGCACTTTTGATATCACCGTTGAATTTCTTCGGCGTCGTAACTATTCTGTTGTTACTGTCAAGGAGTTGGGTCTTGCTGGAGCCAAAGATCACGTAGTGTTTGCGAAAGCTCAGGAGCTTGGCGCGGTACTGCTTACGCGGGATCAAGAGTTCGGTGACATTCGGCGTTTTCCTCCTAGCTCTCACTTTGGAGTTATTGTATTGAAGATGAAGTATCAAGAGGCAGCCAGCGTGCATTCTGTGCTACACAAGCTTCTACAGACAGTTTCGGAGAATCAATTAAGCGGAACGCTGTTTGTTGTAGATAAGAACAAATGGCGTAAACGGCGAGGCCCGTAACTATGAAGATCGCATACTTAGACTGCTTCTCCGGCATCGCTGGAGATATGTTTCTCGCGGCGCTCGTAGATGCTCAGCTCATTACGGCTCAATTATTGAGCGAGCGGCTCTCGCAGCTGGGCCTGGGCCCAATCTCGGTGCACACCGAACGGGTGATGCGCCAGGGCATCGCTGCGACCCATCTGCGCTTTGAGTCAGATTTCGACTCTCATACGCATCGGCACTGGCCAGAG
>Ga0197143_1001061_pt1 | contig 24923 bp, 26 predicted proteins | sample GBS70_MetaG_FD_148603 | JGI IMG/M metagenome (GOLD analysis project Ga0197143, IMG submission 148603) | Sediment microbial communities from Great Boiling Springs, Gerlach, Nevada, United States - GBS 70_MetaG | ecosystem: Environmental > Aquatic > Thermal springs > Hot (42-90C) > Sediment...
AGCGTCGGGTTCGCGCGGCAGGGCACGGCTGAGATTCTCCACGCCCGTCTCGGTCATCAGGTAGTCGTCCTCTATCCGAATCCCGATGCCCTCCGATGGAATGTACAGCCCTGGCTCAATCGTGAACACCATGCCGGGACGCAGCGGCTGGTTCGGGTCTAAGTCATGCACGTCCATGCCCAGCATGTGCGACAACCCATGCACAAAAAAGCGGTCTAAGGTCTGCTCGTTGCCGTTTTCGTCTTTGGCGCGCAGTTTGTGGTTGCGGAAGAACTCGACCACCTTCTGGTGGAGTTGCGCAAGCGTTATGCCGGGTTTGGCTTCCTTTTCGGCGTACTTGAGCGCGTCCAGCACGGCGATGTAAAGTTCGCGCTGGCGCGGGGTGAATTTGCCCGATGCGGGGTAAGTGCGCGTAATGTCGGCGGTGTAGTAGGAGTATTCCGCACCGATGTCGACCAGCACCAGCTCGCCTGCGCGCACCTGCCGCTTGTTCGCGTTGTAGTGCAGGATGCAGGCGTTGGGTCCTGAGGCGATGATCATCGGGTAGCCCTCGCGTTCGGAGCCGTGTCTACGGAACGCCTCTTGCGCTGCGCCTTCCAGTTCGTACTCGTAGACCCCTGGCGCAAGCCGTTGAGCGAGTGCGCGATGCCCCGCGATGCTGGCAGCAATCGCCTTGCGAATGAGCGCGATTTCAGCGGGCGACTTGACCACGCGCAACTGTGCCATCAGCCGATCGACGCTGCCGATTTGCGCTTCGGGGTTCGCCTCGCGAATCGCGTCGGCGAGCAGTGTGCGTGCAGGGCGGTTCACCAGCACGCGCGGATGCAACTTGAGCGCGTCGGCGAGAAACGCGCGCAGTTCCCCGCGCTCGCGAATGTCGGCAATTCCCGTTTCGCGGCGTGTCTGGTCATTCGGTTCGGGCAGAGGACCCTCAAATAGGCGCGATATGCGCGACTGGCGCGGCAGAAACAGCACAACCCGTTCCTCCAGCGGGCTGTCTTGGGGCAGAACGACCAGCACGCCGTTCATCGCCTCCAGACCCGTCAGGTACATAAAGTTGCTGTCTTGGCGGAATTTGAGGCGCGTAGGCGGGTTAGTCTCGCTGGCGAAGATAGCAATCTGGTCGCTCTCCAGCATCTGGCTAAGTCGCTCGCGTCGCTGCGCGTACTCCGAAACGGGAATGCCCCACAGTGTGGGCGTCTCCCCAACCGCGTATAGGCTACTGCCCAGCAGAATTAGCCCCAAAGTCCATCCGAACGATTGGCGTCGCATAGTTAGGAGTGTACCCCGCGCGGATAGGGAAACCCATAATCAGGCTGAATCACACACCTGCTATGGAACGGGAATTCTCCACTCGGCAAGAGTACGATGCGTGGTGGAAACTTTTCCTACAACAGTTCCTGAAGGAGTTTCTGGAGTTGGTCGCGCCCGATCTACACGCGATGATTGATTGGGATGCGCCCATAGAGTTCCTCGACAAGGAGTTGCTGCCCATCTCGGCGGACAGCGTTACGCAGCGTCTTTATGTGGATTGTCTGTTCCGCGTGCGCCTCCGCAGCGGGCAGGACGCAATCGCGCTGATTCACATCGAGGTGCAAGGCGACCCAGAGCCACTGTTCCCGAAGCGCATGTTCCGCTACTTCGTTCGCCTGTTTCTGGAGTACGACTTGCCGATTATCAGCCTCGCGATTTTCAGCGACGACAACCCGAACTGGCAGCCCGATACTTTTGAGGCGTCAATAGGCGGGTGCGAACTTTACTTCAAGTATCGCACGCTGAAACTCATGAACCTTGACCGTGCGGCGCTGGAGCAGAGCCAGAACCCCGCATCATTAGTGCTGTTGGCATTCCTGCGAGCGCGAGAAACAGCGCGCAATATGGATTTCCGCTTCGAGGCACGCAAGCAGCTCGCTTTCTTGGCGCGTGAACGCGGGTATAATGAAGAACTGCTGGCGAAACTCGATGAGCTGTTGGAGGGGATTATGAAACTGCCTGAATTTCTGGAGAAGCAGTACGAGGAGGCGCTTGAGGAATACAAGCGCGAGAAGCGGATACCCTTCATCACGGCGGCGGAGCGGATTGGACTGCGTCGCGGAATTGCGGAGGGGTTTCAGCAGGGCTACACGATTGGGCGGCAAGAGGGGCATGAAGCAGGGCGACAGGAAGGTTTTGAAGCAGGTCGACGAGAAGGTCTTGAACAGGGTCTTGAAATAGGTCGGCAACAAGGACTGCAGCAGGGACTGCAACAGGGACTGCAACAAGGACTGCAGCAGGGACTTCTCGAGGGCATACGCCTGTCGCTAACCCGCAGGCTGCAGAAGCGTTTTGGCGACGCAGCGCAAGAGATCATCGACGCGCTGGATGCTGTCGACGATGTGGAGCTGCTGAACCGTGTTGACGAGTTAGATGCCGAGAACGCACCTCTGGAGGCTATTCGAGAGCAGATTACCGATTACTTGAACCGATAATTCGGACTGCCATGAGCGAGATTCTCATCACGCCTGAGGGGTACGAGCGGCTCAAGCGCGAATTGGAGGAGCTGAAGACGGTCAAGCGGCGCGAGATTGTGGAGCGCATCAAGGCGGCGCGCGCGCTGGGCGACCTCAGCGAAAACTTCGACTATCAAGACGCCAAGCGACAGCAAGCGTTCCTGGAAGGACGCATCAGGGACTTGGAGACTGTGCTGAGCCGCGCGAAGGTCGTTCCACGCCCCGACAACGCGGGCGAAGTGGTGCATTTAGGTAGCAGGGTCACGCTGTACGACCTCGACACCAACAAGGAACGCACGATTACTGTCGTCGGCTCCTTTGAGGCAGACCCGTTGCAGGACCTTATCTCCGTCCTCTCGCCACTGGGCGAGGCGGTACTGGGCAAAACTGTAGGCGAAGAGGTCGTTGTCAATACGCCAAAAGGCATCGTGCGCTACCGAATCGTGCGCATCGAGTAGCAGGAATCCCGTAAGTGAGAGCGAACTCCCTTAGAGGAGGCGCACTATGGCACGAGTCACTTTGCTAATCGGCTTGACCAACGGGCAAGAGATCGACTGCCCAATTAACTCGCGCGACGAGGCGCAACAGATTATCGAGCAACTGCGCCGTTCGGATGATTTGGTGGACCTGCCAGGCATCTGTTTTATTCGCGCCTCAGGTTCATCGGAGCTGGGCGCGCGGGGGGTGGTCGCTGTTCACCCGCACCAGGTGGTCTACACCCAGATTTTGGGCGTCGATGAGTAGCGTCTGGCGTGCGCCCGTAGGATCGTTCCAATATCCATTGCTGCACACGGAAGCGTACTACGCCGCGCCTGACGGCGACCACGTGCGCTTCGAGGCGATTTAGCGCCTCTACTTAGGGGCAGGGCTTGCTCCTACACGGTGCTTAGCAGTCGTATCACCTGCACAGCTGCGCCTGCGTGCTCGCGCAAGCGGGCGATGTGCGTTTGGAACTCGCCCTCGTTGAGGGGCGGGGTCAGGGCGACCTGTTCGACGCCCGTTGCCAGCGGCTCAGCAGGGTAGAACTCGGCGTTCAGCAGGCGCAGTGGCTCGCGTACCGCACGCAGCGCGTCCTCGTTAGGAGCGGTCAGACGCACGAAGTAGCGCATCGTAAGCGACTCTATTGGCGCGGTCTCGCCCGGGCGCAGCGATGGGTCGTCGTAGCGTGGTGGCTTGGGGTAGCGAGCAATCTCGATAAGGTCGCCCAGCACTGCGCTGGCGGTTGCGCGCGCGCCTGCGCCAAAGCCGTGAAACGACATCTCCTGAAAACCGTTGCCCTGCAACCAGATGCCACTGAACGCTCCGCGCACCACATACAGCGGGCATTCGCGCGGAATCAGGGTTGGATGCACCCGCGCACACACCCTGCCGTCAGGCAGTCGCTCGGAGATGCTTAGCAATTTCAGCCCCATACCCAGCCGTCGCGCCCACAGCAAATCGCGCCCGCTTAGGTGCGTAATCCCCTCGCGATAGACACTTTCCACTGGCACATATTGCAGGAACGCCAGACGCGCGAGGATGGCGGTCTTGTATTGCGCATCGTAGCCTTCCACATCACTGGTGGGGTCCGCCTCGGCGTAGCCGTTCTCTTGGGCTTTGCGCAGAGCAGTTGCGTAGGCGATTTCTGCGGGTTCGCCCGCATCGAGAGCGTTTTCCATCTCGCGCAGGATGAAGTTCGTGGTGCTGTTGACAATGCCGACCACGCGCTGGATGCGATTGCCTGCCAGCGACCCTTGCAGCGCGTTTAGGATGGGCAGGCTGCCTGCAACACTCGCTTCGTACAACAGGCGCACGCCACGCTGACGCGCCAGCCGCAACAATTCATCGCCCGAAACCGCCATCACCCACTTGTTGGCGGTAATCACATGCTTGCCTGCAAGCAGCGCGTCTCGAATCAGCGTGCGCGCAGGCTCCAGCCCGCCCATCAGTTCCAGCACCACATGCACTTTCGGGTCGCACACGGCGCGCTGGGGGTCAGTCGTCAGCACTCGTGGTGAGATGGCGACCGCGCGGGGTTTATGGAGATCGCGCACCAGCACATGGCGCACCTCGAAGCGTTTGCCCGTCTGCGCCTCCAGCAGGTCGGCGTTCTCGCGCAGCAGGGTCAACACGCCTCCACCGACGGTACCTGCGCCCAGTATCGATAGTCGCACAACCTTTTTCATTCTGGCGGCTCCAGCAGCATCAGTACCTCGCCCTGCTGCACCAAGGTAGCATTCTGCGCCACGATGCGTCGCACGATGCCCGTCATTGGCGAGGGGATCTCGTTGAACACCTTCATCGCTTCAATCAGACCAATCGTCTGCCCCTCGTAAACAAGGTCACCCTCTTCCACATAGGGCGGCTCGCTCGGCGAGGGACCGCGATAGAACATGCCAGTCATGGGCGCTTCGATAGGCATCCAGTTTGGCGTCTCAGTAGCGGGCGTTGTGGGGGGCTGCACGACGGCGAGGGCAGGCGCGCTCGGCGTCTCGGCGCGCTCGATGTGGATGCGCGTCTCGCCCACGACAATCTCCATCGCCTGCAGGTTATAGCGTTCCATCAGCTGCAGGCATCGCTTTACTGTCTCAATTGGGACAGGCACGGCGGGGATTATACCTGACAGCGTGCACCCAACCTGTGCAGGTATAATCGTAGGCGTCGTTTGACGACCCATAATGAGGCAACTAAGGAGGCGTTTATGCACGAGACCACACGCACTTTGGTTTTCATTAAGCCTGACGGCGTGCGCCGCGGGTTAGTCGGAGAGATTATTCAGCGGTTCGAACGGCGCGGGATTCGAATCGTTGGGCTAAAGATGGTGAAGCCGACGCGCGAACTCGCCGAGAAGCACTACGCCGTGCATCGCGACAAGCCGTTTTTCGAGAGCGTCGTGAACTTCATCACTTCGGGACCCGTGGTCGCAATGGTGCTGGAGTGCCCGAACGCGATTGAGGTCACCCGTCAGATGATGGGCGCGACGAACCCTGTCAACGCTGCGCCGGGCACGATTCGGGGCGACTTTGGGTTGGACATCGAGCAGAACATCATTCACGGCTCGTCTGACCCCGAAGCGGCGGCATATGAGTTGAGCCTCTGGTTCACGCCTGACGAACTGGTGGGCTGACGGGGCAGGAAACGGAGTGTGTTTGGTGAATCGCCTGCGCATGCAGCTTGCGTGGGCGACTTTCACGGTCAACAAGCGCTTCCCGCTCACCATCAGTCGTGGCACGACTGCGCAGACGGTGAATGTGTGGGTGCGTGTGGAGGCGGACGGCATTGAGGGCTGGGGCGAGGCGTCGCCGTTCGGCATCGGCGACTTCCGTCAAAGCACGGAGCAGATTGTCGAACACCTTGCCCAGGCGCGCCCCCTGCTGGAGCCGTTCCACCCGTTGGAGCGTGAGCGCGTCGAGCAGGCGTTGCGTGCAGCGGGAGTTAGCTCGGCGGCGCGTGCGGCGATTGACCTCGCGCTGTGGGACTGGCTTGGCAAACGCACTGGACTGGCAGTGTGGCAGCTCTTGGGGCTCTCGCGCGAGGCGATTGTGCCCACCTCCGTGACCATCGGCATCAACCCCCCAGAGGTGGCTCAGCAGCGCACGCGCGACTGGCTCGAACTCACCCACGCCCGTGCGCTCAAAATTAAGCTGGGCAACCCCGCTGGGATTGAGGCGGATCAAGCGATGTTCGAGGCGATTCGGCAGGTCGTTCCCGACGGGGTCGCGCTGCGCGTGGACGCCAACGGCGGCTGGAGCCTGCCCGATGCCCTCACGATGTGTCGCTGGCTGGCGGAGCGCGGCGTGGAGTATGTGGAGCAGCCCCTACCGCGGGGCGCGGAGGACGACCTGCCCGCCTTGTATCGCGAGTCGCCCCTGCCGATCTTCGTCGACGAGAGCTGCTTCGATTCGCGCGATGTGGTGCGCCTTGCCGACCGTGTGCATGGAATCAACATCAAGCTTATGAAGTGCGGCGGGCTAAGCGAGGCGATTCGGATGGTTCACACCGCCCGCGCGCTGGGGCTGCAGGTGATGTACGGTTGCTATTCCGACAGCAGCCTCGCGATTAGCGCCGCCAGCCAAATCGCTCCACTGGCTGACCACTTGGACTTGGACAGCCACCTGAACCTGTTGGACGACCCATTCGTCGGGGCGGAGTTGCGCGACGGGAGAGTGATTCCTACCATTGCACCTGGGTTGGGCGTGCGCTTGCGGGAGATGTTTGTATAACGCGCCCCACCCTCGTTTTCGGGGGCAGGGCGCGGAGGTAGGATCGCCTTAGCGGGAGTAGGTGCGCTCGTAGACCAGAATGTCGCCGAGAAGCACAACGCCCTCGTAGGTGAACACGGGGTCGCTGTTCTCGTCAGTGTAGAACGCCACGCGGATGGTATCAGGGTCGCCTTGACGGTTGCGCGGGTTGCGATTGTCGTCCACTTGCACGACCACAACGCCGCGCGCGCGCTGCACGCCCTGACGCGTGCGCTGAATCGCGTAGGCTACCCCTCGGAACTCAGCAGCTTTGTTCTCGGCGTCCACCGTGAAGGACTCGACACGAGGCATCTGAATCCCGACATAGGCGTCGGCAGTGCGCGTTTGGAAGGCGAAACTGCCGCCCGTGCGGGCTTGACCGTTATACTCGTACTGCTTCACGGAGATGGCGAACTGGGCGTTCGGTTGCTCGGCGTCGGGCGCGCCTGCCAGTCCAAAGCCAATCGCGCCGCGGATGGTTACCGACTGCGCATACGCCAACGCCATTACCGCACCAATCGCGGTCAGCCACATCAGTTGACGCTTCATCGCTGCTCCTCCTTCAGTCAATAGTCAGGGAAATTTCCCTGCCACCGAATTATACTCGATTAGCGCCAAATTGTTCACTGCGGGTATCCTAAACGCGATGGAAGAGTTGCTCTGGATACCGAGTCGGGGTAAGCGGATGGCGGCGGTGTTGCACCTGCCCGAAGGGCGCGGGCGTGCGCCTGCGGTGCTGATGTGTCATGGCTTCACGGGGCACAAGGCGGAGGCGCATCGGCTGTTTGTGCATACGGCGCGGCGGCTTATGCAAGAGGGGCTGGTGGTGCTGCGCTTCGATTTTCTCGGCTCAGGCGACAGCGAGGGGCTGTTCGAGGAGATGACCATTCGCGGCGAGGTGGAGGACGCGCTAAACGCGCTGGCGTTTTTGCGCGGGCACGGGCGCGTGGACGCCGCTCGCGTGGCGATGCTCGGCTTCTCGCTGGGCGGGTGCGTCGTCGCGCTGAGCCTGCCCCGTGCAGGCGCGGTCAAAACGCTCGTGCTGTGGGCGCCCGTGTCAAACCCGATGCGCTGGATGCCTCCCACAGGCATCCCTGACAAGCCCCAAAATCGCGGGGGCTACATGGTCGGCGTGAACTTCTTCCGCGAGTTGCCCGACCTGAAGCCGTTAGAGAGCGTGCGTGACTACAAAGGCACTGTGCTTGTGCTGCATGGCAGCGCGGACGAGGCGGTTCGCCCCGACGAGGGGCGCGCCTACGAACGCGCCTTCACCAACGCGCAGCGGTTTGAGTTCCACCTCATCGAAGGCGCAGATCACACCTTCACGCAGCCCGACGCGGAGCGACGGCTGATTGAGCGCACTACGGAATGGCTGCGGGCGCAGGTTTAGCAGGCTTAGGCTGGTGCATCTGCGCCCACTGCAGCACCGTCTGTAGCACACCCTCGCCGCACAGGTAGAAGTTGCGCAGCAGCAGCCGCTCTTGGGGCGTGTGAATCCGATCCGCGCCTGTGGGGAACACGAGGCACTGGATACCCTTGAGCGCGAAGGCGTTGGCGTCGGAGCCGCCGCCTGTGCGCTCCAGCCGTGCTTCAATGCCGACGGTTTTCAGCCCCGCGACGGCGGCGCGCACAATCGGCGCGTCTTCAGGTAGGCGCACCGCCTCAAAGGTCTGGCTGAACTGCACCTCGGCGCTGCCGTCGCTCTCGCGGGCGACCTGCTCGCAAATCGCTTGCCAGCGTTCGCGCAGCGCTTGCACGCGCGCGGGGTCAAAGCTGCGGAACTCGCCGACGAGTTTCACACGGTCGGGCACGACATTCATCGCTTGCCCGCCTTCAATAACGCCGACATTCGCGGTCGTCTCGGCATCGAGGCGTCCCCACGCCATCTGGGCAATCGCTTTGGCAGCCATCGCGATGGCGTTCCTGCCTTTTTCGGGTTCCGCGCCCGCATGCGCCGCTTTGCCGATGAACACCACCTCCCACTTCCAGTGCGTGGGCGACTGCACAAACAGCGCGCTGGGGTCTTCGCGCCCGTCCACAACCAGCCCCGTGCGGGCGCGCAGCAGGCGCGTGTCGAACGCCTTCGCGCCCAGCAGTCCCTTCTCCTCGCGGATGGTGAAGACCACCTCCAACGGCGGGTGCGGCAGGTTGCGCTCTTTGAGTGTGCGAATTACCTCCAGAATAATCGCCACGCCCGCCTTGTTGTCCGCGCCCAGAATCGTCTTGCCGTCCGTGCGTATTTCGTTCTCGTCGCGGATAATCTGGATGCCCTCCGTAGAGTAGACCGTGTCCACATGCGCGTTCAGCAGTAGCGGGGGCGCGTTCACCGTGCCTTTGAATCGCGCGAAGACATTTCCGCCTGTGCCGCCAATCTGTTTGCTCGCTTCGTCGATGAGGACCGTCTCCGCGCCCAGCTCGCGCAACTGCTTCGCGACGAATTCGCATATCGCTGCCTCGTTTTCTGAGCCGCTCTCAATCCGCGCCATCTCAATAAACAGCTGCGTCATCCGCTCGTGATTGAGCAGCGGCTGGTACGAATCGGCATACGCAAGCCACCAGAGCAACCCGATGAGCAGTCCTAATCGTCGCATAGCAGGATTATACCGCTCCGTGCGTTGTAGGGGCGGGGGTGTTCAATAGCGTGAGAACCTTGCGAATCAGGACGCGGGAACCGTGCCTGCACCTCAGGGGAGTGCGGGCACGATTCCCGCGGTTACTCAGTAGTAGCCCTGTTCGCTGCTGCGCCCTCTCGTCAGCGGTTCAGCAGCGCGCCGACATAGCGCAGGATTTCGTTTGCGCTTTCGGGCGTGTAGCCGCCTTGCGTGACCATGCGGTCGATGACATCGTTGATTTTGCGCAGCTGCTCGGGGTCAGGCGTGCGTGCGGAGGTGGTGATTTTGACCACATCCTTGAGGTCGGCGAACAGCTTGCGTTCAATGGCTTCGCGCAGGCGTTCGTCACTGCCGATCTCAAAGCGCACGCCGCGCCGCGCCAGCGATGCCACCGAGCGCATAATCCCTTCGCGGAACTCGCGCTTGGCGTTCTCCGAGACGCCAATCTGCTCTTCAATGCTGCGCATCAGCTTCTCATCAGGTTCAACTTCCTCGCCCGTGATGGGGTCGCGCACTTTGGTCTTGTTGCAGTAGGCGTCCACATTATCGAGGTAGTTCTCCAGCAAGGCGTTCGCGGCTTCCTCGTAGCTATAAACGAAGAAGCGCTGCACCTCCTTCTTGATTTGCTCGTCGTACTCCTTACGCACCTCGTCGAGCAGGGTTAGCAGTCTCTTGCGCTCTTCCTCGTTGTTGGTGTATTCGGTGAGACCGTCGCGGATGGAGCGCATGACATCGATGGGGGTGATGTACCCTTTATCGCTGCGCACCAACGCTGCCGATAGGCGGTTCAGAATGAAGCGTGGCGAGACGCCTGTCATGCCCTCGTCGGGGTACTCCTCGCGCAGCTCCTTGACATGGCGCTGGTCCCAATCGCCGACCTGCCGCTCGCCGTCGTAGAGCTTCATCTTGGTCATCAGCGACATCCCGCTCTTTTTGGGCGGCTTGAGACGGCTCAGTACGGCGAACATCGCGGCTACGCGCAGCGAGTGTGGCGCGATATGCACCTTCGACAAGTCCTGCGTCTCGTCGCTCCACTGGGATTGCTGAATCAGCTTCTCGTAGATGCGCACCTCTTGCGACACTTGCAGGTTGTAGGGTACCTTGACCACGAACATGCGGTCGATCATCGCCTCGTTCTCCTTATTGGAGAAGTAGGCGTTGTATTCGTACTCGTTGGTGTGGGCAATTACGACGACATCCGTGTAGATGAGCGCGAACCGCCCGATTTTGATCATCTGCTCGCCCGCGACGGTGTTCAGCTCGTAGAGGAACCGCTTGTCCGCCTTGAGCATCTCGATGAACTCCATGATGCCGCGGTTGGCTTTGTTGAGTTCGCCGTCGAAGTTGTAGACGCGCGGGTCGGATTCGACGCCGATTTGGGTGAGCAGGTTCAGGTTCACGCTGCCTGTGAGTTCGGACACATCTTGCGATTTGGGGTCGGAGGGCTTGAAGGTGCCGATGCCGACGCGCTCACGCTCGGAGAACTTGATGCGCACGACAGGCACATCTTGGATGTTGTCGCCCCACTCGTGGCGCAGTCTCCACTGGCACACGGGGCACAGGTCGCCCTCGATATGCACGCCGAATTGGCGCTTGAAGTCGGCGCGCAGCTCTTCGGGCACGAGGTGCAACGGCTCTTCGTGCATAGGGCAGTCTTTGATGGCGTAGACCGCGCCCTCATCGGTGCGCGAGTAGCGCTCCAGCCCGCGCTTGAGCATCGTCACCAGCGTCGACTTGCCCCCACCTACAGGTCCGACCAGCAGCAGGATGCGCTTGCGCACATCGAGCCGCTTCGCAGCAGGCGCGAAATATTCCTCCACCAGCTGTTGCAGCGTGCGATCCATGCCGAACAGCTCAGAGGTGAAGAATTTGTATTCGCGCGGTTGTCCCTCGCCGCGCTCCTCAACGCCCGCGCTGATTATCATATCGTATATACGCGCGTGCGCAAGGTTTGCCACCTTCGGGTTCCTCTGCACAATCTCCAAATACTCCCGAAAAGTGCCTTCCCATGCGATCTGTTTCTCCAGCCGTCGCTGCTCTTCAATTTGGCGCAAGAAATCGGCTGCGCTCATACTCGTTGACCCCCTTGTGCGCTCCACGGGCAGTCGGGTCGCGTGTTCCCGCGACGGGCGTTCGGTTTGCCTCATAATGGTCACCCCATGCCTATGGGATACAGGGTCGCCTCTACGACGCCATAGGTCTATTATCGGTTAGACGCGATGGAAATCGCAGGGGTTTCTGACCCGTGAGGGAAGTATTCCATATGTGCCGTGTAAACCTCGCGCATTTCGGCGGATGCGATAGAGGCTGCCTCCCCGAACGCCAGCTCTGAAAGAGTACTGCCCGCTGTAGCAGGCGTCTGCCTGCCATGCAATTATACTACGGTTTTAGCGCGCGAGGCGTTCCCAAATTAGCGAATTGGGCGTAGCGCGATGGTCTTTTCGCGCAGGCGTTTGTATGCTAAGCCTGCCAGCGGCTTGAGGTTGACAATGTCCTCACGGTTGTAGCGCAGCAGGGTCTCCAGCGCGGTGTCGTGTCCCAGACGGTAGGCTTGCCAGAGTAGCACTGCCTCGCGCCCGCTTAGCCCGTCCAAGTCGGGGTCGCGCAGCAGCCCCAGTTGCTGCTCGATGCGCTTTAGCCCGCCGCGCAGCCCCAGCCGACGCAGCGTCGGGCACAAGTCCAAGTGCAGCTGATCCAGGGTTAGCTTCGGGAAGTTGCGGTACAGCATCGGCACATCGAAGTTTAGCCCGTTGAAGGTCACCAGCATCGAGAACTCGGCGATGAAGTCGGGGAACTCGTCGAGGTTGTCGCCCAGCACGAACTGGTAGACCTCCTCGCCGTCGTAGACGCCGATAACGGTAATCTGCGTTGCGCCGTCGGTCTCGATGTCGAGGTAGGCAGTGTTGTATCGGAACTCTTCGTAGGCGCGCCAGTGCTCCTTGATGGGCAGTCGCGTAGCGAAGTAGGCGTGGTCGCCTTCTTCCAGCGCCTCGATGGAGGTCGCCGCGCCCTGCAGCACGGCGCTCAAGTACGGCTCGCTGATGCGCCACCGTTGCGGGTTCTCCACAAGGGTGTACCAGTCCTCCGCCCCCTGCAGCCACAGTTCGCGTTCGATCTTTTCGTCGATGCCCCGAATGTGAATGTAGGTGCGCGTCAACACAGTGGGTTAAGTGTACCTTGTAGCGTCAAGACACTGCTTCGAAGACCTATCCCGTGTCCTTAACGCGGTCTTAACCCCGCAAGGCTATAATTACGGACATGGCTGTGCGGCGTTTTGTGACTCTTTTCGGTGTATGGTGTGCGCTTTGGAGTTTCGCGCTCTCGCAATCCCACCCCTTGCTCAGTTCGGGTCCCATGCTCGGCTATGCGGAGATGACCGAAGTCGCGATTTGGGTGCAGACGACGCAAGAGGCGACCGTGCAACTACGCTACTGGCAGCAAGGTAAGCCCGAAACCAGTCGCCTGACCGACCCCATCCGCACCACGAAAGCAGGCGACCATATCGCGCTCTTTCGGCTAACCGACCTGCCGTTTGGGACACGGTTCGAGTACGAGCTGTACCTCAACGGCGAGTATGTCAAGCGCGACTACCCGCTGGTGTTCCAGACGCAGCCGCACTGGCGCTGGCGCACCGACCCCCCAGAATTTACCATCGCGTTCGGTTCCTGCGCCTACTTCAACGACCCTGTGGTGGATCGTCCTGGCAGACCCTACGGCGGCGAGTACGAGATTTTTCTGGCAATCCACCGCCTGCGCCCCGACCTGATGCTCTGGCTGGGCGACAATATCTACTATGTGGAGCCAGACTGGCTGACCGAGTCAGGGATGCGTCGGCGGTGGCGGCTGAGCCGCCAGCAGCCCGAGCTGCAGCCGCTGCTCGCCAGCACGCACCACTACGCCATCTGGGACGACCACGACTACGGTCCCAACGACTCCGACAGCAGTTTCCGCCTCAAGGATGTGGCGTTGCGCGTGTTCGCCGACTACTTCCCGCAGGTGCGCTACGGGCTGCCCGACGCGCCTGGGTGCTTCTACCGCTTCGAGTGGGGCGATGTGGAGTTTTTCATGCTGGACAATCGCACCTACCGCTCGCCGAACAAGCTCGCGCCCTCGCCCGACAAGCGCATGCTCGGCAAGGCACAACTGGAGTGGCTCAAAAACGCGCTCAAGTCGTCGAATGCGACCTTCAAAATCATCGCCTGCGGCGGGCAGATGATCAACCCGATGGTCTACTTCGAGGGCTTCGGGCTGTTCCCGACCGAGCAGCAGGAGCTGTTCGACTTCATCGTGCGGGAGCGCATCACGGGCGTAGTGTTCCTGTCGGGCGATCGGCACATGGGCGAGCTGCTGAAGGTGCAGCGCGAGGGGTGCTACCCGTTCTACGAGCTGACCGCCAGCCCGCTGACCGCGGGACCCGCAAACGGGCATCCCGACGAGGCGAACAACCCCGCGCGCGTGCCTGGCACTTGGGTGCGCGGGCAGCGAAACTTCGGGCTAATCCGCGTGCTGGGCAAACGCGGCGAGCGCAAACTCGTGCTGAGCCTGTGCGACAAAGACGGCAAGCCACTGTTCGAACACACGATTACGGAAAGCGAGCTGCGCTGGCAGAACTAAGGCAACCGCCCAACAGGTACACTATTAGCGGGATGGTCTACGCTGGGCGGTTCACGGTCTCCACGAAGGGCAACGACGACATGCTCGACATCACCGGCAGCGTCGAGCAGGTGATTCTGGAATCGGGCGTCGTGAACGGCATCGCGACGGTGTTCGTGGTCGGCTCGACGGCGGCGATCACCACCATCGAGTACGAACCAGGCTTGAAGCACGACATGGCGTCGCTGCTGGAGCGGCTGATTCCGCGCAACGCGCCCTATGCGCACGAGGCGCGCTGGCACGACGACAACGGGCACTCGCACCTGCGCGCCTCGCTGCTGGGACCCTCGCTCACTGTGCCCATCGTGAACGGGCGCATGACGCTGGGCGCGTGGCAGCAGATTGTCCTGCTCGACTTCGACACCCGCCCGCGCACACGCACCGTGCATGTGCAAATCCTCGGCGAATAGCCGATACACACGGCAGGAAACCCGCGCGCTGGGGCGAACCCTGCGCTTGCTATGCGACTGTGGGGGATAGTTTTGGGGTGCTGGGGCGCCGCGTTGCTGAGCCTCGCGACGGCGCAGCAAGTGGAGTTCCCGCTGGAGTTCTACTCGTTCGCCGAGATTGCCCAGCGGATGTCGATAGAGGGTCGACGCATCGAGTGTGCCCGCGATTTGCGTCAACGGCTCGCGCTGATTCACCTCAAGCCACGCTCGTGGCAGCAGACGCGCGAACTGCTGGAGAAGGCGTTGGATGTGCGCTTCCGCAAGATCAGCGACGCCGAGAACCGCTGGATCTTAGAGCGCAACCCCGAAGTGGTGCGCGTGGAACGCCAACGGCGCGAACGGCTTGCCAACTACCTCGATAAGGAAGGCGCACGAGACATTCGCTTGTTCAGGTTGCTCTTAGACAAAAGCGTTCCGCCTGAAAAAGTGTTTGAGTCCGCTCAAGAGATTCAGCCTGACAGGGCGCCAAGCGAAGCAGAGCGTCAGCGAGTGGTCACCATGATTGAGATGCTTCGTGAAATGCCCGTTGAAACCGCTTTGCGCAACTGGCGCGCGCATAGACAACTGGCCGAGGCGTTGGCCCCGCTTCTTGACAACCAGAGCGAAGCGGTGCACCTACTGACAGAGAAGCCGCTTGCCAGCTACGGCTTTGCCCAAGAAGAGCTTCAGTGGGCAGAGCGAATCGCTCAGGGCAAGGATGAAAAGTGGACGCAGATGCTCGGCGACCGCTTGCAGCGCTACGAGCATCCACTGCTTCGGCAGGCGTGGGCGCTGATTGCGTTAGGCGATTTCACGAACTCCTATGCCTCGAGTTGGGCTGCCGATACACTGATGCGTCAACTGCAACCGCCGCTGCGCGCTCTTGAAGCGATTGAGCAAGGCGTCGTTGCCCGAGTCTACGAGCTTTCCCTTCCGCCCGAACTCGCCGCGTGGCTACTCAACGATGTGGAGGGCACGAAAATCCCGCTGAATGCTACGGAGCCTGTGCCGTTGCGGCTGTTGGTAGAAGCCAAGTGGGGGCAGTGGGGATATGGTTATGATGTAGCGATAGAGCCTCTCGAACCGCTCAGCGAGACGCGCTTCTACTCGCTTCCTCAAATCAGAGCGCAGCTGTTCTTTCTGCCTGAATCCGCGCATCGTACCTTCCAGCGGTTCGATCCAGACTTGGCGCAGGCGTATCAAGCGGCGTATGAGCGACACAAGCAGCTGCTGGATGACCCGTTGGTGCGTGCGCCGCTCGACGATTCCGCTCGCAGCCTGGCGCGCACGCTTTACGAGTGGGCGCAGAAGCACAAGGCGGAACTCATTTCCGAAGTGCTGCCTGGGACGACCTTCATCACTCAAGGCAAGACGCTTGCGGAGCGGTTGAAAAACTGTCAGATGCCTTACCTGCTGGAGCGACACGACACGGTGTGGATGCCACGCTCTTGGATTGCGTTCGTGCAGCGTGTGCCCGACCTGCCGCTGGCTGCCCTACGCGACCTGCTGCGCACCAAGGGCGACTACACCGACTGGCGCGCCTTCTACCGCGCCATCACGCCCGAACAGGCGCGCTGGCTGCGGGTGTGGAGGGAAGAAATGGCAAGCTTTATCCTTGCCGAAGAATTACTGGGCACATCGCTTCCCGTCGACGATTTCGCTCACGCTTGGCTGGTCATGGAGATTCTGGAGCATCTCCCACCTGCCCAGCGCGACTCGCTCTGGAGCTATCAAGGCGACGAGCCTGTTACCGTGCCATTGGCGATGCTGCCTCCCAACGCACGGATGCAACTGGCGCATATCCTTGACCTCTGGCGCGCTGTGTTGCTGACGGGCAGGTACAAACACCTCTTTGCGGAGGACAGTGCCTTGCTTGTGGAACAGCTTGTGCTAAGCCGTCGTATCTTCATTTGGGCGATCCACCTGCCCAACCTTGCCGAAACCGACACACGCCAATCCGACCTGCTGTTTGCGACGGTTATGCCAGGCGACTTCTCGGACTACATGGAGACAGGCGAGCGCGAGATTGAGGCGCCCCCGATTGACGATTAAACCCACACGACACTGGTGCCTGACAGGTAAAATCAACGCGCGGAGGAAAAGCGATGCACGCTTTGCCGATACCCATACCGACCGAGCCGCTGCGGGAGTTCTGCCAGCGGAATCACATCCGCCGTCTGGCGGTGTTCGGCTCCGCGCTGAGGAAGGGTGATGCCCGATGGATCGGTTTGAGGAACTCAGAGAAAAGGTTGTGCCGCTGCTCAAGCCGTATGTGACGCGGGTGGCAGTGTTCGGCTCGTTCGCGCACGGCGAGGACACACCCGACAGCGATATCGACCTCTTGGTGGCGTTGAAGCCCTCTGGCGAGCGACCACCTCTGGGGCTGGACTGGTTCGGCTTGTGGGCAGAGATCGAGCAGCGCTTAGGGCGCAAGGTGGACTTAGTTACGGAGGACGCGCTTAGCCCATACATCCGCCTCGATGTGGAACGCGAAAAGGTGATCCTGTATGCGGAGGAGAAATGACGCCGTCTATCTAAGACACATACTGGACGCTGTGGAACGCATCGAACAATATACAGCGGGCATGACTGAGCAACAGTTTCTGCAAAACAGTCTCGTGCAAGACGCGGTCGTGCGCCAGCTGGAAATCATCGGGGAAGCCAGCCGCAATCTCTCCGACGAGTTGCGCCAAAAGCATTCTCAAGTGCCGTGGACTAAAATTGTGGGCATGAGAAACCGAATCGTTCACGCATACTTCGATGTAGATTTGACCATCGTCTGGGAAATTATACAGAGAGACCTGCCCGATTTGAAGGCGCAGGTTCACCTCATCCTGCAAGCCTTAGGGGAACCGTATGGCGAAGTATAAAAAATCTTCAGCCAGGTACAATCGGAAGACGGAGAGAAGTACGATGCACGCTTTGCCCATACCCATACCGACCGAGCCGCTGCGGGAGTTCTGCCAGCGGAATCACATTCGCTGTCTGGCGGTGTTCGGCTCCGCGTTGAGGAGCGACTTCCGCCCCGACAGCGACATCGACCTGCTGGTGGAGTTCGAACCCGAACATACACCCAGCCTGCTCCAGATGGCGCGACTGGAGCGCGAGCTGTCGGCGTTGTTTGGCGGGCGCAAAATCGACCTGCGCACCAAAGAAGACCTCAGCCGCTACTTTCGAGACGCTGTGGCGGCGAGCGCGAAGGTGATTTACCATGCACGATGACAGAGTGCGACTGAAGCACATGCTCGAGGCAGCTCACGATGCGCTGAGTTTCGCAAGCGGACGAACACGACAGGACCTTGAAACTGATAAAATGCTTACCTTTGCGCTTATTCGGTGCGTGGAGATTATCGGAGAAGCGGCAAGTCGTCTCACCCCCGATTTTCGGGAGCAACATCCGCTACTGCCGTGGGGAGACATCATCGGGATGCGCAACCGCCTCATACACGCTTATTATGATGTCAACTTGGACACACTCTGGAAAACCATCGAGGAGGATGTGCCGCTCCTTATCGAGCGGCTTGAGGAGATTTTGGCTGAGGAGGACACCCCATGACAGGCTACACCATCGGCGTTGATGTCGGTACAGCGAGTGCGCGGGCGGGGCTGTTTGACCTGACGGGCAAACGGCTGGCACTCGCGACGGAACCCATCCAAATCCACCGCCCGCTGCCCGAATACGCCGAGCAGTCGTCGGAGGACATCTGGCGGGCGGTCTGCACCGTCGTGCGCGCGGTGGTCAACGAGGCGCGCATCCAACCCGACATGGTGCTGGGCATCGGCTACGATGCGACCTGCTCGCTCGTCGCGCTGGACGCCAACGACCAGCCCATCAGTGTCTCGCCCACGGGCGACCCACAGTGGAACATCATTATGTGGATGGATCACCGCGCGATTGCCGAGACCGAAGAGGCGAACGCGGGCGGCTACGAGGCGCTGCGCTATTCAGGGGGCGCGCTCTCGCCCGAAATGGAGCCGCCCAAACTCGCGTGGCTGCGCCGAAATGGAGCCGCCGAAACTCGCGTGGCTGCGCCGCCACATGCCCGAAACCTTCGAGCGCGCAGGCAAATTCCTTGACCTCGCCGACTTCCTCGTGTACCGCAGCACGGGCAACAACCTGCGCAGCGAATGCACGATGGGCTGCAAGTGGACTTACCTACCCGCCGAGAAGCGGTGGGACATGCGCCTGCTGCAGGACTTGGGCATCGAGAGCATTCTGGAGCGTGGGCGCGCGGGCGAGGCGATACTGCCGCTGGGCAGCTCAGCGGGCAACCTGACCCCGCAGGCTGCCAGCGAGCTGGGGCTGTCTACCCGCACGCAGGTCGCGATTGGCATCGTGGACGCGCACGCGGGCACAATCGGGCTGCTCGGCGCAGTCTGGGCAGGCGACCCTGCGCCCAGCCTCGAGAAACTGGAACGCGCCGCTGCGCTGATTGCGGGTACTTCGTCGTGCCTGATGGCGCTCTCGCGCGAGCCGCGATTCGTGCAAGGCGTGTGGGGTCCTTACTACGGCGCGGTGCTGCCGAATATGTGGATGAACGAGGGCGGGCAGTCCGCTGCGGGCGCGCTCATCGACTACACGCTGGAACACCACCGCCAGTACCCCGCGCTGGAACTGAAGGCGGAACACGAGGGCGTCTCGGTCTACGAGGCGGCGAATCGGATTGTCGACCAACTCGCGCAGGGGCTGCCGTACCCCGCGCTGCTGACACGCTATCTGCATGTGCTGCCCGACCATTACGGCAACCGAGCGCCGTATGCCGACCCGCACGCACGCGGCGTGGTGGACGGGCTGACGCTGGACACGAGCCTGAACGCGCTCGCGACGCTCTACTACGCCACCCTGCAGGCGTTGGCGTACAACATCCGCGATGTGCTGCGCGCGATGGCGGAGGCGGGCTACCAGACGGAGGCGATTTATGTGACGGGCGGCAGCGTCAAGAACCGCCTGTGGCTGCGCGAAACCGCCGACATCACAGGCTGTCGCGTGGTGGTCAACCGCGAGCCAGAGGCGGTGCTACTGGGCAGCGCGATTCTGGGCGCGACGGCGGCAGGCGCGTATCCCGACATCCCCAGCGCGATGCACGCGATGACCGCTCCAGAGTTCGTCGTGGAGCCGAATCCCGCCACCGCCGAGTACCACGCGACGAAGTTCGCTCTGTTCCGCGAGTTGTACCAGCAGCACCGCGCCCGCCGCGAGGTGATGCGTCGCTTCGAGCCGTGAGCCTGCCGATGGAGACGCCCGCGCCGCTTGCCCCGCCGCTGGAAGTGGACTTCTACCTGCAGCCGACAGTGGAGGTCGCCCGCGCACTGCTGGGATGCTGGCTGGTTGTGCGCCACGAGACAGGCTGGGTCGGCGGGCGCATCGTAGAAGCGGAAGCGTACACCCAAGACGACCCCGCCAGCCACAGCTATCGCGGCAAGACCGAGCGCAACGCCGCGATGTTCGGTGCGCCCGGCACGGCGTATATCTACCTCATCTACGGCGTCCACGAGTGCTTCAACGCCGTGTGCCAGCCCGAAGGCATCGGCGAGGCAGTGCTGATACGCGCCTTAGAGCCGACTATCGGGCTGGAGACGATGTTCCAACGGCGCGGCGGGGTGCATTGGACGCAACTCTGCCGCGGACCGGGCAACCTGTGCCGTGCGCTGGGCATCACGCGCGCGCTCAACGGCGAGTCGCTGATAACGGGGCGCATCCAAATCTGGCGAGGCGACCCTGTGCCCGACGCGCAAGTAGGGATTTCGCCGCGCATCGGCATCACGCAAGGCACGGAGCGGCTGTGGCGCTTCTATGTGCGCAACCACCGCTGCGTGTCGGGCAGCCCCACGCGGTGAATTCGCCTCCAAATTCCCCCCGAATCGCGCCGAATCCCCCGCAAAACCCTTGACAAGCATATAGTGCTATGTGCTATAATATACTCACTACGCTACAGCAGGAGGTGTGCGGATGGGATACTACTACGAGGATGACTCAAGCGAAGCGTTGGCGGAGTTCTACGCGATTGAAGCGGAATGGCGCGACCTGTTCGGTGACCGAGACTGGGACTATGTGTATCACGACGGCGAGTGGGAACACTGGGAGGATGCGTACGACGAGGTTCTGAGCGAGATTGGCTACTACGAGGGCGACTTTGACTGGTAAGCCTGCAAAGCTTGCGGGGTCACGACGCCCCGCCCACTTTTTTTCACAAAAACCAGCAGGAATCGATGACAGCACTGCGAATCACAACACAGGAGGTGCGCTGTGCGGAAGGTGAACCTACCCCACCTGCCTGAGTGGCGGGAACCTGCGAAACGGGAGACGATTGAGCTGGAGTTGCGGCTGATTACGCCGATGTTTGGTGGGGGCTACAAGGCGCGTGAGGTAGACCCGCTGCTGCCGATACGCCCTGCGGCGATTCGCGGACACCTGCGCTTCTGGTGGCGGGCAACTGCAGGGGCACGCTACGCCAGCGTCGCCGACCTCTACAAGGCAGAGCGCGAACTCTGGGGCGGAGCGTCCAAAAAAGGCAACTCCGCCGTCGGCAAGGTGGCACTCCAAGTACATATTCTCTCCGCAGGCGAAAAAGCTCCCTACAGTCAAGTCGCGCCCCCCTCGAAGCCCAAAGACGGACCCCTGCACGGCTACTTCCTGTTTCCGTTTCGGGAGCAAAAGGAGCAGAATATTCCTGCCGCTGTTGGGCGCAAGCAAGTCAGGTTCCAGCTTCGTCTCACGCTGGACGCTTCCCTCAGCGAGGCGCAACGCGCAGAGGTCAGAACCGCGTTGAAGGCGTGGATTGCGTTCGGGGGTGTGGGCGCGCGCACCCGACGCGGCTGCGGCGCACTTACGGTTGTGGGCGCCAACGCCAACCAGTGGCTCCCCCCTACGCAGGGACTTGCGCAGTGGCTGGGAATGCCCCCGAATGCCGGGTCCAAGTGCGACTGGACGACACTTGCTGGGGCGCAAGGAATAGTCGTACCCACAGCCAGCCCAGAAGAGGCGTGGCGCGAACTGGGGCGATTCTGGGCGCGGTTTCGTAAGGGACACTTCCCAAAGAACTACAGCCCGATGTCAGGCGGCAAGTGGCGCGACTACCGACAGGTGCTGTGCCAACTGCGTAATCAGGGAAACACGCTGCGCTTAGCCAAGCCGTTTCTGGGACTACCGATTATCTATCAGAAAATCAAGGGAGCGAGAAACCTCTGCTTCACAGGCACGCTGGAACCTGAGCGAAGCGGGCGAATGGCGTCGCCTGTAATCCTGAAGCCTATCGCCCTACAGGGGGGTAGGTTCGGCGCACTAATCGTGGTGATGCGAGCCCCCAAGCCCGACAAGATCCGTATCGGCGACAAAGAGTACGCGCTGGCTGCCCCGACGAAAGACCCCGTGCTGCAAGCCTTAGACGCAGCCGATGTGCTGGACGCCGTTCTCAAGGGCGCGAAACAGCACTTTCGGCAGCAGAGCGTGTCGTTCCGCTTGTGAGAAGGAGGCGCACGATGACAAAGTACCTCATGACCATCGCGTTGGGACCCGTGCAGGAGTTTATCGCAGCAGCGCGGCGCACAGCAGACCTCACCGCTGGCTCCGAGCTTCTGGTCGGGCTGGCGGGGCACTTGGCGGACTATCTGCAGCGCCAGCACGACGCCGAGCTGATTTTCCCCGCCTCCACCCAAGTCAGTGCACCCAACAAGCTGCTGTTTACCGTTCGGGGTGAGCCGCACAAAATCGCCGCCGACGCTAAAGAGCAGGCGCACAACTACTTACGCGAGCAGTGGAAGACATGCCTGCAGCAACTGGGCACGGCGCAAGAATGCATAGATGTGGAGCTGGCGAACTGGCAGCTGAAAAACTTTCTGGAGTTTTACGCGGCGTGGGTACCGCTGAACGGCAATTACGCAGAGGCGCGGCGGCGACTGGAACAGCTGCTGGCGGGGCGCAAGGCGTTGCGCGACTTCAAGCAAGCGCCCGCCTACCCCAAACACCCCAAAAGCCCGCTGGATCCCTCGATGGACAGCGTGTTCAAGAGCGAGGCGCACGGCGACGGCTTCAGTGCGCCCGCAGATGCCCAGCAGCATCCGAAACTCCGCCTCAAGCCGCGCGAGACGCTGGACGCCATCTCGCTCATCAAGCGTATCACGGGCATCATGCACGCCTCCTCCGAAGGCAAGCGCGTGCCCTCCACACGCGAGATGGGCTTCCGCGCCGTCGAGAAGGCGCTCTCCAAAGAGGCACTCGGCGCGTACCGCGCCTTGCAACACTGGCAAGAGGAACTCGGCATCGACGACTTGAGCGACCTGTTTTTCCAAGAGAACTTTCGGCGCATCTGCCAGGAACGCCAAACAGAAGAAGGCTGGCGTCTTGCCCCTGAGCAGCTTGAGGAAGTGTGCGCCGACGCCAGCAAGCTTCGTAAAGCGCTCAAAGAGGCGAATATCTCCGAGGAGCTACTGCGCTACTATGCGATTCTGGTCGCCGATGGAGACCGGATGGGCGCAGCCATCGATTCGCTAACGAGCCTGGAGGCGCATCGCAACTTCTCTCGGCAGGTCGCCCAGTTCGCCCAGAATGCAGAGCGGATTGTGGACGCCCACGACGGGCATCTGGTCTACTGCGGTGGGGATGATGTGCTGGCGCTGCTGCCTGCGAACCGTGCGCTGGCGTGCGCCCGCAAACTGCACGAGGCGTTCGTCAGTTGCATGCAGCCCGTGATGCCTGCAGGACAGACGCCCTCCCTCTCGGCGGGGATTGCGATTGTGCATGTGATGGACAACCTGCAGGTTGCGCTCGGCTGGGCGCGTGAGACGGAACAGTACGCCAAGCAGCTGCGCAACGCCGTCGCCGTCGCCCGCTACCCGCGTAGCGGCGGGATGAACCGCGCCCGCACACGCTGGGACGACTTCGGCGCATGGGACTACTGGATCCGCGCCTTCCGCGCAGGGCTGGCGGACACGCTCCCCTACGAACTGCGCGCACTGGCACGGGACTATCAAGCCATCGATGTGCCCCCCGACATCCTGCGCAAAGAGGCGATGCGCGTGCTGGAGCGCAAGCAGAAGCCCCAGCAGACCATCGTCATCCCCGACTGGGTGCAGTCAGCGGACGACCTGCACGCCCTGACGGAGATGATGCTGATTGCCCGCTTCCTGTCGGGCTACCCGGAGGTGTAAGCAATGCAAGAGCATACTGTACGCATTCGTGCGCTGGACAGCCTGCTGTTTCGCGACGGGCGACCGTTCGCCAACGAGCCCGGCGCGCTGACGGCGCGGAGCCTGCCCATCCCTCCGCCCAACACCGTCGCGGGTTTCCTGCGCTCGCTGATTGGAACCCTCAAGGGCGTCGACTGGGCGGAGATCGACGCCAAGCGCATCTTCTCGGAGCCAGAGGTGCGCGGACCGTTGCCGATGCGGGGCGACGAGTTCGTGCTGCCCGCGCCAGCCGACGCGCTGGTGCTGCCCGCGCCAACCGAAGGTGCGCCGCCGCGCGTGATGCGCCTGCTGCCTGAACTGACGCTCCGCGACGGCGAGGGCTGCGACCTGCCTGACTACTACTACGGGCTGCGCCCGCTGCCCCCGCCCAGCGCCGAGAAGCCCGCCAAAGGCTACGCCTTCTGGCGCTGGGACGAACTGCGCCTGTGGCTGGAGGGCGAAACGCCCAGCCATCTGACCAAAATCGAGCCCCCGCCCGTCGACAGGCGCACCCATGTCGCAATTGACCCCAGCAAGGGCGTCGCGGAGGAGGGCAACCTGTTCACCGTCGAGTATCGCGCCTACGAGGAACGCACGGAGCAACCTGGCGAGCCACCTATTGAGTGGAGCCTTGTCGCGCGGGTGCGCACCGAGTTCGCGGGTGTGATTGGCGGCGTTGCGCCGTTTGGCGGCGAGCGGCGACTGGCGTATGTGGAGCCGTATAACGAATGGCTACACTGCCCCGACGACCTACGCGAGAAACTCCGCACGGCACGCTATGTGCGGATGTACCTCGCGACGCCCGCCCAGTTCACCTGCGGGTGGCGTCCGGGCTGGCTGCGCAAGGAGAATCAGGGCGAACAGCCACGCCTTGTGGGGGCGCCCCCCGACTTGGACGGGCTGACCCTGCGCCTCGTGGCAGCCGCCGTGCCGCGCCGAACCGCCGTCAGCGGCTGGAACATGCGCAAAAGCCAGTTCGGACCGCGACCTGTGCGCTGGTGCGTTCCTGCGGGCGCGGTCTACTTCTTCGAAGTGCTGGAGGGCGATCCCAGCATCCTCGCCGACAAGGGCTGGCTGCACCCCGTCAGCGACGGCAAAGAGCAAAACGGGCGCGAGGACAACGGCGACCGACCCCGACAAGCAGGCTTCGGACTCGCGCTCTGGGGCGTCTGGAACCCAACCGATGGAGGCAACCGATGAACGAGACACGGCTGATTCTGCTGCACGCGCTCACGCCCCTGCATGTGGGCACAGGGCAGGCGGTCGGGAATGTGGACTTGCCGATTGCCCGCGAGAAGGCGACAGGCTTCCCGATTGTGCCCGCCTCCGCCCTCAAAGGCGTGCTGCGCGATTACT
>Ga0197143_1001062_pt1 | contig 24911 bp, 21 predicted proteins | sample GBS70_MetaG_FD_148603 | JGI IMG/M metagenome (GOLD analysis project Ga0197143, IMG submission 148603) | Sediment microbial communities from Great Boiling Springs, Gerlach, Nevada, United States - GBS 70_MetaG | ecosystem: Environmental > Aquatic > Thermal springs > Hot (42-90C) > Sediment...
TGGCTGCAATTTTTAATTCCATACCAAATTTTTCTGCAATTTCAATAGCTCTATCAGGTCTTTTTTCAGGTGAAATTCTTCCAAGAAAAGCTAAATATTTACCTTTTTCAGGATAAAATTTATATAGGTCCTTAGGAAGACCATGATAAACATTTGCTTGCCAATTTAACCAAGGAAGTCCTTTCCTTTGCGAATAAGAAATGGAAACAAAAGGAACATTTTTAAATTTTCTAAAAAAAGGCACATACTCTGGAAGATCAAGTCTTCCGTGAATGGTAGTAATAAAAGGAATGTTATATCGAGTAGCTAAAGGTAAATGTAGATATTCTATATGAAAATGAATTATATCGAAAAGTTCAGCTTTTTTAAAGACCTCTTCTAGCATATAAAGATGCCAAATAAGAGAATCTCTGCAATTTTTGTCGAGTCTTAAGGCACGCGGACAAATGGGAATTAATCGGGCTTTGGTTTGAGAATCTCCACTTGCAAAAAGAATAACTTCATGTCCCATATTCACAAGTTCTTCTGTTAAGTAAAAAACTACTCTCTCAGTTCCCCCATAAAGTTTAGGAGGAACGCTCTCATAGAGAGGCGCAACTTGCGCTATGCGCATGCGCTCCCTCCTTTTTTGTTAATTCTTAAAAAGAAAATTTGCAGCGCCTCACGAAATAATTTAATAATCATATTATACCCTTTTCAACAAACCTTCCCCCGGTATGTCCCTTTTCATTTTTATTGGGATACAAAAATGTGGATTAGAAATGTTTTCAGCCTGGAAAGGAGATGGTTTTGTATCTCCGTTGGTGCTAAATTGTCTGGACCTGGGCATTGACTTTTCCCTTTTTTTGTTCCATATTAAGGATGTCATGAAGTGGAGGTCTTGGTTTTATTACTTTACTGACCTAAGCCCTGGTCCCTGAGGGGAGAAGTACCCCTTAGGAGCCATGGGCTAAAGGGTCCATGGCTCTTTTTTTATCTTAAAAAAGGAGGTGTAGGATGAAGGTCATTTCCGATCGGGTTCAAAAAATGATCGAAGGTTCCTCTTGGGTAAGGCGTATGTTTGAAGAAGCTTCGTTGTTAAAGCTTCAGTACGGAGAGGACAAGGTATTTGATTTTACCTTGGGGAACCCCGTGGATGAACCTCCTCTGGTCTTTAAGGAGGCTTTGAAAAAACTTGTTGAAAACTCCGGCAAGGGATGCCATCGTTACATGCCAAATCAGGGATTTAATGAGACCAGGGCCTTTCTGGCCGAAAGGTTGAAGAAGGAAACAGGCTTACCCTTCACCGAGAATCACATCATCATGACCGTGGGGGCCGCAGGGGGGTTAAATGTGGCCCTTAAGGCGATCCTGGATCCAGGGGATGAGGTGATCGTTCCGGTGCCATACTTTGTGGAGTTCAAATTTTATACGGAAAATCACGGAGGGGTAATGGTGCCGGTAAATACTAAAGAGGACTTCTCCCTGGATCTTGCCGAGATAGAAAGGGCCTTAAATAAAAAAACAAGGGCCATCATCATCAATTCACCCAATAACCCCACCGGAGCTGTGTATGAGGAAGAAGAACTCAAGGCCCTAAGTGAGCTTTTAAAAAGAGCCTCTCTAAAGAACGAAAGAGTCATCTATCTTCTTTCCGATGATACTTATTGTGATTTTCTTTACGATGGGCTTAAACCTGTAAATCTTTTTACCCTTTATGAAGGGACCATCTCTATAAGGTCCTTTTCCAAATCGCTTTTCATCCCGGGAGAAAGGCTCGGTTATGTAGCGGTGAATCCCCTCTTTGAAGAAGCCCAAACCTTGATAGAAGCCCTTATTTTAGCCAATCGAGTTCTGGGTTTTGTAAATGCTCCAGCTTTAATGCAAAGGGCTGTAAGGTTGCTTGGGGATTGGAACTTTGATCCAACGACTTATCAAAGACGAAGAGACCTGATTTACGAGACACTTCTTGAAGCTGGCTTTCAGGTTCAAAAGCCCAAGGGAGCCTTTTATATCTTTCCGAAAAGCCCCATAGAGGACGATGTGGCCTTTGTAAGGGAGCTTCAGAACAAATATCTTTTGCTGGTGGTACCTGGAAGTGGGTTCGGTAAGCCGGGTTATGTGAGGTTGTCTTTCTGTGTGGAAGAAAAAACCATCGAAAGAGCGAGGGAAAAGTTCTATCAAGTAGGAAAGGACTACGGGCTCATTTAAGATCAAAACGTTCAAGCAACATATCCACTTCAATGGAGCCTTCGACTAATGGAAGGAGTAGACTCTTCCTTTCCAGGATCGAATGTCCCCCTCCCAAAAAGGGTAGGGTCCCAAAATATGGAACACCAGAAAAACGCCCAATCCAATAGGGATTTGTCCCCTCCGAACCGTTAAGGGAAGGGTTGATCTTGTTTAATAAAAAACCGCCTACGGGAATGTTTTCCTTCTCACAGTAATAAAGGGTCAAAAGGGTGTGATTGATGGTACCAAGGCCTGCCCTTCCCACTACCAAAACCTTAAGCCCAAAGGCCTTTATAAGTTGAGGCAAAAGTACATTCTCTCTTATGGGAACTAAAAGCCCACCTACGCCCTCTACGACCATAAGATCGTGTTTTTTTGAAACAACCTCCCATGCCTCCAAAATTTTATAAATTTCCACTTCCCTTCCTTCGCGTCTTGCTGCTTCAGCTGGGGCAAGTGGTTCTCGGAAATAATATGGAACTATAAGCTCCAAGGGATCTTGGGACCCCGAAGCTTCTTTTAGAAGTAAGGCATCTTGAGGCACCACTGTTCTATCAACTTCTTTCACGCCCGTTTCAATGGGCTTCATCACCCCTACGTCATACCCTCTTTCTTTCAAAAGGAGGCACAAAAGCGCACTTACAACCGTTTTCCCAACCCCTGTGTCGGTCCCTATTACAAAAATGCCCTTCATTTTTTTAAAAACTCGTTGACGATCTTTATCGCACAGAACTTGCCGCACATGGTGCATACGTCTTTTTCACTGGGCAAACGTTCATTCCTCATCTTTCTGGCTCTTTCCGGATCGATACAGAAAACCATCTGCTTTTCCCAATCGAGCGCTTGACGGGCCTTTGACATTTCCAAGTCCCTTTGCCAAGCCGATAGGTTTCCCCTCGCAAGGTCTGCCGCGTGAGCGGCTATTCTTGCCGCAATAACCCCTTCCCTCACATCCTCTGGCTTTGGAAGCCTTAAGTGTTCAGAAGGGGTCACATAACACAAAAAATCAGCTCCATAATAAGCCGCTAACGCTCCTCCTATGGCACAGGCTATGTGATCATACCCGGGAGCAATATCGGTAACAAGGGGACCAAGGACATAAAAAGGAGCTCCTTTACAGACCCTTTTTTGAATCTTAACGTTTGCTTCTATTTGATCAAGGGGCATATGGCCTGGGCCTTCGACCATCACCTGAACGCCTTCTTCTCGGGCCTGATCCACAAGTTCTCCAAGGGTAAGAAGTTCCTCCAGCTGAACCCTGTCACTTGCATCGGCAAGGGAGCCGGGTCTCAGACCATCTCCCAAAGAGAGGGTCACATCATATTTTTTGGCTATCTCAAGGAGCCTGCCAAAATGCTCGTAAAGGGGGTTTTCTCGCTCGTTGTATATCATCCAGGCCGCCAAAAAAGCACCTCCACGGCTCACAATCCCAGTTATTCTTCCCTGCTTCTTTAACCTCTCAAGCCCCCTAAGGGTCAAACCGCAGTGAACCGTGAAGAAATCCACTCCATCTTTGGCCTGTTTTTCGATTATTTGAAATATTTCGTCTGGGCTCATAAAGACTATGGAGCCGTATTTTCTCGCTGCCTCAACTGCCGCTTGGTAGATGGGAACTGTTCCAACGGGAAGGTGACAATTCTTAAGGATCGCCCTCCTTATCTCATCAAGAGCCCCCCCTGTGGAAAGATCCATAACCGTATCAGCGCCAGCAGCAATAGCTATTTGAAGCTTTTGAAGTTCTTCCTCCAAATCCGCATGATCAGGGCTTGTTCCAATATTAGCATTGACCTTAACCCTCAGTCCCTTCCCTACCCCTTTTGGGTTAAGGGGACGATGGTTGGGATTTGCCAAAACGACAACTTCACCTTTGGCAATACTTTCGATTAAAACCTCAGGGGAAATCCCCTCTTCCTCGGCTACAAATCGCATCTCGGGGGTGATTTCCCCCTTTTTGGCCTTGATTATTTGAGTTTCCATTCTCCCTCTCCTAAAAGCTCTAAAACTTTATCCACAACCTCTTGAGGATTCTTCCCCAAAACCCTTATCATTGGTTCCTTTCCAACGTCACCCTCATCGTAAATGATATCCGGAACTTCCTGCGCTTCTTTGAGCACTTCCCTTACCACCCACTTCAAAGAAGCTCCCTCTTCCCTCTTAACGTCTTCGGGCTCTTTCTTTCGATCCACAGAAAAGATCTTAAAACCCTTCTTTTCCCCTCTCTCTATAAAAATAGGATCATATCGTATGTTCATTACAGACCTTAAAAAGGGATAAAACCGCATAACCTCAAGCACTAAACGCGCCATGTGTCTTGAAACCCCAAAACCAATCTCTCCAACCCTTTTAAAGCCCTTTCCAACCTTAACGATCCTTCCCTCAAAACCTGCCACCTCATCTTCATCCCGAGCCCCTTCCAAGGCATATACCAAATTGGAACCCACTTCAGGAATGATCGCGTTTGAGGCCACTGATTCAAGTTTACAATAAGCTTCTTTTAAACTCTTAATGACCTCCCACCTTGAGGCCTCTTTTTTTAATGAGGCCAAAGGATCAACCACCTTAAACCCCCTTCCCACGGATTTAGCCATCCTTATTCCCTCTTGAATAAACCGCTTTGCCTTAAGGGCTGCCTCTTGGAGTTCATAACCCATCCCCAAAAAAGTGACCAAAGCCGCCGAGAAACTACACCCTGTCCCATGGGCCTCCCAAGGGATCCTTTCCCCTTTAAGCCACAAATACCCATCGGAAAAGACCAAAAGATCCCATGGCTCATCCTCTAGATGCCCCCCTTTTATGATGACCGCTTGAGGTCCAAGCTCAAGAAGCATCTTTCCCGCTTGCAGCATCTCCTCCTTCTTCCTTACCTCAAAACCCAAAAGAGCTTCAGCCTCAGGGAGGTTAGGGGTTATGACTTTTGCCAAAGGAAATAGCTTTTCCTTTAGGGCTAAAACGGCCTCTTCCTTGAGAAGCCTATTCCTACTTTTGGCCACCATGACCGGGTCAACCACAAGGTTTTTAACTTCGTATTTTTTAAGGCTTGAAGACACCGCCTCTATCACCTCTTTGTCCCAGAGCATCCCTGTCTTTACTCCTTGAACGGAAAAATCCTCAAAAACGGCTTCAAGTTGCTTTTTTATAAAATCGACCTCAACCCCCCTTACCGCCTTAACCTCGAAGGTATTTTGAGCCGTAAGAGCCACAATGACCGAAAGTCCATGCGCTCCTAAGGCTCCAATGGTCAAAAGATCCGCCTGAATCCCAGCTCCTCCTCCCGAATCAGAGCCTGCTATGGTCAAAACCGATATCATTCCTCAAGCCTCTTAGCTATAAGTTCAGCCACCTTTTTCCCTGAAAGCAACATTCCCCCAAATATAGGACCCATCCTAGGACCTCCCGAAATGGCATTTGCCGCCATCCCAGCCACATAAAGCCCAGGGAATACCTCTCGGGTGTTTTCAAGGACCAATTTTTCCCCTTTTTCAGCCCAAAGAGGAGCTTCCTTTAAAAACTCAAGCCCCATGGGTATTCTTCCCTCAAGAAGCCTAACCACTTCGGCTTTATGACCTGTAGCATCAACCACACTTTTCGCCTCAATGGTCAAAGGATCCACATGTAATGAAGCTAAAATCACTGAAGACCAATTCACCACTACCCCCGTAACCCTTCCCTCTTTTACCATCAAGTCCTCAACGGTTATGAGGTTTAACACCTTCGTGCCCGCTCGAACCGTAGCAAAACATAGACCCGAGGCCACCTCAATGGCATCAGCAGTAAAATAACCGTCTCCAAAGGGCTTAACCCTTATCCCCATCTCTTCAAGGATCTCTTTCCCTCCCTCTTGAACGACGATCTCATTGAACATCATCCCTCCACCCCATATGCCTCCGCCAAGGCTTAAGTTCTTCTCAAGAAGTACTACCTTAAACCCTCTTTTGGACAAATAATAAGAAGCCACCATCCCCGAAGGCCCACCTCCAACGACCACAACATCCGCTTTCAGACACTCCTTTAGCTTTTCAAAATACCGCTCAATGATGGCCTTACTCACCGTAAACTCATCAAGGACCATAAAATCCTCCTCTTTTTTAATTTAAACCTATTTTAACCAAAATACTCCCTTTTCCCAAGCCAAGAAAAAATCCCTATGTTTTTCACTTCAAAGTGTATTAGGGTTTTTGTTTACTTGTTTCGATTTGAGTTCTTCAAAAAACATCATGATTTCTCGGAGAGCTGTTTTTGCATCAATCTTTGATATGATACGACCAAGTTCATATTTTCGAACTCGTTCTGCCTGAGCTCCAAGATTAAAACAACAAATTGGCATTTCTAATTGCATTAACTCTGAAATTACATAAGAAAAAGTTTCTGGCCATATTGAAGGCAAAAAACATATATTTACACGACATGATTCTATAAGATCTGGCAATTCAGGAATTTGATAAGGTCCAGTTATTATAAGGCTTTTAAAAGCTGGTGCATTAGTCAAAGTTCCAATAACGGTAATTTTTGCATTTAATTTTTCTTTATCTATGATCTCTGCCATTTCAACTACAATTTTCCATCCTTTGGCATAATGAATAACTCCTACAATTCCAATATTCAAGCCAGAAGTGAAGTCTATTACTGGTTTTTTATCAAAAAGCTTAGGAACTTTATGGGGACGCACTACAATCTGTTTAGGCTGTAAGGAATAAACCTTTTTAACCAGTGCTAAAGCACTTTCAGAAGGAAAAAGAACACAATCTGCTATTTCTAATAGTTTTCCCCATTCCTCTCTCCAGATCCTAATATCACGTTGTTGATCATCCACAATTCCCAAAGGATTTATAAAAGTATTTAGCGAAAGGCATTTCTGACATTCTTTTAAGTCTTCCGGAATATCACAATACACCCCTTTCCAATTAAGCAAATGAGGACTTGGGCAGATGGAAAAGAAATCATGTATGAGTAATGTAAGTTTTGCTTCTGTTTTTTCTTTCATTTTTCGTAAAAGACGAACTATATTTAAACAACAATCGAAACTAACAAGGTTATTATAAATTATTTCCTCAAATGCAATATGATCCGTTAATCGCAGTAATTCCTCTAGGTTGGGTATCAAAAAAGAAGTATCATACTCCTTCCAAAGAAAGCGCAATTTAGGAGCCCTTTTCATTAAATCATACGTAAGCAAAAATATTGGCTGGCCTTCTTTAATACGTTCTTCCATAATTTCACAACGATATTTATTTGCACCACCTCCTATTTCATGATCTACCATAAAAATTGGTCTTTTTAAAGCAAAACGAGATATCATAAACATCATTAAATAATTCCTAACGGAATCACCACAAAAATTCTGTTCTATTTTTTGGTTAAACAATTGATTTTGTTCAGCTTTAAACAAAACCGTTTGTTTTTGTTGTTTTCTTATTTCTTCTAACTCTGGTTCGTTTGCCCAAAATTCGTTTCCGATAAATTTCGCTGTTTCTGTTTTTTCCAGAACTTCATGTTTATATTGGGGTTTATATATAAGCACCAACACAAGATCATCGAGTGTTTTTATTGGAATTAAATTGCGAAATCTTCTAAATTCTGAATTAAACTCACCAAGTCTTTCAAATGGAACAAAAAGAATATTTACTTCCCGTGCTTTTCCAAATAAGTTCTTGTTATTTCTCCGAAAATTATTGGGATTGTAAACTGACACACAATGTACGAAAGCCTTATAACTTTTATTTTGCATAAGCGTAATTAAACGGACTCCATCTTCTACAGAAAGACATTCGGCATATACAAATGGACGAAATTTTTCTAACAGCTTATTGGCGCCTTTAATAACTTCATCCTCCATACCTTCAACATCAATCTTTATAAGATTACACCTTTGTAAATCAAACTCATCGAGAGGCATAAGTTCCACTGTTATTGCACACTCCAAATTCTTCCACCCTTCAATCTCTGTTAAGGAAAAAGCACCAGGATTATTAATAAAGTTACAAGGAAACGCATCAAGATGTAAAAGCTTTCGTTCGGCTGCTAAGCCTACGTTAAATAATTTAACGTTTAAAAAATTATTTTGTCGAACGTTCAATTCGAGCACCTTAAAAACAAGTGGATTAGGCTCAAAAGCATAAATTAAACCATTTTCCCCTACAAAATGAGCAAACGCTACAGTATGCGTGCCTATAAAAGCTCCAACGTCAATTACAATATCTCCTACCCTTATCAATGATTTTAGTAGTTCAATTTCTTGTTGTGCCCATTCACCATATTCTTTTAATGAACGGCCTATGACTAGATCAGATTTAAAATATGTTAATAAACCGTAACGGCAAGGACTCGTTTCTAGCAATTCTTCAAACAAACCCGATGTACTCATTCTCATATTCTCCTCCTTAATTTTAGAAATATCTTCTTTCTTTTTATTTGGTTAGCAACATTCATGCCACTGGAAGTTAAGCTTACGTCCAAAAATTTTGTGTATTAAGGATGTGGCGCACATTGTAATTCTAAATTATCTTTTTAACATTTTTGAACTTCTTGCTTCTTCTTTAGCCTCCTTAAATAAGGCAAAAGAAGAATCAGGGTTAAAAAGGTGCTTAAGAGGTCTGCTATAGGAAAAGTGAGCCATACGCCTTGGATGCCCAAAAATTTTGGCAGTAAAAGGACCAAAGGAATGGTAAAAAGCAAGGGCCTCGAAACTGAGATAATAAAGGCCTCACGGGCCTTACCCATTGCTTGAAATATAAAAGAACCCACGATGGCAAAACCCACAAGGTAAAGGGCTAAAAACATCCTTTTGGAGGCAAAATGGGTGATGGCTATAAGTTCATCTTCTGAGGTAAATATCCTTATGAAGAGCTCAGGCCAGAAAAATATCAACAAAAAGACAACCCCACATATTACCTCGGAAGCAATAAGACTCAACCATATGGATTTTAAGGCCTCTTTTGGCCTGGAAGCACCATAATTGAAACCCAATACCGGCATAAGCCCTTGACCAAGGGCCATTGTGGGCATGATGGCCAATTGAGCTAAACGATTAAGTATCCCAAAGGCCGAAACTGCCAAATCTCCTCCATAAAGGATGGCGATGCGGTTTACCATAACCGCCGAAAAAGAACCAGCGAGCGTTCGTAAAAAGGCAGATACCCCTAAGGCATTCATCTCAAAAAGCACACTTTTATAAGGCCTTAAGGCCCAAAGGTGAAGTTTAACGAAACTTTTCCCAAAAAGGTAATAAGAAAAAAGCCAAACCGTCGAAACGATCTGGGAAAGAACGGTCGCCAAAGCGGCCCCTTTAACCCCCAAATTCATCTTTATGACGAAAAGGGCATCGAGACCTATGTTGAGCAACGCCCCTCCAACCATACTAACAGCAGGTACAATGGCATTTCCCTCAGCCCTTATAAGGCTTCCAAATACAAGAGGGGCAACTTGAACGAAACTACCCAAAATTATTACCCCCAAATAATCCATCACATAGGGGAAAAGCGACGTAGATGCACCGAGAACAAGGCCAAGCCAGTCCCCTTTCCAAAGCCCTAATAATAGAAAACACCCGGAAAGAAAAAGCGTCTCAAGCAGAGCGTTTCCTAAAGCAAAATTAGCCCTTTTTAAATCACGAGCACCAATTGATCTGGAGATAATGGAAGAAGCCCCGAGGCCTATCATCTGACCTACACCAACAAAGAACATCTGAATAGGGAAAACCAAAGAAAGGGCCCCTATACCCTCGGAACCCACCCAATGTCCCACAAAGATGGTGTCAACGATGTTGTAAATGGTCATGACAAACATACCGATGAAAGCGGGAAGTGAAAGCTTAAAAAGCAAAAGGCCTATACGCCTGTCATCTAAAGGGCTATTCTTCATGTTTTTGTCCAGACGGATAAAACTATAAGGAAACCGTTTTGTTTATCCTAACCTTGGCTCCTGCCTTTAGGTTCTGGCCTCCAGAAGTTACCACTAATTCACCTTCCCTTAAGCCCTGTTTGATCTCCACGAGATTCTCTTCTCTTATGCCGGTAGCAACCTCCCTCCTTTGGGCCCTCTCGTCTATGACTACAAAACAGTATTCGATACCCGTTCCAGGGGCTCTTAAAAGGGCATCCCGTGGAATGACTAGGGTTTCTTCTCTTCCCAAAAATACGCGAGCATTAACGAACATGCCTGGCTTAAGGATTCCCTTTTGGTTATCCAGTAAGACCTCAACCCTAAAAGAACGAGTGTAAGGATCGATCTTGGGATAAATCCGATTGACCTTTCCCTCAAGTTTTAGATAGGGAAAGGCATCACTTCTTATCTCCACCTTTGCCCCCGGCTTAACGAAAGGAAGATCCCTTTCCGGAAGGTCAAGCAGTATCTTCACCTTGGAAATGTCCACAAGTTCAAGGATATCGGTGGGAGGCATGGTATAGGCCCTCTGTCCCGGATCAACGAACTTAGCGCTAATATAACCGGAAAAAGGAGCATAAATAATGGTGTCCTTAAGTTCCGTCTGAGCCTGCTTGAGGGCTGAGGAAGCCGCCTTAAGTTGAGCTTGAGCAAGTTCATACTGGGCCTGAGCAGCTTTAAAATTGGTCTCTATCTTCTCATATTCCTTTTGGGAAATCACCTTCTCCTCAAAAAGGACCTTAGCCCTTTGGTAATCTCGCTCCGCATCTTGAAGTTTTAATTTCGCCTGCTCAAGTTGCGCCTGGGCGCTTTTATAAGAAGCCTCCGCCTTCTCAAGAGCTAAAAGAAAATCCGTCTGATCGAGTTTCACCAATGCCTGCCCTTCTTTAACCTGATCACCCTCCTTCACATAAATGGCTTCTATCTTACCCGGAACCTTAGGGGTAATCCTTACACCTTGATAAGGAGAGACATTACCAACTGCTTCTTCCCACCTTTCAAGGCTCATCCTTTTAACAGGTGTAACTTCAACCGGAAATACCTCTTCTTGAGGTACTCGAGGAGCCTCTTTCTTACAACCCAATAACACCGTAAAGCCCATGGAAATAAAAACAAACATGGACATAAACCTTCTCATCTATCAACCCCCATTGCCCTCTTTAGCCTTCCAAGGGCTAAATGATAATCGCATAAAGCTATCCAATAGCTATTTTGAGCCCTTACCAAAAGGGACAAGGCATCAAGCACATCGGAACTTGTTGCCGCTTGAACCTTATAACGTTCTTCATTTACTCGAAAGTTCTCCCGGGCCCCTTCAAGGGCCTTCTCCGAAGTCTTAACCTTGTTGATCGCCTCCTTAACGCTTAAATAGGCTTCCCCCAATTCAAGGGTAATGAAATCCTCAATCTCCTTTGCCTGATTTTCGGCTTGGACTATACGAGCTTGTTTTTCTTTAACGCCAAAATAACTTCCTCCAAAATCCCACACTTGCCACTGCAGAACGGCCATAAATTGCCAGCTGTATTCCTTTTCCCTATAAGGAGACCCACTCACCAAAGGATCATCACCCTGCCTTTGATAATCAAAAATTAAACTCACCTTAGGCAAAAGCTCAGCTCGGGCGATCTTAAACTCCTTTTTTGCCGCCTCAATTTGAAGTTTTCCAAGTTTAAGTTCAGGCCGATTCTCAAAGGCTTTTTTCAAAAGGGAACCGAAATCCTCCTCAAACCCTACAAGCTCAAGTCTCTCATCCAAAATCACTTCCTCAGTAAGAGGTCGTTTCAAAAGGATATTGAAATAATAACAAGCCATCTCCAAATTTTTCTGAGCCGCTATCACGTCCTGCTCCCTTTGGGAAAGCTCAACCTCCACTTGTAAGAGGTCATTTTTGGGAATGATGCCTTGTTGATAAAAGACTTGAGCTATTCTGTAATGTTCTTTTAAAGCCTCAACAGCTTTCTTAGCTACCTCAAGAAGCCTTTTGGCTTTGATTACATTGTAAAAAGCCTCCCTCACTTTCAAAATTAGATCGAGCCTCAAAAGCTCATATTGAAGTTTGGAGCTCTCAACCCCTAAACAAGCCAAACCATAACCACTCCTCAAAGCGCCACCCGTAAAAACCGGAAGACTCACCGAAAGATCAAGCCCCCAATTATCCTTTGTCCCAACTTTTAAAAAAAGGGGATAGGTCAAAACGTCTCGTGGAGGCGTTTCGAGGGTCAGGCCTTTTAAAGGCGGTATGACCATTTTGGGCGTTTCGTCCAAGCGCAGATAATAGTATTTGGCCTCAAGCTCAGGGAAAAACTTCGAGAGGGCTTCTTTTCGTTTGTATTCGGCCTCCCTTATCACCTCTCTCTGGGCCGCAAGGGTCGGGCTTTTTTCAAGGGCGATTCTTATCGCCTCATCAAGTGTCAAAGGATTTTGGGAAAAAGCCAAACTTGGCAAAAATACCAACCCCAAAAGCATAAAAAATAATCTCTTCATCCCTTCACCTCCTCACAATCCCAAATAAACCCCCTTATTCCGGGTCTTTGGGTCAATTTTGAGATTTTGCCTTTCACTTCTTCCCATCTCTCTTCCGGAAGAGCAATCATTATCAATCGATTAAACCCAGGCCAAGCGGAAGTATCGAGCCGAGGATCGCTTCGTTTCCCCTTGCCCAAAACCCTTTCCCAAAGGGTATACTCTTTGAGGTCTGCTTCTTTTAAGGTCTCTTGTACCTCTTCTTCGAAATCCACATCGTAAACGAGAAAAAGAAGCTTCATCTCCTTCGCTCTTCAACAAGCGAATAAACGACAGGAACAAGCACCAAGGTAACAAGTGTCGAGACCATTAACCCCCCTATCATGGTAATGCCTAAAGAGGACCACATCTCCGAGCCCTCGCCTCGCGAAAGGGCCATGGGGATCATTCCGAAAAGGGTTGTCAAAGTGGTCATTAAAACGGGCCTTAATCGCGTTCTTCCTGCTTCTTTTATGGCTTCCCTTAGAGGAAATTCCCTCTCGCGTAAAGTGTTGGTGTAATCCACAAGGACTATGGCGTTTTTGGTGACGATCCCCAAAAGCATTATTAACCCTAAAAATGAATAAAGGGAAAGGGTGGTTCCCGTGAAAAAGAGGGCAAAAAGGGCTCCGCTTACCGCAAAGGGCAGAGAGAACATTATCACGAACGGGTGTTTATAAGATTTAAAAAGAGAAGCCATTACCATATAAACGAGGATAACTCCTAAAACGAAAAGGGTCTTTAAATCCTTAAAGGCCTTCTGCTGTTCTTCGGTTTCTCCGGCGAACCTTACTCCTATTTCCGGAGGGATCCTCATTTCCTTCATGACTTTTTGTATATCAGCCACTACCTCCCCAAGGGGTCTTCCTCTCACATCAGACTCCACCTTAACTACCCTTTGCCTGTCTCGGCGTTCGATCGAAACTGGCCCAAAGGCTTCCCGAATTTGGGCTACGTTTCTTAAAGGGATAACCGCTCCACTCAAGGTCTTTATGGGGACCTCCCCGAGGGTCCTTAGGCGGTTCTTATCTTCATCCCTTAAACGCAAGAATATATCGTAGTCCTCACCCGCTTCTCGATAGGTGGTGGGGGTAAATCCGTAAAAGTATTGCCTTAAAGCCGAAGCTATAAGGCCTGTGTTTAAACCAAGTTGTGAGGCCCTCTCTCGATCGACCTCGACCCATATCTCAGGCCTTGGAGGCCTCTGACTTATGGTCACATCGAGCGTCCCCGGGACCTTTTCTATGCGATTTTTGAGTTCATTCGCATAAGAGACAAGAAGGTCCAAATCCTTTCCCCATAATTCGATGGAGATCCTCCTACCACCACTCCCTATAAGAAGTTGACCTATGGCGGCTGTAGCCGAAACGTAAAACTCACTTATACCGGGAATATCTGAGACCGCCTCCCTTAGAGCAAGGGCCACTTCTTTTGCAGATCTTTTCCTTTGTGATTTCTCAACAAGCTTTAACCCTACGCTCCCTACGTTTGAACCTTCTTCGAATCCCAAAGCAGTGGCAATTCCCCTTTCACTTTGACCACAGTAACCGAAAAAGCTTTTGCGTTCGGGAACAAGCTGGATTACCTTTTTTTGGATCTCTTCGAGCACCTTTTGAGTCTCTTCGACCTTGGTACCTTCAGGCAGCCGAAAGTTAAGCCTTACTTCTCCTGCGTCCATCTCAGGAGTTAGCTCAGTACCAATAAAGGGAATCAAGAGAATCGATATCAAAAACACAAGTCCCGTTATACCTATTACCTTAATCCTATTTTCTAAAGCCCATCCGATGACCCTCTTGTAACCCTCCTCAATTTTCCGAAAGGTCCTTTCAAACCTCTGATCCACTTTACCCCAAAAGCCCTCTTCCAATTCATGAGAGGGTCTTAAAAATTTGGAGGAAAGCATGGGGGTCAAAGTCAAAGCATTGAAAAGGGAAGCCAATATAGTTGCAGTTATGACAAAGGCAAGCTGCTTAAAAAAGATGCCGGTTAAACCACTTATGAACATCAAAGGTACAAACACCACTACAATCGTAAGAGTCGCAGCAGTAACTGCAAGCCCAACCTCCGAAGTTCCAAATATGGAAGCAACTTTAGGCCTTGCCCCGCGTTCTATATGACGCATGATGTTTTCAAGGACCACAATGGCATCATCAACTACCATCCCCGAAGCGATGGCCAACGCCGAAAGGGTTATGGCATTTATGGTGTAACCAAAAAGAAGCATTAGGATAAAGGAACCTATTAAGGAAAATGGAATGGCCAAAAGAACGATCGTACTCGCCCAAAAACGGCGGAGGAAAAAGAAAGTAATAAGGCTTACAAGGAAAAGCCCTATATAAAGGGTTTCCTTAAGGTTTTTTAGAGAGACCTTTATGAACTCAGAGCTGTCAAACACCAGAACCATTTCAACATCAGGGGGTAAAGACTTTTTAATCTTCTCAAGCCTTTCCCTTATTTTTTCCACCACCTCCACGGTGTTGGCTCCTACTTGTTTCTGAACCGCCAAAACGACTGCCGGCTTCCCATTTCCGTAACCAATTCTCATGGGTTCTTTGAAACTATCGGAGACCTCCGCCACATCCTCAAGCCTTATGATCCTTCCGCCTTTTACCCCCACTACTATTTTTTCGGCTTCTTGGGGGTCCTTAAACCTTCCGGGAACCCTTATGGCGTAACTGATCTTCTCCAACTTTATCTCACCTGCGGGAATATCCAAATTCTCAAGCCTTAAAACCCTCCCCACCTCTTCCAGCGAAAGCCCATAAGCCTCAAGACGCCTTGGATCAAACTTTATGTTTATCTGCCTTTGGAGTCCCCCTTGAATCATGATGGTTCCTACCCCGGGGATCCTTTTGAGCTCGTCGCTCACAACCTTATCGGCCAAGTAGTGGAGTTGGGGGTAACTTTCATCGGCGCTGAGGAACATATAAAGCACAGGTATAGTAGCAGTTGAGAACTTAAAAATCATAGGAGGCTCTATATCTGAAGGAAGGTCCCTTTTGGCTAACTCTAAGGCATCACGTACATCATTGGTGGCCGCATCAAGATCCACCCCCCATTTAAAACGGCAAGTTACAACCGAAAGTCCGTCTAGAGACTTTGAGGTGAGCCTTTCGAGGTTTGCCACTTTAGTAAGTTGATCTTCAAGATATTTAGTGACGCTCATCTCCACATCGGTGGCCGAAGCACCGGGCCAAAGCGTTATAACGCTTACCTGAGGAGGTTCTATATCGGGCATGAGATCCATCTTTAACCTTGTAAGGGAAAAGGCCCCAAGGAGAATGATCCCAAAAAAGATCATCACCGTCATAACGGGATTCCTTACGGATATCTCTGGCAGCTTCATCCCTTAAGGCCCCTCAAACAGAACTCCAAAACGGCTTCTTTTAATTCTCTCGACTCAAGCCTTATCATGCCCCTGTGAATATCATCGTCGTAAAGGAATAAGGCCCCTATCATAATGGCCCAGCATAAAACCGCAAGCCTCCAAGGATCATCCTTCTTAAAAGACCCCTTCCCAATCCCCTTTTTCAAAAGGTCCGAAAACCTTTGCAAATACTTCCTGCCCCTTTCCACATTGAATTGAAGCACTTCCTCGGGAATAAAAAAAACTCTCCTTCGGCCAAACACAAAAAGCCTAAAAAAGGCCTTGTTATCTTCATAAAAATTCCAAAACTCCTCTCCAACTCTTTTAAGAACTTCCTCAGGTTCTCCTTCTTCCTCCAGTTTCTTTTCAAACCTCTCAAAAAGCTCATTAACCCCTTCTTGAAGAAGAGCTAAATAAAGCTCTTCTTTACTGCGAAAATAAAAATAAATAGTACCTTTCCCCAACTCACACCTTTCAGCAATATCCTCCATCCGAGAGGCCTCAAACCCCTTCTCTAAAAAAACCTCCTTGGCCGCCTCAATAATCGCCCTTCTCCTTAACTGCCGCTCCCTTATGCGCCTCTCATAAACCCCCATAGTTTCAACTTATAGCCGACTTTTGACTAAAAGTCAATAAATTTTGGGTTATAATTGAGAAAAACGAAGGCAGGAAGTTTTTATGGCTAAGGATTCGGGAAATGGTTTGAGGGTAATAGGGGAGGTTATAAACGTAAAGGGAAAGTGTAGTACGGGTCATTATGCGGGGGAATTGATAGGGTTAAGTTGTTATGATTCAGGAGGGCTCTGTGGTTTTTTCTATCATGACATTTTTCCCATGCTTTCTACCTTTCAATTTGGTGGTAATATGCCCTGGTGGGAAGGGGATGAGATTATCCTTCCTTGTCCCGATCAAGAAAACCAAGTTTCTCTCAAACGGTTTCCAAGATGAACTTGGTGCCTGGAGCGGGCCTCGAACCCGCACGGGGTGAAAACCCCAAGGGATTTTAAGTCCCTTGCGTCTGCCAATTCCGCCATCCAGGCCTTCTAAAGTTTAATTTTCCCTTTCCTTTTAAAGGTGTCAAGTATCTCCATTAGGTTAGTTTTATATGAGTATGGTATAATTTTTGCTCATCGAAACTGAGAGAGCGATGAGTTTTGTGAGCATAGTTATTCCGGTTAAGGACAATTGGGAGTATACGGAGCTTTGTCTTAAGTCAATTTTCAAGTATACGGATTCTCCATATGAGGTCATTTTGGTTGACAATGGGTCAAGGGATCCTTTATTGGAAAAACTTCTCAAGCTTAAGAACAGAAACCCACAGGTAGATTTGAAGTACATAAGGTCTGAAGTTAATCTCGGCTTTGCCGGCGGTTGTAACAGGGGCATTGAGCTTTCAAGGGGCGATTTTGTGGTCATTTTAAATAATGACACAATTGTGAGTCCTGGATGGCTTTCTGGGCTTTTGAGAATTTTTGAAAAAGAACCCAAAATGGGGATCACTGGGCCACGGAGCAATTACGTATCTGGCCCCCAATTGATAAGGGATTGTCCCTTGCACTTTAAAAATCCTTCAGATGTGGATCTGGAAAAACTTTCCCTCTATTCGGAAAGTTTTAAAAGAGAAAACGAAGGTCAATACGTAAGGCAGGATTTTGTTATTGGTCTTTGTATGTGTATAAAGAAGGAAGTGATTGAGGCCATAGGTGGTTTTGATGAGAGGTTTTATCCCGGAAATTTTGAAGATGATGATTTCTGTTTAAGGACAAAACTTGCGGGTTTTGAAATAGCAATGGCCTGCGATACCTTCATCTATCACTTTGGGGAAAAGACCTTTGAAGGAGAGAGGTTTGATTACAAGAGGACGCTTTTGGAAAACTTGATGCGTTTTATGGAAAAATGGAATATAGATCAAGTCAACGAGAAAGGCGACCTATACCGTAAAGTCCTAAGAAGGAGATTAATCCCCACGGAAAATTTGATCTATCCACTTTTTAAAGACCATCCTTATATATTGCTCGAATGGAACCGAGATGAAGAGGAGGTTTTGAGTTATTTAGTCAAGCATTTCCGTCTCAAATCCTTACCCGTCATCCTCACCACAAAAGAAGACCCTGAAAAAGTTATGATGAAAACCCAAGAGCTTCTCGGAAACCTGAACCTTTTGGATGACCCCAATATCAACATCACCATTTTAAAGGGGGAAACCTCACAAGTTTTAAATGAGTTTAAGGGTAAGTTTTATTTATTTCGAAAATTAAAATCCGAAAATTCCAAGGCACACGAAGGATCCCACGTAATCCAAGTATTCGTTTAAGAATTTAAGGCTTTTTCAAAAAGTTCTTTAAGGACTTTGGCTCTTTCTTCTGAAAGGGTCCCCTTTCCTAAGGCTATAGGTATGGTCTGAAGGCCCAAGGAGGCATAAAGCTTAAAAACCTGAGGATCCCTTTCCCTTAAAGCCTCAAGGTGTTTCTTTATAACCGTTATATCCCCACGGGCAATGGGGCCGGTTAGGCAAGTGGGAAGCCCTATATTTTGGATGTTGTTTACAGTTCCCCAAATCAAAGGGAGTAACAATTTGGTGCCCTCCTCTTTCCCTATACCTATGAAGTCAAGTAACTTAAGGGCCACTCCCACAAGGGCCACAAGATAGTTACTGGCAAAAACAGCTGAAGCATGATAAAAAACCTTCCCCTCCGGAGGCACAAACACATAGGAACCGCCCAAATCAAGGGCCATTCTCTCAAGTAAAGTTCTCAATTCCTCAGAAGAGGCCTCAATCCCAAAGACCGAACCAGGGATGTTATTAATAGCCTGGTCTATGGTGGCAAAGGCTTGACAAGGGTGAAATGAGCCAACCTCCGCTCCCCTTTTCCGAGCTCCTTCAAGAACATCAAGGGAAAGGGCACCGCTTGCGTGAACCACTTTTTGCCCTTTTTCCCAAGGTAGAGAGGCTACAACTTCTCGGATAGCATCATCCGGAACGGTCACGAATATAAGCTCAACCTCCTCTAGGAGGGCCTCAGGGTTTTTTAAACCCTTCGCACCTTCCACGTACTTAAGAAACCTCCTTATGCTCTCTTCACTTCTACTTGAAACCCCTACAACGCTATACCCAACTTCCTTCAGTTTAACTGCAAGAGCCGTCCCGACTCGCCCTGCTCCTATAAAGCCTATTTTTATCGACATAAGAACCTCCTTTTTGGAAATTGTAACAAGAAAAAAGGTTTGTTTAAATTACTCCTATGAGAGAAAAAATCCTCACATTGATAGGTGCTTCTTCGGCCATCTTCTGGCCAGGAAGTTTTGTATTTGGACTTCCAGGAGTAATGGCACCTTATTGGATAGAGAAGTTGGGAATCAGTAAAAGCGAACTCGGAAATGTTTTATTTTTTCTCTTAATCTCCCTTGGCATATTCATGTTCCTCGTGGGAAAATGGCAAAAGAGGCTTGGCTTTTCGAAGATAATCTCCTTGGGAATTTTACTTAACGCCTTCGGCCTCTTTTATCTTAGTGGGGTAAAATCATCCTTGGGACTTCTTTCTTGGGCATTTCTCATAGGGATGGCCTCATGTTTTGTCTACATACCAGGTCTTACGGTGGTACAAAGGGCATTCCCCGAGAAAAGGGGTCTTGTCTCGGGAATAGTCAATATGGTCTTCGGTCTCTCGGCAGCTATAATGGCTCCAATTTTCCGGCTCTTACTGCAAAAATGGGGTTACGAAAATATGATACTTCTGCTTTTGGGGCTTACCTTAGGTTTTGGCCTTTTGGCCTCAAGTTTGATAAAGGAACCTAAAGAAACAAAGCTTATGCAAAGCCTTAGGGGGTTTTCCTTAAGGCCGAAAGAGGCTTTAAAGACTTCCTCTTTTTGGGTTATATGGAGCATATGGGCCCTCCAAGGAGCCGCAGGAATAAGCATGGTCATCCTCTCAGTACCGTTTGGACTTTCTTTGGGACTCGGGATGAAAGAAGCGGTGTTTCTCCTTTCAAGTTTTAACATAGCAAACGGATTGAGCCGCTTAATCTCAGGGTTCTTATCGGATATGATCGGTAGAAAGCCCGTAATGGGGTTTTCCTTCTTAGTCTCCGGATTGTGTTACTTTCTTTTGCCCCAGGGCTTTTCTTTCGTAGGAACTAGTCTTTTCTGTCTGGGAATAGGCTTTGCTTTTGGAACGCTCTTTTCGGTATCTGCCCCCTTGGTCTCCGACTATTTTGGCCTCGAGCACTTTGGAGCCATTTTCGGGCTCGTCTTCACGGCTTATGGATTTTTAGCCGGTTTACTCGGCCCCTCTTTTAGCGGTTACTTACTGGACCTTTCGGGGGATTATCGATATGTGTGTTACTACTTGGGAACCTTTTCGATGATATCTTCATTACTTATAGCTTTCTTAAAAAAGCCAAAACCATAAGGATATGCTGATTTTAAGCATCGAGACATCCTGTGACGATACCGCATGTAGCATCTTTAGGGGACCAAGGGGGCTCATCTCTTCGGTTGTCTCCTCCCAAGAGGAGGTGCACAAAAAATACGGGGGTATTGTGCCTGAACTTGCCTCAAGGCGTCATCTCGAAAACATCGTACCTGTAATAAAAATGGCCTTGGAGGAAGCGAGGGTAGAACTTTCACAAATAGAAGCAATTGTGGCCACCCGAGGACCAGGACTTCCCGGATCGCTTTTTGTGGGTTTCATGATGGCCAAGGCCATGGCCTTCGCCTTAAAGGTGCCTTTTGTGGGCGTAAACCATTTGATGGGACATTTGTTGGCGATCTTTTTGGAAAGGGAAGTTGATTTTCCCTTTATAGGGTTGGTGGTATCAGGAGGACATACCTCCCTTTATTTGGCCAAGGGTTTTTTGGAATATGAGCTTTTAGGTGAAACCATGGATGATGCAGCTGGAGAGGCTTTTGATAAGGTGGCATCTTTGTTCGGTCTTCCTTATCCCGGAGGCCCCATAATAGATAAGCTTTCTCAGGAAGGCGATCCCAATTTTGTGAACTTTCCAAGGCCCATGTTAAACGAAGGGCTTTCTTTTAGTTTCAGCGGGCTTAAAACGGCTGTTAAACATTTTCTCTCCACAAACCCTTCGGCTGTAAATAGACCCTCAGATGTTTTGGCATCCTTTCAGGAAGCAGTATGTGACGTTTTGGTGACAAAAACTTTAAGGGCAGCAAGCCTCTATAACACTAAGAGAATCGTAGTGTCTGGGGGAGTGGCCTCTAATAGAAGATTGAGGGAGAAGTTCCTTGAAGAAGGGATAAAGGGAGGTTTTGAGATCTATTTCCCTTCACCCAGATTCTGTACCGATAATGCCGCTATGATCGCTTTGGCAGGATATGAATTACTCAAAGCAGGAAAAAGGGATTCATGGGATACGGGGATACTTCCCCGTTGGCCTCTAGGAAAGCTTTAAAAGATGTTTGACCTTAAGGAGCTTTTAAAAGAGGCTAAAAGCTCAGGGATAAAACCAAAAAAATCCTTGGGCCAGCATTTTCTCATAGACCCAAATTATGTGGAAAAAATCCTCGAAGCCTCACAAGTAAGTTCTGAGGATACGGTTTTGGAAGTTGGTGCAGGGCTTGGAAGTTTGACCTTTCCCCTTTCCCTTAGGGCAAAAAGGGTCATCGCCGTTGAGATAGATAGCCGACTTTGCGAGTTTTTGAAAGAAAAGGCCTCTAATTTACCAATAGAGGTCATTCAAGGTGACATTTTGAGAGTCTATTTAAGGGAGTTTTATCAAAAATATGGCCCGCTTAAGGTCCTGGGAAACCTTCCCTATAACTTTTCGATTCCCATATTGTTTTACCTCCTCTCTTTTTGGGAAGTCCTCAAGGATTTGACCCTCATGTTTCAGAAGGAAGTGGCAGAAAGGATCGTTTCCTCTCCGGGTGGGAAGGCTTACGGAGCATTAAGCGTTACGGTAAGAACCCTCTGTGAGCCCAAATTCCTTTTCAAAGTGCCTCGGGGAGCCTTTTGGCCTCCTCCGGAGGTAGAAGGAGGCGTGGTGTTTTTCCAGTTGCACAAAAACCCTAAAGGGGATATAGAAAGTCTAAGGCGTTTTGTGACAAAGATCTTTTCGAAGAGGAGAAAGACCATTTTAAACGCCCTTGTGGAAAGCGGGTTTGGAAAGAGGAAGAAAATCGAGGAGATGCTTTTAAGTATGGGAATTGATCCGAGAAGAAGGCCCGAGACGCTCGGGGTGGAAGAGTTTTTAAACCTCCATAAGCGTTTGGAGGAAGAAAGGTGTTAAAGAGGCCAAGGCGTTTAAGAGAAAACCCCATCTTAAGGGAGATGGTTCAAGAAACAAGGCTCTCCCTTAAGAACCTCATATATCCCCTTTTCGTCAGACCAGGAAAGGGAATAAAGGAAGAGATCCCCTCGATGCCGGGCCAGTTTCGTTACTCCGTAGATATGGTCGTAAAAGAGGTGGAAGAGGTCTTCAAATTGGGGATTCCAGCAGTTTTGCTTTTTGGCATTCCCGAGAGAAAGGATAAAATCGGCTCTGAAGCTTGGAATGCCGAAGGGATCGTCCAAAGGGCCATTAAGGCCATAAAGGAAAAGGTACCCGAGATACTTGTCATAACGGATGTGTGTTTATGTGAATACACAAGCCATGGCCATTGCGGAATCCCCAAGGGCGAAAGGATCTTAAATGACCCAACCCTGGAACTTCTCGCCCTCTGTGCCCTTTCTCATGTTCAAGCAGGAGCCGATATGGTGGCTCCTTCGGATATGATGGATGGAAGGGTCCGAGCCATTCGAGAAGCCCTTGACCAAGAAGGTTATTCCCATATTCCTATTATGGCTTATTCGGCCAAGTATGCCTCTTGTTTTTATGGACCTTTTCGAGAAGCTGCCCAGTCCCAGCCTAAGTTTGGAAACAGAGCTTCCTATCAGATGGACCCTCCAAATGCGAGAGAGGCTTTAAGGGAGATGAGCCTTGATGTGGAAGAAGGAGCTGATATTTTGATGGTAAAGCCCGCTTTACCTTATTTGGATATAATAAGGCTCGCCAGAGAAAGGTTCGATCTGCCCATTGCCGCTTATAGCGTCTCGGGAGAATACGCGATGATTAAGGCTGCCTCTTCCCTTGGTTTTTTGGACGAAAAAAGAGCGATTTACGAGGTACATACAGCCATAAAAAGGGCTGGGGCTGATCTTATCATAACTTATTTTGCAAAAGACTTAGCAAAGGTACTCGGATGAAAGCAGAGCTTCGCCTTTTAGCTTGGGAACTTACCCAAAGGTGCAATTTAAAGTGCAAACATTGTCGAATGGATGACCAAATGGAAGATAAGGAACTCTCCCTCGAGGAATCCCTTTCTTTAATTGATCATCTATCCCCATGGGCCAACCCAACCCTCATTTTAAGTGGCGGAGAACCTCTTCTGAGAGAAGACCTTTTTGAGATTATCGAACATGCCACTTCCAAAAACTTAAGGGTCGTTCTTGCGACGAATGGTACTTTGCTAAATTCAGAGGTAGCAAAAAAACTCAAAAAGTCAGGTGTAAGAAGAGTTAGTATAAGCCTTGACTTCGCTCAGGAGGAAAAACAGGACGAATTTCGAGGAGAAAAGGGAGCCTTTGGAAAAGCCTTGGAAGGGATAAATTACTTAAAGGAAAACAAGCTTCTTTTTCAAATAAATATGACCCTTACGAAGGAAAACCTGGTGGAACTTCCCTCCCTGTTACGTTTGGCCGAAGAAATGGGAGCTCAAGCGTTCCACGTATTTTTTCTGGTTCCTACAGGTATAGGGCGAGGGTTAAGGGGGAAGGAACTTTCTCAGGAAGAGTATGAGGAGGCTTTCGATTTGCTTTATGAAGAGATGAAAAAGGGAGCTATGGAGATAAGACCAACCTGTGCTCCCCATTTTGTGAGGATTCTTATACAGAAGGGAGAGAACTTGAAAAGTCTTGGAAAAGGTCCCTTTCACGCCTTTTCCAGGGGTTGTCTTGGTGGAATAAGCTTTTGTTTTCTCTCCTCAAAAGGAGAGGTTAAACCATGCGGTTATTTTGAACTTTCCTGTGGATCTATAAGGGAAAAAGGCTTAAGGGAAATATGGGAAACGTCCCCGATTTTTTCCCTTTTGAGAGACCCTAATAATTTAAAAGGGAAGTGCGGAAGGTGTGAATATCGATTTGTCTGCGGAGGATGTAGGGCAAGGGCCCTTTCTTTAAAGGGTGATTTTTTAGAAGAAGAACCCAATTGTTCTTATGAGCCAAAGGTTGGATAAGCCCTTCCAAAAGCTTTATCTGATTGATGGAACCTCTTATCTTTACAGGGCCTTCTTCGCCCTTCCTCACCTTTCTACCTCAAAAGGGTTTCCAACTAATGCCATCTTCGGATTCACCTCTATGCTTCTTAAGCTTTTGAGGGAAGAAAAGCCCGAAGGGTTAGCGGTTGTATTCGATGGACCAAAGCCAAGCTTCAGAAAGGACCTTTTTGCGGATTATAAAGCCCATAGGCCCCCTGCTCCTCAAGACCTTAAGCTTCAGATCCCTTATGTGAAGAAGATCCTTGAGGCCATGAGGATCCCCGTTTTGGAATTAGAGGGATTTGAAGCGGATGACGTGATAGCTACCTTGACCGAAAAGGCAAAGAAAGAAGGAATCTCAGTAGTTATTGTCTCAGGTGATAAGGATCTGCTTCAAATTGTCTCAGAAGAGGTCTCTCTCTTAGATACTATGAAAAACGAACGCTTCACCCCTGAAAAGGTCAGGGAAAAATTTGGGGTTTCACCTGAACAGATCCCCGATTTCTTGGGCCTTGTGGGAGACCAATCGGATAACATACCGGGTATTGAGGGTATAGGGCCAAAAACCACCCAGGCACTTCTTGAACGGTACAATTCCCTTGAGTCAATCTTGGAGAACCTCGATCATATACCCGATTCGCTTCTTAAACCCTCTCTTAAGGAAAAGCTTCGTAAAGCGGGAAATCGAGTCCTTTTGAA
>Ga0197143_1001063_pt1 | contig 24904 bp, 27 predicted proteins | sample GBS70_MetaG_FD_148603 | JGI IMG/M metagenome (GOLD analysis project Ga0197143, IMG submission 148603) | Sediment microbial communities from Great Boiling Springs, Gerlach, Nevada, United States - GBS 70_MetaG | ecosystem: Environmental > Aquatic > Thermal springs > Hot (42-90C) > Sediment...
TGTCGGGGTCCCCGCCAAGGGGTCCCCACCAAAACCCGTAACGGAGTTTTGGCGGGGTGCCCCAACCCGTGTCCGGGTTTTGGTGGGGTGCCCGAATCCGTTTCAGGATTTTGGCGGGGTGACTTAAAGCCGGGGGCATCCGGCGCCGCATGATCCGGTGAGCCATGCGGAGCATCCGGAACAAGGTCATCCTCACCTACCTCTTCCTCGTGGCCATCTCCCTGGCCGTGGCCACGTTTTACCTCCTCCGGGCGCTGGAGGGGCAGTACCTCCGCACCTACCAGTACGTGGTCAGCACCCAGGCACGGCTCATCTCCCTCATGCTCGGGGAGTACGCCCGCGAGGGGATGGATCCCGGGAAGATGGAGGAGGTGGCCTCGAACTTCAAATGGCGCCCCGAGGCGGAGATCGCCATCTACGACGCCCGAGGGTGGCGCCCCGGGGCGGGATCCCAGGAGACCCCCGAGGAGGTCGTAGCCGCCCTCGCCGGGCAGGAACAGCAGGCGGTGCGGTACGATCCCCGGTGGGAGGAGGAACGGGTGTACGGGGCAGTCCCCATCCGTCAGGGGGGGAAGATCGTTGGAGCCGTCCAGGTCTCCGTCCCCAAGGTCTGGGTGCGCAGGCAGATCCTCCGGCTGGCCCCCGCCCTTGCCACCGCAGTGCTCCTGGGCCTTTTGGCCTCATGGTTCGTCGGCTCCCGGCTCTCCCGGGCGGTGACCGTGCCCATCGAGCGCCTCGCCCTGGCTGCCCAGCGCATCGGCGCCGGCCACTACGGCGAGCGGGTCGAGATCTCCTCCAGGGACGAGATCGGGCGCCTGGCCGAACTCTTCAATTCCATGGCGGCAAAGCTCAACGAGACGATCCAGGAGATCTCCCGGGAGCGCAACCGGCTGGCAGCGATCATGACCAGCATGACCGACGCCCTCATCGCCACCGACCGGCAGGGGAGGATCATCCTGATGAACCGGGCAGCGGAGGAACTCCTCGGCCTCCCATGGGAGGCCGCCCATGGCCAGCACATCCGCGCCATCCCTGGGATGGCCGCACTTCCTGCTGGGACAGCCGTTGACGCCCTCTGCAGGATGCTGGAGGAGGCCGGGGAGGGGAAGGCGGGAGGGGAGGAGATCGTCCTAGGGGAGCGGATCCTGGAGACCCACTGCGCCCCTGTGCAGGGGGACGGGGGGGTCATCGGGGCCGTCGCGGTCTTCCACGACGTCACGGAGATCCGACGGGCCGAACGACTGCGCAGGGAGTTGACCGCGAACGTCTCCCACGAGCTGAGGACGCCGCTGACCTCGATCAAGGGGTTCGTGGAAACCCTCCTCCACGGCGCCATGGAGGATCCCACAACTTGCCGGAGGTTCCTCGAGATCATCGAGGGGGAGACGAACCGCCTGGTGAAGCTCACCGAGGACCTCCTCGACCTCTCCCGCCTGGAGTCCAAGGCGGTGGCCATGGAGTTCGCCGCCGTGGACCTCGGAGCGCTGATCCACGAGGCCGTGGAAAAGTTCCGGCCCCAGGCGGAGAAGCTCGGCCTTTCCCTGGTCACCTCCCTTCCGGGAGAACCGGTGCACGTCCGCGCGGACCGGGACCGCATCGAGCAGGTCCTCACCAACCTCCTCGACAACGCCTTCAAGCATACCCCGCCTGGAGGGCGGGTGCAGGTGAGGGTCAGCGAGACCCCGGATCACGTCTCCATCACCGTCTCTGACACAGGGGTGGGGATTCCTCCTGCGGACCTCCCGCACATCTTCGAGCGCTTCTACCGCGCCGACCGGTCCCGCACACGGGGTTCCGGGGGAAGCGGCCTCGGGCTGGCCATCGCCAAGCACATCGTGGAGGCGCACGGGGGGCGCATCACCGCGCAGAGCCGGCTCAACGAGGGGACGGAGATCACCTTCACCCTTCCCAAGGGGTCCCCGCCAAAATCCGTTTAGGGATCTCGGCGGGGGAGGAGGGAGGTCCCTGACTCACTCCCCGGTGATCTCCTTCCACCGGCCTGGCGCGAACACCACGATCTCCACGACGCGGTCGGTCAGCACACCCCGTTTCCCCAGGAAGAAGGCGATCCCCAGGCGATCGAACACCAGGCCGGTAAGGTTCTCTCCCTCCTCGGTCTGGAACTCGCTCCCGTACGCCCGGGTCACCTCATCCCGGCGGCTCCCGCCTGTGATCCCCTGATCCGTCCGGTAGGCGTTCGTCCGCCACACCGAGATCAGGACGATCCTCCCGCTCTCTTTCTCTGCGATGAGGAGGAACGGGGTGAGCGGCCAGTCGTAGGAGGTGAACTTCCCGGATTCGGAGTCCTCCTGCTCGTAGAGGTCGCCGAGGAGGCTGATCGCCTCACTGATGGAGGCGCCGATCCGCAACGCCCCTACGGACTGGCCGGCGACGATGGTGGTGGAAACCTGGGCCAGGGCAGGGACGGCCAATGCCAGGACGATCGCCGTCACAACAGGGAGCATGCACTTTCTCATCGATCTTCACCTCGCAATCCGTGGTCTCGAACCGGGAACGCCCTCTTCCCGAGAGGATCGCTTGAAGGAGAGGGTCAGGGGAGGTAGGAATCCCCTCTTAAGGAAACGGACAGAAATTGTGCTACACCGTAGTATCTGGAGCTTCCCCCGTGTCGGGGTGACTTAGGGACAAGCGCGGTGGGGAGCCGAAGTGTGTTATGCCCCGAGGTAAGCCTCCTTGACCCGTTTGTTGGCCCTGAGCTCGCCGGCGGTTCCCGCGATGGCGATCGCCCCAGTCTCCAGGACGTACCCCCTGTGGGCGACGGTGAGGGCCATGTAGACGTTCTGCTCCACGAGGAGGACCGTGGTCCCCTGCCGGTTGATGTCCTGGATGGTCTCGAAGATCTGCTCCACCAGGACAGGCGCAAGCCCCATGGAAGGCTCGTCGAGGAGGAGGACGCGCGGCCGGGCCATCAACCCCCTGCCGATGGCGAGCATCTGCTGCTCGCCGCCCGAGAGGGTCCCGGCCACTTGGTGCATCCGCTCCTTGAGCCTGGGGAAGAGGGTGAACACCCGCTCCAGGTCGTCCTTGATCTCCTTGGGATCCTTGCGCACGAACGCCCCCATGAGGAGGTTCTCCAAGACGGTGAGGCGGCCGAAGATGCGCCGCCCCTCTGGGACGTGCGCGACCCCCATCTCCACGATCTCATGGGGAGGGACGCCGTCCAGCCGCCTCCCCTCGAGGAGGACCTGTCCTTCACGCGGACGGAGGAGCCCGGAGATCGTCCGCAGCGTTGTGCTCTTCCCCGCGCCGTTGCTCCCAAGGAGCGCCACGATCTCCCCTTCCTCCACGGTGAAGCTGATCCCCTTGAGCGCGTGGATGTTCCCATAGTAGACATGTAGGTTCTGGACCTCGAGCAGCGCCACTCGCGTCCCCCTCCTTCCAGAGCGACTGGAGTTTCCCCCGCGTCGGGGCGACTTAAGTAAACGGACAGGTATCCTGTCACACCATAGCCGTTGGAGCTTCCCCTGTGTCGGGCTCCCGCCAAGGGCCCCCACCAAAACCCGGACACGGGTTTTGGTGGGGTGATTAGATGACGTAGAGCTCCCGTCTCTCCCCTCCTGCGACGAACCGGTCGTACCCGAGCGGGGAGATGTCCACCGTCCTGGCCTCCCCGAAGGCCACGACCTCTGCGATGCACCGGCCGACCGCGGGGGCGTGCATGAACCCGTGGCCGGAGAAGCCTGCCGCCACAATGAACCCCTCGACCCCCGGGACCTTCCCAAGGATGGGGTTGTCATCGGGCGTCGTGTCGTAGAGACCTGCCCACCCCCTGCTCACAGAGGCCTCGGCGAAGACCGGGACGCGGTGGACCGCCCTCGCCAGCACCTTCTCCAGGAATGCCCAATCGACGTGGGTATCGAACCCAGGGGGTTCGTCGGGATCGGTCATCCCGAAAAGGATCCCCGGGCCTTCCCTGCGGAAATAGAAGTGGGTGCGGAACTCGATCACCATGGGGAGCCGCTCCGGGAGCTTGCCGAACGGTCCGGTCACGAAGACCTGACGGCGGAAAGGCTGGATGGGCAGGTCCACGCCGGCCATCCTCCCGATCACCCCAGCCCACGGCCCCGCGGCGTTGACCACGGTCCGCGTGGCGATCTCCCCTCTGTTCGTGACCACGGAGGCGATGCGGCCGCCGGAGACCTTGATCCCCGTCACCTCCACCCCTTCCAGGATGGAAGCGCCCATCCTCCGTGCCGCGGCTGCGTATCCCATCGCCACGCTGTACGGGTCCGCATAGCCATCGGTGGGACAGAACGTCCCCGCGAGGACGTCGTCCACGTGGAGCTGGGGGACGATCTCCCTTGCCTCCTCTGGGGAGATCAAGCGCACGGGAACGCCGAGGGATTGCTGGAGCGCCACGTTTGCCGAGAACGCCTGCACCTCCTCGGGGGTGGTGGCCAGGAAGAGATAGCCATACTGGCGGAAGTCGATCTCCTGGCCCACCTCCTCAGGGAACCGCGCATACGCCTGGACGCTGTAGAGGGAGAGGCGGACGTTTACCTCGGAGGCGAACTGCTGTCGGATGCCCCCCGCGCTCCGGCCCGTCGAACCGGAAGCGATCCCCAGACGGTCCACCACGACGACATCCCGCACGCCCAGGCTGGCCAGGTGGTAGGCGATGCTGAGGCCGGTGGAACCGGCCCCCACGATCACGACCTCGGCGCTCCTTGGGACCTCCCCTTCCATCCTCCTCCTGCCTCCTCACCCGCTCCCTCGCCCGGGGGATTACGGGTAGATCCCCCGGGTCAGGAGGGCGTCGGAGACCCTGCTGATGGCCCGGATCATCGCGCCGGTCCGGAGGTCCACCTTGTACTTCTCCGCGGTCTCGAGGACATGGTGGAAGCTCTGCACCATCAGGCGCTCCAGCCTGTTGTTGATCTCCTCCTCCGTCCAGAAGAAGGACTGGAGATCCTGGACCCACTCGAAGTAGGAGACGATGACCCCCCCGGAGTTCGCCAGGATGTCCGGGATCACCGTCACCCCGCGCTCCTTCAGGATCTCGTCGGCCTCCGGGGTGGTCGGGCCGTTTGCCCCCTCGACGATGAGCCTCGCCTTGATCTTCGGAGCGTTCTTCCCCGTGATCGCCCCTTCCAAGGCGCTCGGGATGAGGATATCGCAGGGGAGCTCCAGAAGCTCCTCGTTGGTCACGAAGTCCGCGCCGGGGAAATCCACCACGGATCCCGTCTTCCGCTTGTGCTCGAGGATCTCGCGCGGGTTGATCCCCTTGGGGTTGTAGATCCCTCCCCGGCTGTCGCTCACCGCCACGACCTGGGCTCCCGCATCGTGCATGAGGTAGGCGGCCACGGACCCGACGTTTCCGAAGCCCTGGACCACCACCTTCGCCTCCTGGAGTGGGATGCCCAGGTACTTCGCTCCCTCCCGGGCGACGATCATGCACCCCCGCCCCGTCGCTTCAAACCGTCCCTGGGATCCCCCGATGCTGATGGGTTTGCCAGTGACCACCGCCGGCACAGAGTACCCGCGGTGCATGCTGTACGTATCCATGATCCAGGCCATCACCTGAGGGTTCGTCCCCACGTCGGGAGCCGGGATGTCGCTCTCGGGCCCCATGAGGACGCTGATCTCGGTGGCGTAGCGGCGGGTCAGGTTCTCCAGCTCGTTGGCGGAGAGCTTCTTCGGGTCACACACCACCCCGCCCTTCGCGCCCCCATAGGGCAGGCCGGCCACAGCGCACTTCCAGGTCATCCACATGGCGAGCGCCCGCACCTCGTTGAGGGTGACATCCGGGTGGTAGCGGATGCCGCCCTTGCTGGGTCCCAGGACCGTGCTGTGGTGGACGCGGTACCCCGTGAAGATCTTCACCGACCCGTCGTCCATCTTCACAGGGAAGTTCACGGTGAGCTCCCGCTTGGGATAGGCCAGGAACTCCCTGATCCCCCTTTTGAGGGGAAGGTAGTCGGCTGCCCGGTGGAACTGTTCCAGGGCCATCTCCCAAGGATCTTCCTTGGGCTTGGTGAGGACCGTCTCCTGGCTCATGGATCTCGCACCCTCCTTTTGGGAGTTCTTGGTGTGGTGCCTCTAACAACTTCTCGCTAGCTCGCCCTATTCCCTCCCCTGGCTGCCTACCGGACCAGCTTCGACACTGGGACGATCTCGATCCCCGCCGCCTCGATCTCCGGGAGCATCTGCGCAAGGACCTTCGCCGTCCTCCGGTGGACGTGCCCAATGGCGATCGCCTCCCCCTGCCTGAGGGCTACCTCGATGAGCCTCCGGACCTGCGCGGCGATGTACGCCGCGTCGTCCTCGTTATCGAGGAAGATGTGCCGGGAGGCCGCCGGGACCCCGAGCTCCCGCGCCAGGGCCTCCCCGAGGGAGCGGGGGGAGGTCTTGCTGTCCACGAAGAAGAGCCCCCGCTCCTTCACCTCCTGCAGGATCGCCCGCATGACCCTTGGGTCGGCCGTCCCCAGGGATCCCATGTGGTTGTTCACACCCCGTGCTCCCGGTACCGAGGAGAGGTTCTCGGCAACCTTCCGCCGGATCTCTTCCTCCCCCATGTCCACCGTGATCCCACCAGGCCCGAGCGCCTTTTGGGGATCCTCCGGCTGGACGGGGAGGTGGAGGAGGACCTCCAGTCCCTCCCGGGCCGCCCTCTCGGCGATCTCCCGGGAGTAGCGGAGGTGTGGGAGGACGGCGATCGCGACAGGCCTGCGCAGGGAGAGGACCGCCTGGAAATCCTCCCAGTTCCCCCCGGCGTCATCGAAGATGATGGCCACACGCGCCTTCCGGTGTGCGGGGGGAGAAGGGAGGCGGGACTCCCTGGGGACCGCTGGAGCCTGAGGGGCTGCGGGAGGCCTTCTGGCCTCTTGCGGAAGAGGGGGTGGAGGTGGGATCTGGCGCCTGGAGGCGAGGTAGACGCCGGTCCCGGCCCCGGCGACGACGATGAACAGGATGAGGAGGACGCGGGGCTTCATCTCCCTCGGGCGACCCTGCTCATGAGCACCTCGAGGGCCTTGCTGAGCTGCTGGGCCTGGATCCTCCGGACTTCCACGTCCGGCTTCCCCTCGATCTTCTCCCCTACCCCAACGGAAGGGGGAAGACCCTGCTTATTGATGTCCCGGCCCTTGGGGGTGAGGTACCGGGCGGTGGTGATCGATGCCGCCGCTCCCCCAGGGAGGGGGACGATGGTCTGGATCACCCCTTTGCCGAACGTCTGCACACCCACGAGGGGAGCGTCCAACCGGTCCAGCAGCGCCCCTGCGAGGATCTCCGCCGCGCTCGCAGTAAACTCGTTGACTAAGACCACCACGGGCCCCCTGAAGATCGCACCCTCCCTGGCCATTGAGGCCTCCTTCTTGCCGTTGCGATCCACGACGTAGACCACGGGGCCGCCGTCCAGGAGGTGGTCCGCCACCTTGATCACAGAGTCCAGCAGCCCCCCGCCGTTGTTGCGCAGATCGAGCAGGAGCCCGCGGATCCCCCTCCGGACCATCGGCTGCAGGGTCTCCTCGAAGTCCCGGCTCGTGGCCTCGTTGAAGGTGAGGATGCGGATATACCCCAGTCGCTCCCGTTCGAGCTCCCTCTGGACCCCAGCATCGAGGATCTCCGGCCCCTGCACCGTGTCGATCTGGATCTTCGCCCGGACGATCTCCACGTCGAAGACCCTCCCCTCGCGCTCCAGCCTCAGGCGCACCGCTGTCCCTGCCGGTCCCCTGATGCGCATGACCGCCTCCTGGAGGGCCATCTCCTTGGTGGAGACTCCGTCGATGGACAGGATGCGATCGCCTGGGCGGAGCCCCTTCCGGTAGGCAGGGGTGCCCTCGATGGGCTGGACGACGATGAGGTGGCCATCCCGGATGTCGATGAAGATGCCGATCCCGTTGAAGATCCCCCTGGCGTCCTCCTGGAAGATCCGGTAGGCCCTGGGCTCCATGAACCGCGTGTACGGGTCGCCGAGGGCCTCGAGCATGCCCTTGGCCGCCCCGTAGATGAGCCGGTCCAGATCGATCTTCCGCTCGATGTAGTGCCGCTGGACCGCGCCCAGGAGTTCCCGGAGGAGGGTGATCCCCTGGGCCTGCGTCTCCGCCGCGGAAGCCCTGCGCTGGCCGTACCCGTAGCCAGCCCAAAAGGCCCCCGCGAGGAGCAACATGACCAGAACCGCTGCAGAGAACTTCCCCCGAACCCGCATCATCCACCGCCCCACCTGGAATACCTCACCTGCGCACCCATACACGATACACCAACGGGACTCCCCTGGCAATCCTCCCCCAATGCTTCCCCGCACTCCCTTAGCGGGCGAGCGGGTCCACGGGGCGGCCGTCGATCCGGATCTCGAAGTGGAGGTGCGGGCCGGTGCTGTAGCCTGTGGACCCCACCCGACCGATGATCTGCCCCCGCTTCACCTGCTGCCCGAGCTCGACGAGGATCGCCGAGAGGTGCGCGTACAGGGTGGAGAGCCCCCCGCCGTGGTCGATCACCACGATCTTCCCGTATCCCCCGAACCACCCCGCATAGATCACCTCTCCGTCCCCTGCCGCCCGCACCGGCGTCCCCCACGTGGACGCGATGTCCACGCCCGTGTGCATCTTGGCGATGCGGAAGAGAGGGTGGCGCCTTACCCCGAACCCTGAGGTGATCTCCCCTTCCAGGGGCCAGAGGAGCGCTCCCCGGGAGACGATGGCGATGCGCCGGCTCCCTGCCTGGATCTGCCGGATGAGCTCCTCGAGCTCCTTGGATTCCCGCTCCAGGTCCTCGACCACCTGCTCGTAGAGGGCACGTTTCTGGGCGATCTCCCCGAGGATCCGGCGCTTCGCCTCCGCCTCCTGCTCCAGGGCGCGCCGTTCGCGCTGGACCTGGGTGATGAGCCCCCTGAGCTCCTCCTGCTGGGAGGCCAGCTCCGCCTTCAGCGCCTTCCACCTCTGCGTCTCCTCCAGGAGGTCCTGGATCAGCTCCCCATCCCTGCGGACGATCAGGCCCAGATAGGTGTAGTGGGTGACGAACTCCCCGAAGTCCCTGGAGTCGAGGAGGAGGTCGAGGTACCCCACCCGGCCCCACTTGTAGATCTGGCGGAGCCGTTCCCCCAGGACCTGGCGCTGCCTACGCAACCGCCCCTCGCTTACCGCCAGCTTCGTCCCCGTGGCCTGGGCCCGCGCCTGGACCTGGCGCAGCTGACGCTGCAGGACCTTCAGCCTCGCCTCGTTCCGCTCCATCGCCCTGTCCAGCTGCTCCATCTCATCCAGGACCCGGCGCTGCTCCCGCTTCACCTCCCTGAGCCGCGACCGCTCCTCCTGGAGGCGGCGCTGGATCTGTTCCAGCTCACTGCGCCGCTTGGAGAGGGGATCTGCGCTGTGAGAGGGCGGCTGCACGGAGAGGAAGGCGACTGCGGCGAGGAGCAGGAATGGGACCGCTCTGCGCGCGCGGGCCGTGTGCATCACTTCACCTTGAGCCTCCCCGGGAGGCTCAGGGGCTTTCGGCGGGGCCGGCCGAGGGGGTCCTTCGCCTTCACCTCCTTGGGGTGGAAGAAGCGGTGGAGGGAGACCAAGCTCCCCCCGATCCCCATCCCCGCCCCCGTGATCGCCAGGGCGAGGGCAAGCTTGGGAAGGACTGCAGAGGGCCTCAGCAGGGGGAGGAAGGGGACGGCGGCCGTGAGGCGGCTCACCCCGAGGAAGTAGGCCAGGGAGAGGAGGGAGATCGCAGGGATCGCCGCCAGGACTCCCTCGAGAAGCCCCTCCAGGAGGAACGGCCAGCGGATGAACCAGCTCGTCGCCCCCACGAGCTTCATGATCTCGATCTCCTGCCGCCGGGCCAGGATGGTCAGGTGGATGGTGTTCACGATGATCACCATGGCCACCCCGGCGAACAGTGCCACCCCCAGGGCCGAGGCGAACCGGACCGTCCGCGTGAGCGCCAGGAGCCGGTCGATGACCTGCCTCCCGTAGGTCACCTCCTCGACCCCCGGGAGCCTGCGCACCTCCCGGACGACCTCCTGGATCCGCCCAGGGTCGTGGACCCGGATCTCCAGGGAGTCTGGGAGAGGGTTCTTGTCGAGGAGATCCCGGAGCACCACCCGGTCCTGGAACAATTCCTGGAGCCGGTCCAGAGCAGCCTCCTTGGACACGAACCGGACCTCACGCACGTGCGGGATCCCCCCGACCCTCTTCAGGAGGGAAGCCCGCTCCCTTGGCCCCGTGCCGTCGCGCAGGTAGGCGACGATCTCCACCTGGGATTCCACGATGCCGGCGAGGTGGGCGAGGTTGGCCTGGACGAGGAGGGAGGAGCCGAGGATGAGGAGCGCCACCATCCCCGTCATGATCGCGGCCACGCTCATCATCCCGTTGCGCAGGAAGCCCACCCACGCCTCCTGCCAGAAATAGGCGAGGTTCCGCCACAGGCGCTTCAGGAAACGGACGGGGACCGTGTCCCACCGGCTCACCTGGAGCTTCCTCCCTGTCGAACTCCCTCAAGGAAACGGACAGGAATCATGTTCCAATGGGAGCGCCGGAACTTTCCCCTGTCGGGGTCCCCACAAAACGCTTCGCGTTTTGTGGGGTGCTCTTAGCCCTCCTGCGCGTAGAGGCCATGGGGCTGATCGCGCACCACCATCCCCTCGGAGAGCTCGACGACGCGCTTGCGCAGCATGTCGACGATGATCTTGTTGTGCGTGGTCACCACCACGGTGGTCCCCCGGCGGTTGATGGCCGCAAGGAGCTGGATGATCTCCCACGAGGTCGCAGGATCGAGGTTCCCCGTGGGCTCATCCGCGAGGAGGATCGGGGGCTCGTGGACCAGGGCCCGGGCGATGCTCACCCGTTGCTGCTCCCCGCCCGAGAGCTGGTGGGGGAAGGAGAGGGCCTTGTCCAGGAGGCCCACCACGGCCAGCGCCCGGCCCACCCGCCGGGGGATCTCCTCCTCGGGCGCCCCCGTGACGTGCAAGGCGAAGGCCACGTTCTCCCACGCGGTCTTGTGGGGGAGGAGCTTGAAGTCCTGGAAGACGACGCCGATGCGCCTGCGTAGGTAGGGGATCTGGCGGGAGGGGAGGCGGGTGACATCCTGGGAGCCCACAAGGACCCTCCCCCTGGTAGGCACCTCATCCCGGTAGATCATCCGCAACAGGGTCGATTTCCCCGCACCGGTGGGACCGACGATGAACACGAACTCCCCCGGGGAGATGTGCAGGTTCACGCCCTGGAGGGCTTTCACCCCGTTGGGATAGATTTTGGAGACTCCCTGAAAGACGATCACTTCCCCCTCCTCCCGATCATCCAAGTAAACCGACAGAAATGATGCTGCACAATCGCTCCTAAAGCTTGCCCCGTGTCGGGGTCCCCACCAAAACCCGTGTCCGGGTTTTGGTGGGGTGACTTAGATCTCCCACGTCCGTAGCGTCGCCAGGAGGGATTCGTGGGTCATGTCCATCTGGACAGGCGTGACCGAGATGTAGCCGTGGCGGACGGCATAGCCGTCCGAGCCAGGGTCCTCCTCCTCTGCCGAGGGCTGGCCGGTGCGCCAGTAGTAGGCCTGGCCGCGCGGGTCCATTCGCTTCTCCAGCTTGCTGAGATACCTCCCCCTCCCCAATCGCGTGATGGCGACCCCCCGGATGGCCTCCCTGGGGAGGTTCGGCACGTTGACGTTGAGGAGAGCATCGGGAGGGAGCCCCCGCTCGGCGATGAGCCGGACGAGGTTAGAGGCGAACGCTGCGGCGACATCATAGCGCACATGCTCGAAAGCGTCCACGGAGACGGCCAGGGCGGGGATGCCGAAGATCGCCCCCTCCATGGCCCCGGAGACGGTGCCCGAGTAGGTGATCTCGCGGCCCAGGTTCGCCCCCGCATTGATCCCGGAGATGACGACATCGGGGCGGAAACCCACTAGATCGAGGACTCCCAGGGCGACGCAGTCGGCAGGGGTCCCGTTGGCCGCCCACGCCGAGACAGCGGCCGGGATCGTGACCGGAAATGCCCGCAGGGGTTTGTGCAGGGTGATGGCATGGCCCGTGGCGCTGCGCTGGTGCTCGGGAGCGACGACATACGCCTCGGCCCCCTGGGCGATGGCTTCGACGAGCGCGAGAAGGCCCGGGGAGTGGATCCCGTCATCGTTGGTGACCAGCACGCGCACAGCCATCCACTTCACCCCTCGACCTCCGGTTGATCGCACATCCGCAAAGGCTCCCTGGTGGTTTCGACGTGCAGGAGATCCATCCCTCCCTGATCCCCGGTCGCGGTGGAGGGGAGCTGAGGTGGGCGTCATCCGAGGAGTTCCCTGAACCGGAGGGCATCCTCCCACATGGACAAGTTGTTGAACATCACGTAGGCGTCCCGTCCCCTGACCATGGAGGCCAGGGCGCGGAGTTCCTCGTCGGTATACCGGTAGCGGTACCCTCCCCGCCCGTGGAGGCGGAGGTACCACGGCTCGCCATGGGACGGTTCCCTCAGGGAGAGGGAGGGAGGCTTGGCGGCGAAGGGGTCCAGGCAGTGGATGAGGTCGAGGTCCCTGCAGAGACTGGCGACGAGGTCCTCCGGCCATTCGCCCCGAGGCTCCCAGGCGAACCGCAGCCCGTCCCGGTCGGCCCTTTGGAAGAACGCCCGCATGTTGGCGATGTGCTCCCGCGTAGGGGTGAAGCTCGGGGGGCACTGGAAAACCACCAGGGGCGCGGCCAGGGCGTTCGCCACCTCCCTCGTGCGCTGCCACGCCTCCGCGACCTCCTCCGAAGGGGCGAAGAAGCCATAGGCGGCCGCCCGGGACGGCGGGACGGTCACCCCCGCTTTCCGGTAGGTCGGGCTCGTGGGAGGGTGGGTGATGAGCTGCCAAGCCTTCAGGGTGAACTGGAACGAGGGGGGAACGGTCTGGCGCCAGCGGAGCGCCGTTTCCACCTTCGGCAGCTTGTAGAAGGTCTGCTGGACCTCGACGACGGGCAGGATGGCTGCGTACTCAGAGAGCTTCTTGGGGAAGCCGCAGCACCCCACGAGGACATGCCTATCCCCCGGCCCTCCGGACGGCGATCGCCGCATACCCGACCACTTCCGCACGGTCCCCCGCGGTATCCCCAGAGGTCGCATGGCGCAGGAGCTCGGCCCTCCTCGCCCCGAGGGCGGAGGACGCTGTGAGCATGGCCACCACCGCGCCAGGCCCGCACATCGTCACGCCCTGCCCCTCCACCGCCTCCACCAGCGCCTCCACGTCGAGATCGAGGATGGCCCTGATGGCCAGCCGGTCCCGTTCCACCGCCTGGCGATGGGGAAGGTAGTGGCTGAAATCGCTGCTGGCGATGATCACGGCGTTCACGCCCTCGAGCGCACGGGCGAGGTGGCGGCCCAGCTCCTGGCAGGTGGAGAGGCGCTGGTCGGCGAGGGCGATGGGGAGGATCGCCGGCGCGCCGTACAGGACCTGGAGGAACGGGACCTGGACCTCCAAGCTGTGCTCCCAGCGGTGACCCCGTCCGTCGAGGGCGACCACCCCCTCCGCGAGGAGCCTTTCCCGCAACCCTCGGTGGATGGGGACCTCCCCGAGGGGCGTCTGCCAGGCATCCTCGGGGGCGACGGAGACGCCCGCGCCGGCTCCGTGGTGGTCCGGCCCCAGGATCACCACGGCCTCCGGGGTCCCGTCCTCCGCCAGGGCCATGTAGGCCCACGCGGCCACAGGTCCTGAGTAGGGGTAGCCGGCGTGGGGACAGACGAGTCCGACAATGTCCCTGGGGCCATCCCGCACCTCCGGGAAGGACCCAGGACCGACAGGGTGGGTGAAGCACTCCTCGATCTGGCGCCGGAGCATGAAGGGATCCCGTTCATAGAAGGAGCCGGCTACCGCTGGAGGCCTCACGATGCGGTCCATGGCCCATCATCCACTTCCTCAAGATCCGGAGGCCCTGAGGACCTCCGCCATCCAGCGCAGGTAGTCCTCGCTCCCTCCCACGACAGGTAGGGCGATGACCTCGGGGACGGTGTAGCTGTGGAGGGCCTTCACCCTCTCCACGAGGGTTCCCAGGAGATCCTGGCGCGTCTTGATCACCAGCAGGACCTCGTCGGCGCGCTCCACCTCCCCTTTCCACCAGTAGATGGAGGAGAGGCCGGGGACGAGGTTGACACAGGCGGCAAGCCTCTCTCCCACCAAGGAGGAGGCCAGACGCTCCGCCTCCTCCCGGCTCCCAGAGGTGACGAAGACCACGACCGGAGGGGCCTCATGGTTCCCGCTTACCTGCCCTGCCATGCCGCCGGACCTCCATCAAAGTCCCTCGAGCTCGCTGGCGAACGCCGCGTATGCCTCCTCGGAGAGGACGGCGATGACGATCGTCTCCAGACGGGACCCCCTGCGGAGGTGGTCCCGGATCTCCTCGAGCATCACCCGCGCCGCCTCTTGGACCGGGAATCCGCCCACGCCGGTTCCCAGGGCGGGGAAGGCGATGCTCCGGAGCTCCCGCTCCTCCGCCCGCAACAGGCTGTTCCGCGTGGCCAGCCGGATCTTCCCCTCGTCGGTCTGGAAATCCATGCCCATCGTGGCCGCGTGGATGACGTACTTGGCGGGGAGCTTCCCCGCTCCCGTCACCACCGCCTCGCCGACAGGGATCGGGCCCAGCGCTACAGCCTCCCGCTCGATCTCCGCGCCCCCGCGGCGCTTGATCGCGCCGGCGACCCCGCCCCCCATGAGGAGCTTCGTGTTGGCCGCGTTGACGATGGCATCGACCTCCAGGGTCGTCAGGTCAGCGCGCTCCACTTTGATCAGGGTGGTCCCCATGCGCTTTTCCATGACGGGGATGACTCAGTCCTGCTCGCGCCACCAGTCGGGGGAGACATCCCTGGTCTTCTTGTACTGCCGGATCGTTGGCTGGGCTCCGGCCCGTTCCTTGGCGACCCTCGCCCTGAGCTCCTCGTACTCCCGCAGCCCCACGAGCACCCTGATGGTGTTCCAGACGGCGTCCTCCAGCTGGTCCCCATCCTTGAGGAGGAGCTCGACGAGGGGGTTGATGACGCGCTTGTCCTTGAGCTTGCTCAGGATGCGGATCACCAGGCGCTTGACATCGATGTCCTCGTCCTGGAGGCAGGAGAGGAGCGCGTCGGTGGCCTCATCGCCGAAGAGGCAGAACAGCGCCTTGCAGGCGAACCTCCGGACCTTGGGGTTGGTATGCTTCTGGGCCGCGGTCAGCGCCCCCCACACCTTGGCACGGTCCTCGGCGGAGAACGCCTCCCGAACCCCCTTCGTGAGGAAGATCTCCTTGTCGGTATAGGGGGTCTCCTGCGGCTCCTCCACCCCCCGGGCTTCGAGCTTGGCCAGGGTTGTCACCACGGCTTCCTGGACCCTGGGATCCTCGATGAACAGGCGCACCAGGGGGGCGATCACCCGGCGATCCCCGATGGTCCCGAGGACGGAGATGGCGGTCTGGCGGATGTACAGGTTCTCGTCCTCGAGAACGTTGAGGAGGGGGTCGATCGCCCTGGGCCCCATGTCCACGAGGATCTTGAGGATCTGATTCCCGATCCTCCGGCGCACCTGCCTGTCCTTGAAGGCCTCCATCAGGGCAGGGACCGCGTCGCCCCCGATGTTGGTGAGCGCCTTCATGCTCGCGGACTGGAGGGCCCTCTCCCTCCGCGAGAGGACCCGGATCAACCCCTCCACCGCCCCCTTGTCCCGCATCTCCCCCAGGGCGTTCACCGCCTGGAGGCAGACCTGCTCGGACCGGTCGGAGAGGGCGAGCCTCAGACCCTCCATGGCCCTCTGGCCGCCGATGCGCCGCAGCGACGTCACCGCGCTCTTCCGGACGTACTCGTCGGGGTCCTGCAGGGCTTCGATCAGGGGCTCGACCGCCTCCTCCCCTCCCAGCTTGCCCAGGGCATGGGCGGCATCGCTCCGGAGGGTCACGTCCGGGCTGCGCAGCTGGGCAATCAAGCGCTCCAGCTCTCGCTCCCTTACAGCGTCCGCACGAGCATCCATGGTCTCTATCCTCCCTTACCGAAGGATTCTCCAAATCCCTCACAGATCCTTCCCGCTGGCCTTGCGTCCTTGATTCTTTCCCCTGAAAAGCTATACTAATAATCAAAGCAAAGCACCGCCCCGGTTGACTCCTGGCAAGGGAGGGGGCGGGCCGCCTCCCGCTGCCGATGGCAATCGCAAGGCGGCCCCGCCCTGGTCTGTGGCCATCGCGTCCTGCATAACGGGAGAGGACAAGTTCGCAGGGCGCGGCCCCTGCGGGGGAGTCCCCATGGGGATCCTCAGGAGCGTTCCGGTGGGGCGAGGCAAGAGGTGAGAGGAGATCGATGGGAGAAGGGCAAAAGCAAGGGGAAGGGCCAAGGGATCGGAACCGGCCCCACTTTGCCCATAAAAGCGAGGAGGAGTTCGCCAGGATCTTGGATTTCTACGGCATCCGGTGGGAATACGAGCCCCGCAGTTTCCCCCTCCAGTGGGACGAAGCGGGGCGGGTGGTGGAGAGTTTCACCCCCGACTTCTACCTCCCGGACTTCGACCTGTACATCGAGCTGACCACCCTCAAGCAGAGCCTGGTCACAAAGAAGAACCGGAAGATCCGGAGGCTCCGGGAGCTGTACCCCGGGATCCGCCTGAAGATCTTCTACGGGAAGGACTACCGCTACTTCGCCTGGAAGTACGGATTGGCGCCCGCCCAGGAGCCGAATGGGAATTCTCGGCAGACGAAGTAAACGGATAGGAACAATGTTCCACCGGAGCAACTGGAGCTTCCCCCGTGTCGGGGTCCCCGCCAAAACCCGCCTGCGGGTTTTGGTGGGGTGACGCAAGGAGTGAAGCGCGGAATGGACAGGAGCACGGAGACCTCAGAGCTGCTCCAGGACATCAAGGAGATCCTCATCCCCGAGGAGAAGCTCCAGGCGCGCGTCCGCGAGCTCGGGGAGGCCATCTCCAGGGACTACCGGGGGTTGAACCCCATCCTCGTCAGCGTCCTGAAAGGGGCGGTCTACTTCATCGCGGACCTGACCCGGGCGATCTCCATCCCCATCACCCTGGACTTCATGGCGATCAGCAGCTACTCCGGAGGGGGGACGGCTTCCAGCGGGGTAGTCCGGCTCCTCAAGGACCTGGACGAGCAGATCACCGAGCGCCACGTCCTGCTCGTGGAGGACATCATCGACACCGGGCTGACTGCGAGCTACCTCCTCCGCCTCCTCCGCGCCCGGAACCCAGAGAGCCTGCGCATCTGCACCCTCCTCGACAAGACGAGCCGGAGGATCGTTGAGGACCTCCCCATCGTCTACCGGGGGTTTGAGATCCCCGACGTCTTCGTGGTGGGGTACGGGTTGGACTACCGACAGCTCTACAGGAACCTCCCCTTCATCGGCATCCTCCGGGACGAGGTCCTGGAGGGGGGCGGCGTCGCCGAGCGCAGCTAACCTCGCTCAGCGATTGTGCTTGCGTGCCTCCACCTCCAAGTGGAAGACGAAGCGGACGATGCGCTGCCGTTCCACTTCCCGGATCTCGGTGAAGGCGCACCCGGCGAGCCAAGTGGAACTCTCCGGCCTCTCCTCGATGCGCCGGACCTCCGCGGTGGTTGCAATGGGGGGACCGCCGTCGGGGAGGCTGAGCTCGAGGCTGAAGGAGTCCCCCACCCGCAGGGGAGGCTCTTCGCCCAGGATCAGGCAGACGCCCCCTCCGCTGATGTCCTTGGTGCGCGCGGTGACCCACGGGTCGGTCGGACGCCACCGGACGCGGGCGTCCATGAACACGTGGACGCGCACGTAGTCCCGGCGCTGGATGCGCTGCACGGCGCTGGGAAGGCTCAACAACCACCGGGGAGGGGAGGGATACTTCTGGAGCAGCTCCCCCTCGTAGTAATACAGCCCATCGGTCCGGGAGAAGCACACCCGCACAACTTCCCCCGGACCAATGGCGGGCACCCCCTCCTCCGCCAGGGGGGCTGTGATCACGATCCTCCCGTCGTCTACGGCCACCACCTTGGTGGTGTACCGCTGGCCGAGCACCTCGACCAGAACCTGTTCTCCCAGCAAGAGCTTCAAGCGCAGTTGTGCCACCTCGGCCTCCTCGAGGCGAAAGGCTCCTCTCTCGATAATCGGCGCACGAACAGAATTCTCAATACGCCCAGGGGCAAGAGGCCTCCCGAACCGGGTCCCCACCAGAGCATCCTTCAGGGTCCGGGCTCACCGGTTCTTGAGGGAGCTCCGCGAGGAGAGGTGCGCCATCCTGATAGGCTCGGGGAGCCTGTGCCCCCGGCAGCACCTCCAGGCGATCTCCACCGCTTGTGGGATGTCCAGGAGGTGCCCTGGGGAGATGTACACGGGGCTTGTCCTCCGGCGCGTCCGCAGGATCGCGCCGATCCGCTCTTCCCCATCCACGAGGTAGATCCACGCGCCGGGCCGGTCTGGTGGTTCCTCTGGCCTGCCCACGAGCAAGGACTTGGCGCAGCCGACCGTGGGACGTTCCAGGAGGAGGCCAAGGTGGCATGCGATCCCGAACCTGCGGGGATGGGCGATGCCATGGCCGTCCACCAGGACCGCATCGGGCTCCGTGCGGATCCCCCGGAACGCCTCCAGGAGCAGGGGAACCTCTCGGAAGGCGAGGAGGCCCGGCACATAGGGGAACGTCGGGGTCCCCTCGGCAAGCCCGATCTCCACCACCTCGAGGTCGGGGAAGGTGAGGACCGCGACAGCGGCAACAGCCAGATCCCTGGACCTGCTGTAGCTGATGTCTGCCCCGGCGACGTAGCGGGGCGACAGGGGGCCTCCCTCCAGTTTGAGCCGGGAGCGGAGGTGCCGCTGGAGCTCCGCGGCCTCCCCAGGCGTGAGGTCCCATGGGTGAAGGGAGAGGACGCGCATGCTCAGAGGATCCGCTTCCCCAGGGCAGAGGCGATCAACTCCACGGCCAGCCGCCCCGTGCGGTTCTGTTCGTCGAGGATCGGGTTCACCTCAACCACGTCCATCCCTACGAGGGCTCCGGATTCGGCGACGAGCTCCATGGCCAGGTGCGCTTCCCGGTAGGAGAGGCCTCCCTGGACCGCCGTCCCTACCCCTGGCGCGTACATGGGGTCGACGGCGTCCATATCGAGGCTCAGGTGGACGGGGCAGCGGCCGCCTGAAGTGGTGATCTCCAGGGCGCGGCGCATGACTGCGGCGATCCCCTTCTCGTCGATTTCCTTCATGGTGAAGACGGCCACCCCGCTCGCGCGCAGGGCCTCCCGCTCGGCAGGGTCTAGATCGCGCACGCCCACAAGCGCGACCCGATCCGGCGTGACCTTCGGACTGAACCCACCGACGTTCACGAGCGCGGAGTCTCCCCTCCCCAGGAGGCTGGCGAGGACCATCCCATGCACATTTCCTGTCAGCGTGGTCTCCGGGGTGTTGAAGTCCCCGTGCGCGTCCATCCAGAGGAGGCCCACCCCTGGGTCGTGACGGGAGACGGCTGCCATCGTTCCCAGGGTGAGGCTGTGGTCCCCTCCGAGGACGAGCGGGAACCACCCATCGCCGAGGATCCCGCTGACCGCCCGGTCCACCTCCTCGCACAGTGCGGCGATGGCGTCGCGGTAGCGTGCCCTGGGTGAAACGTCGGTCAGGTGCTCTGCAACCGGGAAGCCCACGTTCCCGTAGTCGCGGACCTCCCAACCCACGCTCTCCAGCTCCTGCTGGAGGCGGGCGTAGCGGATCGCACTCGGACCCATGTCCGTCCCCCGGCGGTTGGACCCGAGGTCCATGGGGACGCCCAAGATGCCGATCCCCCGGCGGCGGTGATCCATCGCCCCTGTTACTCGCCCAGGATCATCTCGATCTCCTGGCGGGCGCGGGAGATCACCTCCCGGATGCGCTGGAGCTTCTCCGGGCTCACGTGGCGCCATGGGCCTCCGCGGCGGAAGGCGAAGGCCAGGTCCCAGAGCTCGCGGTAGGCTGGCCCCCAGCAGTGCCACCAGTTGCTAAACCGCGCCCGGATCTCCTCGAGCGCCTCCTTCCTCTCCTCGAGGAAACGCTTCCCCTCGTCTGTGATGGTGTAGACTTTCTTCCCCTCCTGCTGGACCGAGGTCACATACCCCATGTCCTCCAGCATCTGGAGCGTAGGGTAAATGGCCCCGGGGCTGGGGGCGTAGAAACCGCCGAACTGGTCCTGGAGTGCCCGGATGATGTCATACCCGTGCATCGGCTTGTCCTTGAGGAGATCGAGGATGAGATATTTGAGGTCTCCCCTCGCGAAGAACCGCTCCCTGAAAGGTCCAAAGCCTGCCCACATCCTCCCGAGCATCTTCTTTCCCTCCAGTGTAACACGATATATCTCGATAATATTATCAACCTTCCCCAGGGCCGATGTCAACCCCTCTCCCCTCGTGGGACAGGGCGCAGGGTCAGGGGGAGAGCTGCTCTTGCTCGTAGTAAGCCACGGAGCGAAAGGTGGAGGAGGTGAGCTAACGTGAGGAAAGTAGGCTGCTCTTGCTCGTAGTAAGCCACGGAGCGAAGCGGAGTGGCGTCTCCTGATTTATGCTTCCCTCCCCTCGTGGGACAGGGCGCAGGTGAGGGGGAAGCCCGCACGAACCAGCGACTAAGGAACGGCCCCGCTGGTGTTGTACAATTGATAGCACAAACTTTTTTCATAGAATGTCCATTTTAAGCGGCTAGTAGGCGAGGACGTAGGCAAAACGGCTGTATCTACGCGCCCTTCCGAGAATGCGTGAGGACCTCCAGGTAGGTTGGTGGTTCCACCTGTAGGCGATGGCCAGGGTTTCCTCCGCCCGTTCGACCGGCGGCTCCTCCGGCTCGCCAGGATAGCGGAACTTCCAGGCGTATTGGGTCAGGGGAACAGCCTTATCGATGACCGGCGTCAGCGTGGAGTCAATCCGCTCGCAGGCTGCGCCCAGCTCCTCAAGACTGTGGGTCTTCCGGAACGGCACGCCGTGCCAGGTCAGGAAGGCCTTCAGAGCCTTCTCCGCCGCCTGTTGTGCGTGGAAGACGGCATCTCCCGTGAAGGGTGATGGCGCCGTGAGTTGGTGTGCGCCGGCCTCCAGGTCCCGGGAGCTCCTGACCAACCAGGAACGGACCTCAGCAACCAGCTCCGGGTCAAGAGACATGCACAAGCCTTCCCTCCCTCAGGACGGTTGCCGGGAGTGAGGCCGCGACGTGCCTGCGTCGCTCGAAGCGCGACCGCGTCCACACGAGGACATCCGCAGCCACCCCGGTCCCCCGCAGGGCCCGGTAGGCAAGGTCGCTATCCTGGCGTTCTGGAGGCGCGTTGTCCGGCACGATGACCAGCAAATCGTAGTCACTCTCCTCGCCGGATGAGCCGCGCGCCCTTGAACCGAACAGGTAGATCCGTTCCGAATCGTACGCCTCGACGAGGCGGCGAACGATCTCTGCCAGTATAGTGTCCGTTTCAAGCATGAGGTCGGTCATCGCCTAAGAGACCTTTGAGCAGCAGACGATCATATTCTCACGGCTCAAAGCTACCAAAAACCAGTTCGATATGTCAAGTAACGAACGGAGGAAGTGCCGGCAGCGTTGCTCCCCCCAGAGCCAATCCTAAAGTCCCTTCCCGAGTTTGACACCAGATTTTCGAAAAATCGCTGGCTGCAGGCATTTTCGGGAATCATAGGGTGACGTACCACAACAGCCAGAGGGTAGGGGGAAGTTCATTCAGGATGAGAGGATCTGTACCTGCAGCCCCTCCGCTCCTCTGCTCCCTTCCTCTTTCCTCCCTGTCCTTTATTGCCCCTCCGCTCCCCTGCCCCTCCGCCCCCCTTCTGTGGAAGAGGGTGCCTTTTTCCCCTCTCCCCTGATGAACGAGGGTGGCCCCGCTTCCCCTCTCCCCTAGGGGAGAGGGTGCAGGGTGAGGGGGAAAGCTGCTCTTGCTCGTAGTAAGCCACGGAGCGAAGCGGAGTGGCGTCTCCTGGTTTATGCTTCTCTCCCCTCGTAGGACAGGACGCAGGGTCAGGGGGATCCCCGTCTGCGCCAGGAACAACGCCGTCTTCCCTTAACTCTCCCTTAGGCTCCTGTATAATACGGGCAGAAGGAGGTAAAAGCTGTATACCTAAAAAAACTTCCAATTCAGAAACCCGAAAAATGACCGTCGTCCTGCCAAAGCCACTCTGGCAACGCTTATTCGAACGGGTCCCTCCTCGCCAGCGCAGCATCTTCATTGCGGAGGCCCTGGAGGAGAAACTCGCACTGGAAGAACAAGCAGCGGCTATCGAAGAGTCTGCTGGATGCTAGAGCGACGAAGATCATCCGGAGCTGAGAACGGATGAGGACATAGATCGCTGGCTCGCAGAATTACGCCGGTCCTGGTATGAGCATATTTCACGGTGAAGAAAGCTAGGTACCTCCTGGATAGGGGCGTATTGATCCGCCACCTCCGTGGACGGCCCGAGGCGGTACACCTATTGCGCAGCCTCGGCAAGCGAGAGCGACTGGCCATCGCCTCTGTTACCCGCCTGGAAATTCACGACCCAAAAACTCCTGTCCAGCTTTGTGCCATATGAACTCGACACTGAGATTGCCGATCGCGCAGGCGACTACATCCGGGAGTACGCACGCCAAGGCATTGCCATTTCAGTACCCGACGCGATCATCGCAGCTACCGCAGTCTGGAAGCTGGAAGAAAGCCACCGGGCTTTTGAAGCCTCATCCGCGCACCTCTTTTCTGCCTAGTACCGCCCCGCCATCGCCTCGAGCTGTTGGACAGCCCCCGCCCGATTCCGATCCGCCACCAGGCGCCGCAGTGCCTCGAAGTCCCGTTGAAGCCCCTCCGCATCGAACTGGTGGTTTGCACCATCAAGGCCTTGTCCTACCCGGTGGGAAGCAGCTCCTCCTGCTCCTGGACCAGCTCCTCCCGGAGCCGCTCTCCCGGCCTGAGGCCGATCACCTCAATCGGCACATCGCGATTATGCTTGACATTTAACAATTTGACGGATAAAATTTATTTTGTCAGGCAAATCGTCAATAGCTGTAATAAGGAGAAGTAATCCGATGTTTGTCATCAAAGTAGGACGTCGAGGACAGATCACTATCCCTAAAACGATCCGCCGTTGGCTCAACCTTCAAGAGGGCGATCGGCTGGCTTTCGTCCGTCGGGGCGACGAGGTCATCCTGCAGCCTCTCACCCGTACCTTGTTGGACCTGCGGGGGAGTGTCCCCGTCTCGGGACCTCAGGATTTCGCCGCCATCCGCCAGCAGGTAATCGAGCTCCACGCTCGCCAGGTCATCGAGGATGAAACCTGAACGCATCTTCGCCGACGCCAATCTCTTCCTGCGCTACCTTACCAACGATGTGCCGGAACAGGCGGATGCTGTCGAGCAGTTACTCCGCCATGCAGCAGCGGGAGGTCTGGTCCTGGTCACCAATCCCCTGGTCATGGCGGAAATTGTGTGGACGCTGGAAACCTTCTACCAACTTCCAAGGAGCGACATCAAAGATAAGGTGTTGGCGATCCTGAACACCCCTGGACTCGACGTGGCAGATGGCGAACTGATTCTGCAAGCTATGACCTGGTACACCGAAAAGAATGTGGACTTCATCGATGCTTACAATGCGGCCTGGATGCGGAGCCTCGGGCTGAAGATTGCCTGCACGTTTGATCGAAAACACTTCTCCCGCCTCGAAGGGATTACGGTACTGGTTCCAGGAGCCAATACTCTTTAACCATCTCGGAGGAACGGTTCAAGGTTCGACGCTTCACCACTTTGCCCCTTGCACCTTGCCCCCTGAACCTCTCACCTTTCACCTCTTTTCTGTCTAGTACCGCCCCGCCATCGCCTCGAGCTGTTGGACAGCCCCCGCCCGATTCCGATCCGCCACTAGCCGATGTTTGCGATGAAGTGACCTATTGTTGCCCTCCAGTCTGAAGGGCAATGGCTGCAACCCCCTCACATCTCCAACATCCTGACCTACACCAAGCATCGTCTCACCAACGCCGCTGCTGAGGGGTTCAACAACAAGATCCAACAGATCAAGCAGATGGCTTACGGGTTCCGGAACATCGAGCACTTCAAGATTGCCATTTACTTTCACTGCGGGGGACTTGACCTCTACCCACACTAAAGCCGGAAGAGCCTATTGCTCAGGGCGTAGAGGGGTGTGGGTCCTTCCTGTCACCAACGACGACCCCAACGGTCCCGGCGAAGCGGAAGTTCACGACGGTGAACTCCAGTCCCACTGAAACCCCTCCAAGGACGGGACGATGGCGTTGCCGGTGAGGGATCGGAAACTTCTTCGGGTGCTTCAACCCTGAAGCTGATTTCCCCGACATGGTGACTCCTTTCGCTTGCCCCAGATAAGCGTCCGCCCTTTCAGTGACAGGAAAGCTCGCTGTAACCTCCCCGAAAAGCCGTCGTTGACCATGGTCGATGACCGCCTCCACCCCAGGAGCGGCCATCCTCGTGGCTCGGCAGATTTCGGGGGACCGGTCGGATCGTCGGTGACATCGTAAGCCCGGCTTCGAAGGAGGAGATGTGGGAAGTGCTCAACGCGGGTCGAAACCCTTGAGGCTTCTCCTGGACACCCATATCCTCCTCTGGAACCTCCTCGAGCCGGCCCACCTGGGTCGGGAGGTTGTGGCCGCCCTTGAAGCTCCCCTAGTGCTATCGAGATGCCATCGCGGATCATCCGCTCAACCACCATCCTGGCTTGCTCGTACTCCTCTTCCGCATGGACGTGGGGCTCAAGACGGCGGATATTCAGCATCCGCTTGACCAGCCCGTAGGCATCCGCGCGGGGCCTGCCGGAATACACGACGAACCAGTCACTATCACTGGCCACCGTCTGCCTGCTTTGACGTAACAACCAAACAGCACCACCCGTTTCAAGGGGAGCTGTCCTTGCAATGCTGGGATGCGTCGATCACCTGTGGCAGTACATAGGAATCCAGGCTGCCATTGCGAGGCTGCTGCGCTCGCGCAGGTATGCGCTTCCGGTGGAGCGCGCGCTCTTCGCCCTGGTGGCCAACCGCGCCCTGGCCCCTATGAGCAAGTTGGGCTACAAG
>Ga0197143_1001065_pt1 | contig 24888 bp, 26 predicted proteins | sample GBS70_MetaG_FD_148603 | JGI IMG/M metagenome (GOLD analysis project Ga0197143, IMG submission 148603) | Sediment microbial communities from Great Boiling Springs, Gerlach, Nevada, United States - GBS 70_MetaG | ecosystem: Environmental > Aquatic > Thermal springs > Hot (42-90C) > Sediment...
CCGCCCAGGAGGGCCCCCGACCCGCACCCCCCCACCTTGCTCAGGAAGGAGGCGGCCAGGAAGAGGAGGATCCCTGGACCCACCCCCCTGAGGGCCCCCAGATCGGTGCGGAGTCCCACCTCCGCGAAGAAGAGGGGGATGAGGAGGCCGTCTCCCACCACGGAGACCTTCTCCCTGAGGGTCCTGGAGAGGGGGGATCTGCTGGTCAGGAGCCCCACTAGGAAGGCCCCGGTGATGGCCGCTATCCTTACCTTTTCGGCCAGGGCGGAGACCAGGAAAACCAGGATCAGGGCGAGGGAGAGGGGGAACTCGGGTACTCGCACGCCGGTGCTCCGGGACAGGAGCCAGGGTACCAGTTTGAGCCCCACCGTGAGGAGGAGGAGGAAGAAGACAAGCATCAGCAGGAGGGTCCAGACCAGTCCCAGGACAGAAAGACTCCCGTAGGCCAGCCCGACCAGGAGGCTGAGGAAGATGATCCCGAAGACGTCGTCTATCACCGCCGCCCCCAGGATGGTGACCCCCTCCCTGCTGTGGAGGCGGTGCAGGTCTAGGAGGGTGCCTACGCTTATCCCCACGCTGGTGGCCACCAGCACTCCTCCCGCGAAGGCCGCCTCTAGGCTGGTCCAGCCCATCACGCGGGCCGCCGCGAAGCCCAGCGGAAAGGCCCAGAGCGTTCCCCCGAGGGCAGTGAGCGTGGCTTCCTTGCTGGAGGCCCTCAGCTCCTCCCACTCTAGGGAGAGGCCCGCCAGGAAGAGGAGGAAGAGGATGCCGAGGTCGGCCAGGAAGCCCACCCAGCTCCCCTCCGGGGTGGAGGGGTCTAGGCAGAGGCGGTATCCCCACAGGCGGGAGGAAAGGGAGCCGGCCACGGAGGGTCCCACCAGCAGGCCGGCTAGGATCTCCCCCAGAATGGCGGGCATCTTCGCTTTGCTGGCCAAGAGGGCCCCCATCCTAGCCACCAGCAGGAGGGTCCCTAGGTACAGAAAGAGGGAGGAGGCCTCGGGGGGCAGGCCCTCACCTCCTCAGCTTTTTCAGGAGGTCCCGGAGGGAGAGGACCCCCACCAGCTCCCCGTTCTTGGTCACGGGAAGGTGGCGGAACTTGTGGAGGAGCATGAGGTTCAGGGCTTCATGTAGGTTCATCTCGGGTCGGGCCGTCACGGGTCTTTTGGTCATGAGCTCCTTCGCCGATTTCACGGCCTTGGCCTCATAGAGTTCCGGCTTGCCCACCACCGGGCGCCGGGATCTGGGCAGGAAGAGCTGGAGGATGTCGCTTTCCGTTATCACTCCCACCAGCTTTTTACCCCTCACCACCGGGAGGAACTCCTCCCCCCTCAGGAGGTGTGAGAGCAGGAGGCTCAGGGGAGTGTCCGGGGTTACGGTGGGGGGGCGCCTCGTCATCGCCTCCTTCACCCTCGCCTTTCTCAGCCTCTGGAAGTCCAATTCCTTCCGTGAAGGCATCACCGTTAGTGGGAGGGGGGCTATAAGTAGGATGGAGGCGCCGGGGCTGGGATTTGAACCCAGGAGGCGCGTGAGCGCCAACGGGTTAGCAACCCTTGGCGGGTCCTAGGACCTGTCGCCGTACCTGGCTGGGCCACCCCGGCTCATTTCCTTTGATCTACCCCACTTTAACCCTATCGGAGGTCACTAGACCATTAGAGCGGTAGGAGGAGTCCAAGTTAGGGGTTTGGGATGGTAACCGGAGCCAACGACAGAAGAATCCTTTGGTGTCCTGGTCCGGGCAGGTCCGGCTGCATGGGAAAGCCGTCCCTGTCTGTTCCCCCCGTGATCCTGAGTTCGTATCCCGGGAGGCCCACCACCCGGAGCCTCCTTGTCGAACAGGCGGTGTACCCACAAACGGGACTGGACCAAGTTGAAATCCTTTCCATGATGGGGGGCTCAGGTCTCAGGGCTAGAAATTTTTCTTGTCCTCGAGTGGTACTCGTTGAGCGAGCACACCGAGATCTTCTCCTTCAGCATGCTCTCTATGGCCTGAACCGCCGCTTGGGCGCCAGCTATGGTGGTGATGTAGGGGATGTGCAGATCTATGGCAGCTCGACGTATCATGTATCCGTCACGCGCCGGATTTCTGCCGACGGTAGGCGTGTTGATGACTAGAGAAACATCGCCCGAGCGGATGCGATCCACCACATGAGGGCGTCCCTGTGAAACTTTCAGCACTAGTTCGGAGTTAATACCGGCTTTCGCCAGGACCTCCCGCGTGCCGTCGGTGGCCAGAATTTTGAACCCTAGTTCATCGAGCTTTTTGGCAACCGGTATTACCTTCTCCTGGTCCTCTTTCCTCACGCTTATGAGTACCTTGCCCTTCGTCGGCAGAGTATTTCCAGCTGCGAGCTGCGCCTTGAAATAGGCCTTGCCGAAGGTTGTGTCGATGCCCATGATTTCTCCCGTGGATTTCATCTCGGGCCCGAGGACGGGATCGGCTCCCGGTAGCTTGACGAAGGGGAAAACAGACTCCTTCACGCAGACGTAGGGCAGCTCGACCTCTTCCGGGATTCCAAGCTCGTCCAGCGCGTGGCCCAGCATGATTTTGGTGGCTATCTTGGCAAGGGGTATGCCGATGGCTTTTGAGACGAAGGGCACGGTTCGGCTAGCGCGGGGATTTACCTCAAGCACATAAACAATATCTTCCTTCACGGCATACTGGACGTTTATCAGTCCTATCACGTTGAGCTCCTTCGCGAGTTTGACGGTGTAATCCTTTATCTTTTCAAGGGCCTTCTCGCTGAGGGTTTGCGGTGGCAGGACCATCGCTGCGTCCCCGGAGTGTACACCGGCCTCTTCGATGTGTTCCAATATCCCGCCTATGAAAACCCGCTTTCCGTCCGAAATGGCGTCCACATCCACTTCAATCGCATTAGGGATGAACTTATCAACCAGAACAGGATGTTCTTCGGAGACCCTCGTCGCTTCCTGCATGTACTGGTTGAGTTCATTTTCGTCATTGACCTTCACCATCGCCCTTCCACCGAGCACATAACTGGGCCTGAGCAGGACGGGATAACCCATATGTTCGGCAATCTTTCTAGCTTCCTCTAAAGAGGAGGCAGCATCGCCCGGGGGCTGTGGGATGTTCAACTTGCTCACCACGCGATTGAATCGCTTCCTGTCCTCGGCTATGTCTATGCTCTCGGCCGAGGTACCGAGTATGTTCACGCCCGCGTTCGCAAGTCTGACGGCCAAGTTGAGGGGCGTTTGCCCGCCCAGCTGCACTATCACCCCGTAAGGATTCTCCTTCTCGATGATGTTCATGACATCCTCAAAGGTGAGGGGTTCAAAATAGAGTCTGTCCGAAGTGTCGTAGTCCGTGCTGACCGTTTCGGGGTTGCAATTTACCATTATGGATTCTATTCCTTCCTCCTTGAGCGCAAAAGCAGCGTGCACACAACAGTAGTCGAACTCGATTCCCTGTCCTATTCTGTTCGATCCAGCCCCTATTATGAGAACCTTTTTACGCTCGGTGGGAACAACCTCCGAATCTTCGCTTTTTTCATAGGTGGAGTAGAAGTAGGGAGTTTCAGCGTCAAACTCCGCCGCGCAGGTGTCGACGAACTTGTACACTGGTTTTATACCCATTTTTTTCCTCAGCCTTCGTATCGTAAGCTCCTCGGTGTTCAGCAGGTTGGCTATTTGAGCGTCGGAAAAGCCCAGCCTTTTAGCCTCGTAGAGGGTATCAGCGTCTAGAGTTTCGGTCGTCAGTTTCTTGAGTTTCTCCTCCATCTCTATTATGTTTCTAAGCTTGTGGAGGTACCAGGGGTTTATGCGCGTGAGTTCGTAAACTTCCTCAACCGACATGATCTTAAGGGCATCGTAAACCCAGAAGATCCTATCGTTTCCTCCCCTCGGATGGGTGTAGTGTAAAAGAGAACGCAGTTTTTCCCTGTCGGTGAGGGGTTTTCTGCCATCAGCGCAAATACCGCTTCGGCGTATGTCCAGAGACCTTATCGCCTTCTGAAGCGCCTCCTCAAAAGTTCTTCCGATGGCCATCACCTCACCCACGCTTTTCATCTGCGTGGTGAGGGTGTCGTCCGCGGTCGGGAATTTCTCGAAGGCCCAGCGGGGAATTTTCACCACCACATAATCTATGGTCGGTTCGAAGCTGGCAGGGGTTTTTTTGGTTATGTCGTTAGGGATCTCATCCAACGTTAAACCAACCGCCAGCTTGGCAGCAATTTTAGCTATTGGGAAGCCTGTAGCTTTTGAGGCTAGGGCAGAACTTCTTGAAACCCTTGGATTCATTTCGATCGCCACAAATTCGCTCGTTTCGGGATGAACGGCGAACTGGATGTTCGAGCCGCCTGTTTCAACGCCTATTTCGCGTATGATTGCTATGGAGGCATCACGGAGTGCTTGGTACTCTTCATCGGAAAGAGTCTGCGCCGGGGCAACGGTGATGGAATCTCCGGTGTGGATCCCCATGGGATCCATGTTCTCGATGGTACAAATGATCACCACGTTGTCTGCTAGGTCGCGCATAACCTCGAGTTCATATTCTTTCCAACCCAGCACGGATTCCTCGATCAGAACCTGATGAATCCGGCTGAATTGCAAACCCCTGCTGGCGATGGTCACCAACTCTTGGCTGTTGAAGGCAATGCCACCGCCGGTTCCACCCAAGGTGTATGCCGGTCTCACCACAACCGGATAACCGATATCCTCAGCGGTTTTCAGGGCTTCCTCCACGGAATTTACCGTTTTGCTCCTAGGTACCCTGATGCCTATTTTTTCCATAGCTTTTTTGAAAAGTTCCCTGTCCTCAGCCTTTTGGATAGCTTCGAACTTGGCCCCGATGAGCTCCACGCCCTCCTCCTCCAGCACCCCCTTTTCCGCCAACTCTGCTGCTATGTTGAGCCCGATTTGTCCACCTACGGTCGGGAGCAGGGCGTCAGGTTTTTCCTTTCGTATGATTTCCGCGACGATTTCAGCGGTTAGGGGCTCGATGTAAATGTGATCGGCCATCTCGGGATCGGTCATGATGGTGGCGGGATTGGAGTTGACGAGCACTACCTCGTAACCCAAACTTCGAAGCGCTTTGCAGGCCTGAGACCCGGAGTAATCGAACTCAGCCGCCTGACCTATGATTATCGGGCCGCTTCCGATTATCATTATCTTTTTGATGTCGGTTCGGAGCGGCATTTTTTCACCCGTATTCCCTTAAAATTTCCACAAGCTCGTCAAAGAAGAATTTAGTATCATTTGGACCTGGCGAAGCTTCGGGATGGTACTGAACCGACATGATGGGAAATTCTCGGTGCTTCAGACCTTCGACGGTCCAATCGTTTGGATTCAACTGTGTCACGACTAGCCCGGTGCCATCCAGCGATTTTTCATCGACCGCGAATCCATGGTTCTGGGAGCTTATGAACACCCTGCCGGTTTCAAGATCCTTAACCGGCTGGTTTATCCCGCGATGACCAAACTTGAGCTTGAAGGTCTTCGCTCCGGCCGCCAGAGCAAGCAGCTGATGGCCCAGACATATCCCGAAGATCGGAAGCTTTCCCATCAATTGTTTAATCGTCTCGATGGTTTGCTTGACCCTAGCTGGATCCCCAGGGCCGTTCGAGATCAAAACACCGTCGGGATCGAGCTCAAGTATTTGGCTTCCAGGGATGTCGAAGGGAACGAGGGTCACGTTCACTTTTCTTTTCAAAAGAGAGCGCACTATGCTCCGCTTCGCTCCGCAGTCAATTAACACTAGCTCCAAATCTCCACCTCCCTCGAGACGGGTCACCTGCCTGGTCGTCACGAGGGGAACCAGGTCTACTTCGGTTATATGGGGTTGAGCCCTCGCCTTCCGCAAGAGTTCTTGGGGATCGGGCCTTTCCCCTTCCTCATAAACTAGAAGAGCGGACTTCATGGTTCCGTGAATCCTGATCTTCAGTGTCAGCGCACGGGTGTCCACACCCTCTATGCCAGGGACGTCCTGTTCTTCTAGGAATTCGTTTATGGTCTTGACGGAGAAAGGGTGACTGGGCAGCTTGCAGGCTTCTCGAACAACAAAGCCCTCTGCCTGTATTCGGTCAGACTCGTGCCATTTTGGCGAGTAACCGTAATTTCCTATCAGCGGATAGGTCATCATCAAAATTTGGCCCCTGTAGGAGGGATCGGTAAGAGCCTCTACATAACCCACCATAGAGGTATTGAAAACGATTTCACCAAAGACCTCTTTTTTTGCGCCGAACCCCTGTCCGTGGACTATCGTACCATCTTCTAAGACGAGCATGGCCTTTTTCTTTTCCAAGGGGGTCACCTCAACGATTAGAGGCCTCACAGCTTTAAGCCTTTGAGAGGCTACTTGCTTCCGCAAAACCGTGCTTCCCCCCGCACTTGGGGGCAGTTTCTTTCCATGCCCTAGCCGGATCCACTTGATGGGAATGGCATCCCTGAAGCGGGCAGACGGCGTGAGGTTCTGGGAAAAGAGGTTACTTCTTTTCTTCAGGGGGCTTCAGGAGTTCTTCCAACGGTTTTTCCCCGTATTTCACGATCATGACGTTTAGCTGCCTTATGTCCTCTGCCACCACATTTCCGTGCACCCTCTTTCTCCTCCTTTCCCCCTTCCTGCGGGGACGGTAGCCTGGTCCCCCCGAGAGGAGGACTCTGTGGTGTCCTGGTCCGGGCAGGTCCGGCCGCATGGGAAAGCCGTCCCTGTCTGTTCCCCCCGTGATCCTGAGTTCGTATCCCGGAAGGCCCACCAGGCTGCCGTCGAAGGAGTCCCCTATCTTCTTGCCCAGCAGGGCCCTGGAGGAGGGCTCCTTCAGCTCCACCTGGTAGCTCTTCCCGGTTTTGGGGTCCCCTATCACCACCTTAAACATCTCTTAGGTAGCGGTCCTGCTCGCTATATAAGTTCCGCCTGATCCCAGCAACTTTTTATGGGGGGAGCCGAAAAAAGAAAGAAGGATGGGGGTTGGGGTGTTCTTAAGGGGAGGCTTGCGGGTTTCGGTGAGGTGGAAGGATGATTAGTGCCCCGCCTTGGGAGAAGGTGAAATGCCCCCTTTGCGACAAGAGGATTTCCGTTCCTTCCCTGGTCCCCCACCTCTACAGGGAACACGAGCTCACCCTCTCAGAGGCCCGGGAGTTCCTGGAGAAGTTTGCGGGACTGAGGCGCTGAGTCACATCACCCCGTAGGTTGGATCCTCCCGGCGCTTGATGGAGATGATCTCGTCCAGAACCGCTTGCTCGTCCCCGCTCAGGAGATCCCTAAGCTCCCTCTGGAGCTTCAGCGCGTGGTCCCTGGGGATGTCGGTGTAGAGCACCTCCCCCTCCTCCACGTTCCTACCCACCACCGCTCCCTCTATGGAAACCGCCAGCTCTTCCCCCGCCCTTGCCTCGGTCAGGCTCTTCTTCTCCCTCTGCAGCTCCTTGATTTTCCCCACGGGCTTTCCATCCTTTCTCATGACCGGGTACTTGGGGCGGAGGACCCCTCCCAGCACCGAGATTCCCACGATGGCCGGCTCGCTCCTCCTGAACAGGTAGCCGGGCTTGAGGGAGAACTTGGCCGGCCTCACGAGGCTCTCCAGTCTCTTCTCCCTCACCTCCTGCTGCTTGGCCTCCCTCCACCTCTCGAACTCTTCCAGCAGCTCGTAGATCACCCTCCCGGTGAGGATCTTCACCCCCAGCCTGGAGGCCTCCTCCTGCGCATCGGGGAGGACGGAAACGTTGAAGGCCAGCACCACCCCAAGCAGGGGCTCGCTTTGGGCGACGGTGGAGGCCTCCACCACCTCCCTCCTGGAGACCTCCCCCACGTCCGCCCACCTGATGGGAATCCCCTTGTTCCTGAGCTGCCCCTCCAGGGCTTCCAGCGAGCCCAGGGTGTCGGCCTTCAGGACCACCCCGTTGATCTCCGAGACTATCCTCACCCTCTTGAGCTCCTCCTCCACCTCCTGCCAGAGGCTCTGGGCCTCGGAGGGGTCCCTTATCACCCTGAAGGGGGTGCCCGCCATCACCCCCTCCAGCTGCGGGGCGGAGATCCTGATCCCGCTGGCGGCGGTCACGCTCTTCACCCTCTCGAAGCGGTCCTCTGGGTCCCTTATCTCGTCCAGAGGTTTGGGCTTCAGGATGGACCTGACCCTCGACACCCTCACCCCCTCCCTCCCCACCACCGCGAAGAGATCCCCCACCGATAGCTTCCCGTCGTAGAGGATGAGGTCCATCACCGTTCCCAGCCCGGTCTCCTCCTTCACCTCCAGCACGGTCCCCCTCCCCGGTCCCGTGACCTCGATGGTCAGGGCCTCCCTCAGGAAGCGCTGGGCCAGACCGGCCAGCACCACCAGAAGCTCGGCCAGACCCTCCCCCGTTTTGGCGCTCACGGGGACGATGGATACCTGTTTCCTGAAATCCGTCACCCTGTCGAACCTCTCGGAGTCGAAACCCTGCCGGTGCAGCTCCCCCACCAGCTCGTAGATCCTGCGGTCCAGCTCAGTCTCCACCTCCTTGGCCTGCCTGCGCAGGGACTCCAGGAAGCTCTTTCCCGGCCCGGGCCTCCATCCCGGTATGAGGTCTATCTTGTTGGCGGCCATCAGGAAGGGGGTTCTGTAGGTTCTTAGGATCTGGAGTGACTCGAGGGTCTGGGGCATGAATCCCTCCTTCACGTCCACCACGAGCACCGCCAGGTCGGCCAGGCTTCCCCCCCTCTTCCTCAGGTTGGTGAAGGCCTCGTGTCCCGGGGTGTCCACGAAGAGCAGCCCAGGCACCACCAGCTCTATCCCCATCCTCTTCATCAGCTCCCCGCTGATTTTCCTGATGGCTTCCACTGGAACCTCCGAGGCCCCTATCCACTGGGTGATCCTCCCCGGCTCCCTGGCGGCCACGGCGGTACCCCTTATGGTGTCCAGCAGGGTGGTCTTGCCGTGGTCCACGTGCCCTAGGATGGCCACGATGGGACAGCGCAGGCTCTTCATCCGAAGGATACTTTTCAGCCCTCCCTATAAGGGAGGGGAGGACCGGAGCCCGGGGACCTAGGCCCCCTGCCCCCTGCTCTTCTCCCTCCTGTACCTCTCCGTCCACTTGAGGCGCTGCGGCCTTCTCCCCAGGTTGAAGTTACGCTCGCACTTGGAGGAGCAGAAGTAGAGGAGGCTTCCGTCCTTCTTCACCAGCATGGTTCCCGTGCCGGGGGTCAGCTTCCCCCCACAGAAGCTGCACCTGAAACTGGCGGGCATCAGGGCACCTTTATCTCCTTGGCCTCCCTCTCGGTCTCCCTGAGCATGAGGATGTCCCCCACCTGGACGGGCCCCCTAACGTTCCGGGTCAAAATCCTTCCCTTGTCGGGTCCCTCCAGCACCCTGCACCTCACCTGCTTGACCTCACCCGTCACTCCCGTCCTTCCCTTGATCTGCAGGACTTCGGCCGGATAACCTACAAGGGGCTCCTCAGGCATCCCATCATCGCTTCAGCTCTTTGATCCTGGAGAGGATCTCCTTGAGCAGTTCCCCCGCCTCCCCCTCCTCCACGATGGCCACGGAGGCGGAGGGGACCTCTATGCCTGAGGCGGCCCCGAGCTCCTGCTTTTTGGGAACGTACACGTAGGGAACGCCCCTCTCCTCGCAGAGGGGGGGAAGGTGGGCCACCACCTCGGGTGGGTCCACGTCCTCGGCTATGACCACCAGCTTTGCCTGCTTCCTCTCCACGGCCTTCACGGTTTCGTTGACCCCCTTCCTTATCTTCCCCGTCTTCCTGGCCGCCTCCACGGCATCGTAAACCTTCTCGGCCAGGTCCGCCGGAACCTCGAAGCGCACGTAGATGGGTTTCGCCATTCGGTCACCTTCCGTTCTCCTCAGGTCATACTATTAAGGGGGGTCGGTTTAAAAACTATCGGCCGCCTCCCGGCTCCAAGTACTTCCGGAAGAGGGGCTCCAGCTCCTCCGGTCCCCTCAGGATCTCCACCCCTTCCATCCTCCTCAGCCTCTCCACGTTCTCCACATCCTCCCTCCTTATCCTGAGCCTGAGCTCCCCGCCTCCGGGAAGCCTGGTGACGGTGAAGCCCTCCTCCAGATCGCAGGGCATCACGCAAACGGGAACGGGGGGGTAGACCTTGAGGGCCTGCAGGGCGGAGTTGGAGAGGAGGGAGTCCCCTATCCCCACCGCTATCTTGGCCACCGTGTTGGAGGTGGCGGGGGCGATCAGAAGGAAGCGGTAGGAGCCCCTCTGCAGGGCCCCGGCCAGGAAGGGCTGGTTGGGGCCTTTCTCCACCGAGAGCCTGCCGAAGGTCCCCTCCAGCTCCTCCCAGAGCCCGTACATCCTCACCACCTCCTCCCCCGCCCTGGAGAGGAAGACCCTTATCTCCACCTCCGGATACTTCCCGGCCAGCCTCCTCATCTCCTCCACGATTTCCCTGAGCCTGTCCCCGCTCCCCGTGATTCCCCAGGCCACCCTACCGGGCATATCTCCCCAGGGCCTCCGCGAACCTCTCCACGGTCCTGTCAAGGGTCCTGAGACCCTCCTCGTCCGCACCCTCCCCGTCCGGTCTGTCCCTGCTCCAGAAGGTGGCCCCTAGGTTGGCCCCGAAGGCCCCACCGCTCACGGGGATCACCCCGTTGAGGAGGTAGAAGGTGTGGATCTGGAGGAGGGCCAGCTCCTGCCCCCCCATCCTGTCCCCCCCCACCGCTATCCCCATCCCCACCTTCCCCCTCAGGGCGTCCGGGCGTGAGGCCAGCAGGGCCCTGGTGCGATCCATCACCGCCTTGAGCTGCGCGCTGCATCCCCCGTTGTAGACGGGGGTGGCCAGGATCAGTCCCCCCGCCTCCTGCAGGTACCCGTAGAGCTCCTGCATGTCGTCCTGCAGGGCGCACCTCCCGTGCTTGAGGCAGAAGTCGCAGTGGCGGCAGTATCCCACGGTTTTCTCCCTCACGGTGAAGAGGCGGGTGGGGAAGCCCTTTTCCTCCAGCTTTCGCAGGGCCCTCAGCAGGGCCCCCTCCGTGGCCCCCTTCCTGGGGCTGCCGCAGACTCCGAGAACCAGCATTCCCCCTACCGATGTGCGAAGACCACCCATATCTCCCTTCCGGTCCCCTCCACCCTGACGAAACCGTAGCGCTCGAACTGCAGGATTTCGCCGGCCCTCACGCCCCTCAGCGCCGGCTCGCCCAGGCCCTCCTCCACCGAACCGTCTGGCTTCAGCACCCTCACCTCCACGGGGTCACCGGAGACCCACTGCACCTTGGCAACCCCGGGAAGGAGCTCCAGGCCCCGGAACTCCGCCTCCGGGGGGGACTTGGAGAGGAGGGCCACGTTCATCAGGTCCTTCAGCCTGAAGACCTCCCCCTCCCTAAGCTCCTGCAGGTCGGAGGAGGGAACCAGGACCAGGAGGGAGCCCTCCTCGTACCGCAGGGGGAGGCGCCGCTTGCCCCTCTCCGGGTGGGAGGGGTGGAGGGGGAGCTCCACCTCCCCGAGCTCCGGGGCTCCCCTGACCCTCATCCAGACCCCGGAGGGAACGAAGAAGTACCTCAGGGCCAGGTCGTCCACGAGCTTCCGGTTCTGGGCCTCCAGGCTCTCCCAGCTGAGGGAGGAGTCCACGCGGGTTAGGCCCACCTCCAGGATCACCCTCCTTATGCTCTCGGGCAGGAAGCCCCTCCTCCTGAGGGCGGAGATCGTCCCCAGCCTCACGTCGTCGTACCCGTGGAGCTCCCCCCTCTCCACCCCCCTCACTATCTCGGTTTTGCTCAGCTTGGCTCCGGCCAGCGTGAGGCGGCCGTACTGCACCACCGTGGGGTACTCCCATCCCAGCAGGGCGAAGAGGGTCCGCTGCCTGGCCTCGTTGACCTCATGCTCCTTCCCCCTTATCACGTGGGTGATTCCCATCTCGTGGTCGTCCACCGAGACCGAGAAGTTGTATAGGGGCCAGACGCGGTACCTCCTCCCCACCCTGGGGTGGGGGGCCTCCACTATCCTGAAGGCGGGCCAGTCCCTCACCGCGGGGTTGGGGTGGCGGAGGTCAGTCTTCACCCGCAGCACCGCCTCCTCCTCCCCGTACTTCCCCTCCCTCATCCCCCTCCACCTCTCCAGCTGCTGGGAGGGTGGGAGTTCCCTGCAGGGACAGGGAAGGCCCTTGTCCCTCCTCTCCCTGAACTCCTCCGCCCTGCAGAGGCAAACGTAGGCCTTCCCCCCCTCCAGCAGGAACTCCGCCACCCTGTAGTAGAGCTCCAGGCGGTCGGACTGGAAGAACTCCTCGTCCCACCTTATCCCCAGCCACTCCAGGTCCTCCTTTATCCTCCCGTACATCTCCTCCCTGGCGTTGGCGGGGTTGGTGTCCTCGAACCTCAGGATGAACTTCCCACCGTAGAGGCGGGCGTACTCGTGGCTGAGGAGGGCGGCGCGCACGTGCCCCAGGTGCAGCGGCCCGTTGGGGTTGGGGGCGAACCTGGTCACCACCCTCCCGTACTTCTCCACCTCGGGAAGCTCGGGAAGCCCCTCCCTCCTTTTCCTTTCTGCCTTCGCCGCCCCTCCCAGCTCCTCCAGCCTCCGGAGCTGCTCCTCGGCCGTCAGCCCGTTCACCTCGGAGAGGATCTCCCGGACCAGGGGGAGGATCTCCCTCAGCCTGGGTCGCAGCTCGGGCAGCTCTCCCGCTATCCTCCTCACCACCGGATCCAGCAGTGCCTTTCCCCCGTGCTCCACGGCGTTCTCCAGGGCCAGCCTGACCAGCCTGCTCCGAAGCTCCTCCAAGACTCTCCCTTACGTCCTGCGTTCGATTACGAAGTCCGTCAGCTCCTCTAAAAAGTTGAGAGCTTCGGATCTCCTGAAGCCGCGGAGGCATCTCCTAGCCCTCCCGGAGAACTCCAGCGCCCTCTCCCTAGTCTTCTCCAGAATTCCCCTCTCCTTCAGGAGGGCGATCACCCCCTCCACCTCCTCCTGGGGGGCCCTGGGGTTGCCCAGGGTCCTCAGCAGCCTTTTCCTCTCCTCCCCCCTCAGCGTCCGCAGGGCCAGGGAGACCACCAGCGTGTGCTTTCCCTCCGTCAGGTCCGAGCCCACGGGCTTGCCCAGTTCCTCCTTCTCCCCCACCAGCCCCAGGATGTCGTCCTGGATCTGGAAGGCTATCCCCAGGTTCTTCCCGTACTCCCCCAGCCTCCTCACCTGGGAGGGGGTCCCCCCTCCCAGAAGGGCCCCGGAGGCGGCGGAGGCCCACATGAGGGCCCCAGTCTTCAGGGAGACCATCTGAACGTACTCCTCCTCCCTTAGGCTGAGGCGGCGGGAGAAGAGGAGGTCCAAGGCCTGCCCCCTGCTGAGCTCGAAGCTGGCCCTGCTCATCACCCTGAAGAGCTCCGCGGTCCTCTCCCTTTCCAGGCCCAGCCTGGAGGCGTTGAGGGAGAGGGCCTCGAAGACCTTGGCGAAGAGGGCGTCCCCGGCCAGGATGGCCATGGGCTCCCCCCAGATCCTGTGAACGGTCTTCACCCCCCTCCGGAAGGAGGAGTGGTCCATGATGTCGTCGTGGATGAGGGAGAAGGTGTGGAGGAGCTCTACGGCGGCGGCGGTTTCCAGGGCCCTCTCGGCCTTCCCCCCCACCACCTCGCAGCAGGCCAGGGTGAGGCAGGGGCGAAGCCTTTTGCCCCCGGCCTTTATCAGGTGGCGGGAGGCCTCGGCCAGCTCCCTGGGCTCCAGCCCGGGGGGGAGGAGCCTGAGCAGGGTCCTCTCCACCGCGGGGTTCTTCCTGCTGATGTACTCCAGCACGCTCATCCTCCCAGCCTCAGGGGGCGCCCGTTTTCCAGGAGGTGAAGGTTCTCCTCCCCGTATCCCAGCTCCCTCCCCAGCCCCATCATGGCCTCCAGCTTCTCGGGGGTGCCGTGGCAGGGAAGGAGGTGTTTGGGGGAGAGGGCCCTGAGGAACTCGGCCGTGTCTACCCGGGCGGCGTGGCCGGAGACGTGCACGTCCCGGTGTATCCTGGCACCCTGGACCAGGAGCTTGGTCTCCAGCAGGCTCCTGTGGTTCTGGTTGATGGGATTGGGGATGACGCTGGCCGAGAAGATCACTTGGTCATCGTCCTCTATCCGGAAGGGGAGCTTCTGGTCCGCTATCTTGCTCAGCACGGAGGTGGGCTCCCCCTGGTGTCCCGTACATATAAGCACGTAGTCCCCCCTAGATCCGTTGGCCTTCTTGAGGAACTTCTTGATGGTCCCGGGGGTCCCGTACACGGGGAGATCGGGGGGGAAGGATATCAGGTTCAGTTCCGCAGCGGCGGAGAAGTAGTTCTTCATGGATCTACCCACCAGCACGGGGATCCTACCCAGCTCCTCGGAGATCTCTACGATGGACTTTATTCGGACCAGGTGGGAGGAGAAGGTGGTGACGAGGAGGGCCTTCCCCTTCCTCTCCACCCTCCTCATGGTCTCCTCCAGCATCTCCCTGGCCTTCCCCTCGCTCTTGGTGGGCCCGGGCTCGTCCACCCTCACCGTTCCCACCAAGGCGGCCTCCAGGTCCTCCCCCACCCTTCTCCTCAGCTCCCCGAGGTCGGTGGGGGGACCCACCAGGGGGTTGTCGTCCAGTTTGAAGTCGGTGGCGAAGAGGAGGGAGTGGTCTCCCTGCCTCAGGAGCAGGAAGACGGTCTGGGGGATGCTGTGGTTGGCGGGGAGGAACTCCACCTCCAGGTCCCCCATCTCCACCCTCTCTCCAGGCTTCACGCGCACCATCTCCACCCGCCTTTCGTTCTCCTCCAGCACGAGGCGCCTCACCAGCTCCAGGGTGAAGGGGGTGCCGTAGAGGGGGGCGCGGTAGGGGCGGATCAGCTTCCCCACCGCCCCTATGTGGTCCAGGTGGCCGTGGGTGAGGAAGACTCCCTTCACCTTTTCCTTCCTGAGGGGGGTGTCGTCCGGGATGGCGTTGATTTTCACCAGCTCCTGTAGGCTCATGCTCGCCAGGTTGGCGTCCTCGAAGGCCTGGATGGCGTCCAGCCTCACCCCCATGTCCACCACCACGTAGCCGTCGCCGAAGCTCACGGCCGTCATGTTTCTGCCCACCTCCCCCAGCCCCCCCAGGGGGAGCACCTCAAGCATCCCTTCCCCTCCTTCCCGGCTCCACCCCCCTGGAGAGGAGCCACTCCCTGGTCCTTCCCGTGACCACCACGGGCACCCTCTTCAGCTCCTTCACCCTCCTGCATCCCGTCAGGAACATGGCCACCTTGAGTTCCTGAAGGAACTCCCCTATCCACCTTTCCGCCTCCCTCCTTCCCCTGGCGGCGGCCCTGAGGAGGGGGAGGGCCACCCCCACCAGGTCGGCCCCCAGCGCCAGGGCCTTGGCGGCCTCCACTCCCGAGCGTATCCCCCCGCTGGCTATCACGGGAACCCTGACCGCCCCGGCCACCTCCGCCGTGCACACGGACGTGGGTATGCCCCAGTCCCAGAAGGCCCTACCCAGCCTGGCGGCGGCGGGGTTCCTGAGGGCCTCTACCCCTGCCCAGGAGGTGCCACCCGCCCCGCTCACGTCTATAGCCGCCACCCCTGCCCTGACCAGCTCCCTGGCCACCCCGGCGCTGATGCCCGCCCCGGTCTCCTTGGCTATCACGGGCACCCCCACCCCGGCGCATATCCTCCTGAGCTTGGAGAGGGCGCCCCTGTAGTCGGGCTTTCCCTCCTTCTGGATTACCTCCTGGAGGGGATTCAGGTGGATGGAGAGGGCATCCGCCCCTATCATCTCCACCGCCCTCCTGGCCTCCCCCACCTCCTCCCCCGAAAACTGGGAGATCCCCAGGTTGGCCACTAGGAACACGTGGGGGGCCACGTCCCTGACCCTGTAGGTTTCGGCCAGGGACTCCTCCTCCAGGGCCGCCCTCTGGCTTCCCACCCCGAAGGCCAGCCCTTTCTCCTCCGCCAGGGAGGCCAGCAGCCGGTTGAGCCTTCCCCCCTCCTCGTGTCCCCCCGTCATGGGTAGGATCATGAGGGGCGCCTTCAGCTTCCTGCCCAGGAAGGTGGTGGTGAGGTCCACCTCCTCCGGGGAGAGCTCCGGGAGGGCCCGGTGGACCAGGAAAACGTCCTCGAAGCCCGTGGTGTTCCAGACCATCTCCACCTCCCTCCTGAGGCAGATCTCCAGGTGGGACCTCTTGCGCTCGCTGATGGAGCTCGTCCTCTCACCCCCTTATCAGGGTGCCCAGGCTCCGGTCCCCCCGGAGGGCACGTCCCAGCACTCCCCTCTTGGAGGCGTTCACGATCTGGGCCTCTATCCCCCTCTCCGCCAGCCCCAGCAGCTCCCTCACCTTCCCCTCCATCCCCTCCGTGACGTCCCAGCCCGTGGAGGAGAAGGAGGGCTTCCTCCTCTTCCACTCCTCCGGGGTGATCACCCTGAGGAGCTCCGCCCGCGGGTCCCTCTTGGGGTCCCCGGTGAAAACCCCATCCACGTCCACCCCCAGCACCACGCGCTGGGCCCCCAGCTGGAGGGCCAGGTGAACCGCCAGCCTGTCCCCGGAGAGGATGTTAACCCCCTGCTTGAGGTCCACCACCGCGTCGCCGTAGAGCACGGGCAAGAGGCCCAGCTCCATCATCCTCCTGAGGGGTTCGAGCTCCATGCGTTTTATCCTTCCCCCCTCCAGCACGCAGCAGGCGGAGGGGGGAACGGGCACCGCCGGGATACCCTCCCTCCCCAGCTCCTCCAGCACGCAGAGGTTGAGGCGCTCCATGGCCCTTCTCACCTCCGCGAAACCCCTGAGCTGTTTTGGCCCCCTGAGGCCCTGGGTGAGGCCGTACCTCCTGGCCAGGGGATGGCCGAAGGAGCCTCCACCGTGGATGAGGACCATCCCCTCCACCCCCCTCAGCTCCCTGGCCAGCCTCCGGAGAACCCCTCTCCTCACCGAGAACTCCCTCTCCTTGTCCGTGATCACGCTTCCCCCCAGCTTCACCACCACCGGACGGGAGGGATCCCTCAAACCGTCACGGCGAGCGATCCGTATCCTACCACCTCCGGCATCGGACCGGCGGTGTCTCCGCTCGTGGCGTACTTGAGCAGTCTCCCCCTCCTGGCCCCCAGCTCCACGCAGGCCCTGAGCATGGCCGCCACGGGTCCGTACCCGCACATGCTTATGTCCTCCCTCTCCACCGTGCGCAGGAGCCCCCTCCAGTCCAGGGCCTCTATCCTCTCCAGGGCCTTCGCGTCCTTCTTCCTGGCCCGCTCGGCGGGCTCATAGTGGGTGAAGTCGGTGGAGGCCACGATCACAGCCTCCCTTCCCCTCAGGACCCCCGCCAGGGCCCTCCCCACCTCCTCGCTGGTCCTCTCGTCCTGGAGCATCATGCAGACGGCCACGAGCCTGAAGCCCGAGCCGAAGAGGTGCTGTAGGAAGGGGAGCTGGACCTCGATGGAGTGCTCGTAGCGGTGGGCCAGCTCATCCAGATCCATCCCGCCCTCCTCGGCCAGGGCGCGGGAGAGGTTGCCGTCCACCTCCACCTCCCCCAGGGGAGTCCTCCAGGCCCGGTGCGGGGAGACGGAGACTCCCGATCCCATTCCCGTGTGGTTGGGGCCCAGCACCACCACCGTCTTGGGAGGGGAGGAGGCCAGGAGGGCGTAGCCGTGGGCCGCCACGGGTCCTGAGTACAGGTAACCGGCGTGGGGGGAGACCAGCCCCAGCACCCTCTCCCCTCCCCTCCCGGGGGAGGGGAGCTTCCCCGGCCCGTGGGGATGGGTGTAGCACCACTCGATCCTGGAAAGAAGGGCCCTCCTCTCCCCCTCGTAGAAGGCTCCCGCCACCGCCGGGAGACGTATCACTCGGGGACCTCCCTGGGCCTGCTCTCGAACTCCTCCAGCGGTATGGGGAAGGGAGCGTCGGGGGCCAGCTCTCCCCTCTCCCTCAGAACCTGGCGGGCCAGCAACCAGTAGACCAGGGCCAGGGCCTTCTTTCCCTTGTTGTTGGTGGGGATGACCAGGTCCACATCCGCCGTCTCGTTGTCCGTGTCGCAGAGGGCTATCACCGGGATGCCCATCTTGGAGGCCTCCGTCAGGGGCTGGGAGTCGGCCATGGGATCCGTGATCAGGAGGAGGGAGAACTCGGAGTACCCGGGGTAGGAAGGGTTGGTGAGGGTTCCGGGGATGAACCTCCCCACCATGGGTTTGGCCCCCACCACCTCGCAGAACTTGAGGACGGGCTGCTGCCCGTACTGCCTGGCGGAGACCACCAGGATCCTCTCGGGTTTTTCCCTGGCCAGCATCTTTGCCGCCACCCTTATCTTGGCGTCGGTCTTCCTCACGTCCAGGATGTAGATCCTGTCCGGTCTGACCTTGAAGATGTAGGGGGTCATGGATCCCGTCTTCTGCCTGGTCCCTATGTGGACCCCGCAGGCCAGGTAGGTGTCCTGCTCCACCAGCAGCTCGATTCCGCCCATTTCCTCAAGTCCTTGCCTCTCGTCCATCCTCCTCTCCTCGTTGGCCCCGGGTTAAAAGCTATCCTGAGCCCGAAAGGCCGAGCCTGGCCAGCCCCCCCTTCAGCTCCTCCTCCAGGCGGATGAGCTCGTTCAGCTTCGCGGTTCTCTCCCCTCCCACCGCCCCCGTCTTGATGAGGGGGCATCCTCCCCCCACCGCCAGGTGGGCGATGGTCTCGTCAGTGGTCTCCCCGGAGCGGTGGGAGACCACGGGCACCAGCCCCTTCCTGTGGGCCAGCCGGATGGCGTCCAAGGCCCCGCTCAGGGTCCCCACCTGGTTGGGCTTGATCAGGACGGCGTTGGTGGACCCCTCCCTTATCCCCCTCTCCATCCTCTCCACGTTCGTGACGAAGAGGTCATCCCCGCAGACCAGGCACCTCCTCCCCACCTCCTCCCTCAGCCTGGAGAAGCCCGAGAAGTCCTCCTCGTGCAGGGGGTCCTCCAGGAAGAAGAGGTCGTAGGTCTCCACCAGCTTCAGGGCGAACTCCAGCTGCTCCTCCTCCGTCAGTCTCTTCCCCTCCCTGAGGTAAACGTACCTTTCATCCTTCGGGTCGTAGAGGTTGCTCGCGGCCATGTCCAGCCCCATCCTCACCCTCGTTCCCGCCTCCCTGCCCACCTCCTCGCAGGCCCTGCTCACCACCTCCAGGGACTCCTCTCCCCCCAGGGGGGAGATCCAGGCTCCCTCGTCCCCCTTCCCCCCGGCGAACCTTCCTCCCCTCTCCCTCAGGAGCTCCCCCACCCTCCGGTGCACCCTGGCGTTAATCAGGGCGGCCTCCTGGAAGCTTCCGGCATCCGGGGCCACCACCAGGATCTCTTGGAGATCCGTGCCCCCTCCCCCCGCGTGCACCCCTCCCCCGAGCACGTTCCCCAGGGGGAGGGGGAGAGCGGAGCCCCTCCCGAAGAGGCGGAAGAGGGGGAGACCCCTAGCGGAGGCCTCGGCCTTGGCCACCGCGAAGGAGAGGGCCACGGCCAGGTTTCCCCCTATCCTGGAAAAGTTGGGGGTGCCGTCCTGTTCCTTTACGAAGGTATCCGTCTTCCGGAAGTCCAGCTCCCTTCCCCTTAGCTTGGGGGAGAGTTCCCTTCGCAGGAGGGAGAGGGAGGCCTCCACCCCTCCGGGGGGGAAGGCCACCGCCTCGTGCTTTCCCCTGCTCTTGCCGCTCGGGGCGGATCCTCTGCCCAGGACCCCTCCACCCCTCACCTCCACCTCCACCGTGGGATCCCCCCTGCTGTCCAGGATCTTCCTCCCCCTCACGGCCTCTATCCTCACTTCCTTCCGGAGAGAACGGGCTGCGGCAGGCAGCGTTCCACCTCCCTTATGAAATCCTCCATCCTCTCTTTGGGTATGTAGGCGGCCCCCGACACGTCGTGTCCACCCCCATCCCCACCCACCGCCCTGGCCGCCTCGTTCATCACCTTTCCTATGTTGATTCCCAGGGCGGTGAGATAGAAGGTCGCCCTTCCCGAGACCTTCACCTCCCCCTCCCCCGCCTCGGCCAGCCCTATGAGGGGACGGTCCTCCTCCACCAGCCCGGATTCGAGGGCGAGGGAGAGCATCTCACCCATCTCCGAGTGGGGGACCGCCCTTCCCACCCTCACGTACCTGGCCTTGGGGGTGACCTGGAAGGAGGGGAGGTTTCTGGAGAACCACTCCATGTTCTCCAGCATCCTCCGCTGGTATCCCTGGAGCAGGAGGAGGCACTCCTCCCTCGCCTCCTCGTCCCCCAGGTTGGCGGCGAAGCCTATCTCGGGCCTGTTGTAGGTGTCGCTGGCGTCCAGGGCCACCGCCCACTTCCTCAGATTGGGGAGGGAGCGGTCCTTGAGGAGGTAGACGGATCCCCACAGCAGCCTCTCCAGGTTTCCCCTTTTTCCCAGCCTCTCCAGCAGGGCCTCGTAGAGCCTCCTCTCCCCTTCCTCACCCAGATCCTCCAGGGTGGAGGAGGGGTTAAAGCCCAGCCTCTCTGGGATTTCGGCCGAGGCCTTGGAGTTGCCCGAGACGCCGGGCAGGTAGGGCCTTACGGAGATCCTGAGGCACTCGGAGACCGGGACCCCCTCCCTGTCCAGAAGCTTCATCCCCTCCTTCCTCTCCACCACCCCCTCCTCCAGCGCCCTGCGCAGGAGGAGGGCGTTGATCCCCGTGAAGCCCTCGGCCAGCTCCTGCCTGTCCCCCAGCGCCCCCACCAGGGCCAACCAGACCTCCTTCCTCAGCCTCCTCTCCATCTTCTCCACCACGCTGTAGACCACGGTGGAGGCGCAGGCCTCCTTGGCCCCGTTCATCCCCATGAGGTGGGGATTCAGGCAGAGCAGGTGGGGGTCCTCGGGGGCCCTTCCCGGGTGGTGGTCCAGGATCAGCACCTCGTGTCCCCTGCTGGTCACCGTCCTCTCCAGGGTGGGAATCTCCCTGCTCCCCTGGTCCAGGAAGACGAAGAACCTCTCCCCCTCGCTCTTCCCCAGCTCCATCATCTCCCTGGAGCCGTAGGGGCGGGTGAACTTTATCCTGAAGGGGAGCTCGTGCAAGTGTAGGTACATGGCGAAGAGGCTGGAGGCGGAGATCCCGTCGGCGTCGGCATGGGTGAAGATGTCCACCGTCCTGTTCTCCAGCTTCTCCTTCAGGAGGGAGGCGAGCTCGCCCGCCTTTTTCTCAAAGGCGTAGACCTCCTCCCTCAAGGGCTCACCTCACCTCAGGAGCAGGGCTGCCCTCTCCCTCTCGTACCTCCAGTCCTTGGGAAGCTTTCCCGTCCTCACGTAGTAGCGGGCGAGCTTCCTTATCCTCTGCTCCGTGATCTCAAGGGAACGGCGGGTGACCTTGTCCTTCCTGTTCTTCTCAAGGTGTCTCTGCATGCGCAGGGCCCTCCGGATCAGGTTGGCCAGGTCCTCCGGCAGGGGCCTCCTCATCCCCCCCTCCTCCAGGATCTGCATGATGCTCTTCCCGGTGGCCTTCTTGACCGAGCCCACCCCGTGCAGGTCCCTGAGGAGGATCCCTATCTTGCTGGGGGGATGCCCCTCCCTGGCCAGCCTCAGCACGAGTTCCTCCACCTCTTTTCCTTCTTCCGCCAAGCCACCACCCTTTATTCCTCCCTATGAAGAAGATACCACCTAAAGAACCCTTCTATGGCCCTTCCCCGGTGGGAGAGGGCGTTCTTTTCCTCCACCGACATCTCCGCGAAGGTCCTCCCGTCCCCCTCGTCGGGGATGAAGATGGGATCGAAGCCGAAGCCCCCCGTCCCCCTCTCCTCAGGGGAGATCTTCCCCTCCACCCTCCCCTCGAAGACCAGGGGCCTCCCGTCCCTGCCGCAGTACCCCACCGCCGATCTGAAGACCGCCCTCCTGTCCTCCACCCCCTCCAGGAGCTTCAGCACCCCCCTGTTCCCTATGGTGAGGAAGACGTACTTGGAGTAGGGACCGGGGAAGCCCCTGAGGCTGTGGATGAAGAGGCCCGAGTCCTCCACGAAGCAGGGCGCCTTGAGGATCCCGAAGGCCTGCTGCACTCCCACCTTGGCTATGTCCGAGAGCTCGTCGGCCTGGATCTCTAGATAGGGGGTCCTGCTGTGCCGGATCTCCACCCCCAGCTTGGCCGCCAGGGCGCTCACCTCCCTGAACTTTCCCTCATTTCCCGTTACGAAGAAGAGCACCACGCTCCTCCCTCCCCACGTACCTTCCCCTTCTGGCCACCTCCTCCGCCCTCCTCAGCACCTCCCTTCCCTCCCTCCCGAACTCCCTCAGGTAGGCGGAGCAGATCTCCCGGTAGGCCTCCTCCGCCACCCTGAAGTGGACGCTCTGGAGGGCCCTCCTCAGCAGGTGCAGGTCCACCCCCCTCGCCTCCAGGGAGGGGTTGTATTCCCCCAGGCCGAAGTCCACCAGGTAGAGCTCCCCCCTCGGGGATAGGAGGAGGTTGGAGGTGGTGAGGTCACCATGCACGATGCCCCTCCGATGCAGGCGGGCCAGGTACCTCCCTATCTTCCGGTAGATCCTCCTCCTCTCCCCCTCCCCCATCCCCTCCAGCACCTCCTTGAGCGTCCTCCCCTCCACGTGCTCCATCACCAGCCTCATGTTCTCCCTGTCCACCTCGTAGACGGGGGGAGTGAGAACCCCGGCGCGCTTGGCATCGAAGAGGAGCCTGGCCTCCAGGCAGGTGCGGCCCTCCCGCAGGGGGAGGTCCAGCTCCTTCACCCTGTACCCCTTGGGAACCCTGTGCTTCACCACCACCTTCCCCTCCCCCAGGGGATGAAGGACCTCGGCGAAGCTTTCCAGGTGGAGTTCGGCCTCAGCCCCCCGCTTTATCAGCATGGAATCCTTTAGGGATGAGAGGGCTTGGTTTTAACCCTACCTGTTCGCCACGGCACCTCCACCTCGTCCGTCCTCCACCTCTGTCTGACCACGGCCTCCTCCACCCTCTGCCTCACCCCGTGCCGGTAGGCGAGGAGGCCCGTCCACCCTATCATGGCCCCGTTGTCCGCGCAGAACTCGCGGGGGGGCACGAGGAGGGAGGCCCCCCTGGCCCTGCACATCTCCCCCAGCATTTCCCTGAGCCTCCGGTTGGAGGCCACCCCCCCGGCCAGCAGCACCTCCCCCTTCTCCGTGTGGGCCACGGCCCTCTCCGTCACCTCCACCAGGGCGGCGAAGACGGTCTCCTGCAGGCTGAAGCAGAGGTCCTCCAGCGCCGCCCCCTGCCGGTACCTGCGCAGGGCCTCCGTCAGGGGACCGGAGAAGGAGAGGTCCATCCCCTTCACCACGTAGGGGAGGGGGAGGTACCTCCTGCCCCTCCTGGCCAGCTCCTCCACGGCCGGTCCCCCCGGAGGGGGGAGGCCCACCTCCCTGGCGAAGACGTCCAGGCAGTTCCCCACCGGGATGTCCAGGGTCTCCCCGAACACCCTGTACCTCCCCTCCTCGAAAGCTATCACCTGCGTGTTTCCCCCGCTCACGTAGAGGGTGACGGGGTCCTCGGCCCCCGTGAGCAGCCTACCTATCTCCACGTGCGCCACGCAGTGGTTCACCCCCACCAGGGGCTTTCCCGTCAGGACGGAGAGCGCCCTGGCGGCGGTGGCCACCGTCCTGAGGCAGGGACCCAGCCCCGGTCCCGCGGAGAAGGAGAAGAGGTCCAGCTCCCTGAGTCCCACTCCCGCCTTTTCCAGGGCTTCCTTCACGGCGGACTTGAGCTGGGAGGCGTGGAACCTGGCAGCCTCCCTTGGATGGATTCCCCCCTTCTCGGGTCTGTAGACCCTGGACACGTGGGAGAGGATCTTCCCCTCCGAGCTCACCACCCCCACCCCCAGCGTGTGGGCCGTTCCCTCCAGACCCAGACAGAGCATCCTCTCCCCTTCTCCTCCGGGCGGCTTTTAGGGATGAGTTCTTAATATCCCTCCCCCAGGAGTCGTGGATGGCGATCTTCGACAGGAAGTCTGAGGCCCACACCCCCTCCCTCCTCAGGGAGCTGGAGGAGAAGGCCAGGCTCATCAGGAGGGATTCGCTGGTGATGACCACGGAGGCGGGCTCGGGCCATCCGGGGGGGTCCCTCTCCTGCGCCGACCTCCTCTCGGTCCTCTACTTCCATCACCTGAGGTACGATCCCGAGAATCCGCGGTGGGAGGGGAGGGACAGGTTCATCCTCTCCAAGGGTCATGCCTGCCCCGCCCTCTACTCCGCCCTCTCCCTGGCGGGTTTCTTCCCGCGGGAGTGGCTGCGCACCCTGAGGAAGCTGGGAAGCCCCCTGCAGGGTCACCCCGATTCCACCTCCACGCCGGGGGTGGAGGCCTCCACGGGCTCGCTGGGGCAGGGCCTCTCCATAGGATGCGGCATGGCCCTGGCGGGGAGGCTGGACCGCAGGGGTTACAGGGTCTACGTCCTGATGGGGGACGGGGAGATGGACGAGGGGCAGGTGTGGGAGGCGGCCATGTTTGCGGCCCACCAGAGGCTGGACAACCTGCTGGCCATCGTGGACAGGAACGGGATCCAGCTGGACGGGCCCACGGAGGAAATAGTGGGGCTGGAGCCCCTGGCCGAGAAGTGGAGGGCCTTCGGCTGGAACGTGATGGAGGTGGACGGGCACAACCTGAGGGAGATCGCGGAGGCCCTCGACCGGGCGGAGGAGATGAGGGGGAGGCCCACCGTCCTCATAGCGCGCACGGTGAAGGGTAAGGGGGTCTCCTTCATGGAGAACCAGGTCAGGTACCACGGCAGCCCCCTCACGAGGGAGGAGCTGGAGAGGGCCCTGAAGGAGCTGGGAGAATGAGGCCCTCGGCTTCCATGAGGGAGGCCTACGGCAGGACGCTGGCGGAGCTGGGGGAGGAGCACCCCGAGATCGTGGTCCTGGACGCCGATCTCTCCACCTCCACCCAGACCTCCCTCTTCGCCCGGAGGTTCCCGGAAAGGTTCTTCAACGTGGGGGTGGCGGAGGCCAACCTGATGGGGGTGGCGGCGGGGCTGGCCTCCTGCGGGAAGCTCCCCTTCGTGAGCACCTTCTCGGTCTTCGCCACCGAGAAGGGGCTGAGCCAGTTCAAGCAGTCCATCGCCTATCCCAACCTCAACGTGAAGGTGGTGGTAACGCACGGGGGGCTCTCGG
>Ga0197143_1001070_pt1 | contig 24834 bp, 22 predicted proteins | sample GBS70_MetaG_FD_148603 | JGI IMG/M metagenome (GOLD analysis project Ga0197143, IMG submission 148603) | Sediment microbial communities from Great Boiling Springs, Gerlach, Nevada, United States - GBS 70_MetaG | ecosystem: Environmental > Aquatic > Thermal springs > Hot (42-90C) > Sediment...
CTCTGCGCTGGGTTCGTAGCCTGGCTCAATCGCGACCAGCCCGCTTTGGAGCCAGTGGGGCAGCGCGAACGCCGCGAGTTCGCTCAGCGCAAAGCGCGGGTGGTACTGCGCGCCCACCAGCGCGATACGCCATCGCTTGCCTGCGTCAAACCGACTGCGCAGGCGCAGCTCGTAGGCATTATCGGGGATCAGGATCGCCAACACCTGCAGCCCCACGTGCATCACCAAGTGCGCGAACGCCCCCAGCGCTTCCAACACGCGCTGCCCCCGCACAGGTTCGGGCGGTAGGCACTCTTGCCACCCCATGCGCTCGAAGTAGACCCTGCCGCCCCGACGCTGCAGCAGCCACACCTCCGCAGGGGTCAGCACCAGCGCGACATGCGCCGCCCGCCAAGTCAGCCACAAGTGATAGCCAATCACCAAGCCGCCGATGGCAATCAGCGCGCCCAGCACCACCTGCGCCCAGCCCGAAAGCTGCATCACGCGCACCAAACTCTCAGGCTCCTCCCACAGCACCCAGCCCACAAACGGCAGCGCAATCAGCAATCGCCAGCCGATATTGCGCCAGAACTGCTGCCCTGTTAGCGGGCCCCAGCGCACCCCAATCGCTTCGTAGGGGTCGCGTTGGCATCGTGCGCAGCGGTCTTGCATCGGGTCGCACCCCGCCCCACACACCGAGCAGCCCACCTGCGGCACGATGTACCCTGCCCCGTTCACCACCCCAGAGTGTACCTCACACAGGGTATACTCTCGGCGCATCAGGAGCCGACGATGAAACTGCACGAGTACCAAGCGAAGCAGATATTGAGCGAATTTGGCGTTCCGACGCCGCAAGGCGAGGTGGTCAGCACGCCCGCTGACGCGAAGGCAGTCGCCGAGCGTCTGGGCAAGCCTGTGGTGGTCAAGGCGCAGGTGCTGATGGGCGGGCGCGGCAAGGCAGGCGGCATCAAACTCGCCAACACCCCCGACGAAGCCGCCCAAGCCGCCGAAAGCATCCTCGGCAAGCGACTCGTCTCGCCCCAGAACCCGCAAGGGCTGGTCGCCGAGCAGGTGCTAATCGAGGAAGCCGTCGAAATCGCCCGCGAATACTACATCGGCATCACGATTGACCGCACACTGCAGCGCAATGTGCTGATGGTCAGCATGCAGGGCGGGATGGACATCGAGGAGGTCGCCGCGCAGCACCCCGACGCGATTGCAACGGTCGCGATTGACCCGCTGCTGGGGCTGACCGACTACGCCGCACGCGAAGTGCTGTACGCAGCGGGCATCCCGCAAGAGCAAATCCGCCCGCTGAGCGCGCTGCTGCACGGGCTGTACCGCGCCTACATCGCTGTCGACGCGAACCTCGCCGAGATCAACCCCTGCGCCGTGCTTGCCGACGGGCGGATTATCGCCGCTGACGCGAAAATCACCATCGACGAGAACGCGCTGTATCGCCAGAAGTCGCTCGCTGCGCTGCATGACGAGAGCCTCGACGACCCCATCGAGGCGGAGGCGAGCCGACGCGGGATCGCCTATGTGCGCTTGGGCGGCGACATCGGCGTGATTGGCAACGGCGCGGGGCTGGTGATGTGTACCGTCGACGAGGTCGCGCGGGCAGGCGGGCGCGCGGCGAACTTTTTGGACATCGGCGGCGGCGCGAAAGCCGACCGCGTGCGCCAAGCCGTCGAACTCGTGCTGATGGACCCGAATGTCAAGGGGCTGCTGTTCAACATCTTCGGGGGCATCACGCGCGGGGACGAAGTAGCGCGCGGCATGCTGGAGGCGTTCGAGACGCTGCAGGTGAACATTCCTGTCGTGGTGCGCTTGGCGGGCACACACGCCGAAGAGGGGCGCGCCATGCTGCAGGGCACACCGCTCATACCCGCCGAAACGATGCAAGAGGCGGCGCGTAAGATTGTCGAGCTGGCACGCGGGGTATAATACACGCCGTGCGCTTCTGGCGACTGCCCAGGGCAGGCGCGCGCCTGCCCATACGGAACAAGCACTTAGCGGCGCAAGCCCTCACCCATCGCTCACATACCGAAGGCGAACTGCTCGCCAGCAACGAGCGGCTCGAACTGCTGGGCGATGCAGTGCTGGGCTTGATTGTCGCCGAGTACCTGTACCAGCACTTTCCCACTTGGGATCAGGGGCAACTCTCCAAAGCGCGGGCGAGCATCGTACGGGCGAGCGTGCTGTGCGAGGCTGCCAAACGCGCAGGACTGCCCCCACTGCTGCGCCTTAGCCCCGCTGAGGAGGCGGCAGGTGGGCGCGAACGACCCTCCATTCTCAGCGACGCCTTCGAAGCCGTGCTGGGCGCAATCTACCTCGATTCGGGCTACCGTGCCGCGCGCGACTACGCCCTGAAACACCTCAAGCCCGAACTGGACGCCCTGCACGCAGGCGAGATGCCCGTCCAAGACTACAAGTCGCAGCTTCAAGAGCGCACGCAAGCATGGTGGCGCATCACTCCGACCTATGAGGTCGTCGAAGAATCGGGCACCCCGCACAACAAAACCTTTGTCGTGCAGGTCAAGCTGCGCGATATCGTGGTGGGACGGGGCACTGGCTCCAGCAAAAAGCAAGCAGAGCAGAATGCCGCCGCCCAAGCAATGGAATTCACCCAACAAAACAGGAGGTACTTAGATGAAACCTTCGGCTGAAATCGGTGTCTTCGGAGGCTCTGGCTTCTACTCGTTTCTGGACAAAGTAGAGGAGGTGAAGGTTGATACGCCCTACGGTCCACCCAGCGACCTTATCGCGATTGGCGAGGTGAACGGGCGACGCGTAGCGTTCCTTCCCCGACACGGGCGCAAGCACACCATCCCTCCACACAAAATCAACTACCGTGCGAATGTATGGGCGATGAAGGAACTCGGTGTGCAGGCAATCATCAGCCCCTGTGCCGCAGGCAGCCTGCAACCCCATATCAAGCCAGGCGACTTTGTTGTCGCCGACCAATATGTCGACCGCACGCACGGGCGCGCCGACACTTTCTATGAGGGTCCCACTGTGCATCATGTCTCGCCTGCTGACCCATATTGCCCCGTGCTGCGCCAAATCGCTATCGAGGAGATTCGCGCCCACGGCATTCCCGTCCACGAGCGTGGCACGATTGTCGTCATCAACGGACCTCGCTTCTCCACCAAAGCCGAGAGCAAGTGGTACACCTCGATGGGCTGGGAAGTCATCAACATGACGCAGTACCCCGAAGCCTACCTCGCGCTGGAGTTAGCGATTCCCGTCGTGAACATCTCGCTGATTACCGACTACGATAGCGGACTGGTGGCGGAAGGCGAGGTCAAACCCGTCACGGCGGAAGAGGTGATGCAGGTGTTCCACCAGAACGCCGAGCGCATCCGCAAGGTCATCTTCGGGATGATTGCCAAAATCCCGCCGAACTTCGAAAGCCCGATCCGCCACGCGCTGGACCATGCGAAGGTAACAGTGTAAGCAAAAGGGGCAGCTGCCACAGGGGCAGACCTATGTGTCTGCCCCTACGAGGATGCCGCTCTGTGAGCACAACCCCGTAGGGTCGGCTTCTGCGTACAGAATTGCGCATATTGAAAGTCCACCGTGTAGGCATTGCCAGCTGCGCTTCAGCATCTTGCTTTGCCCGCCCACCCCAGATTTCCCTCTGCTACGCGAGAAGCACACAACTAAGGTTCCCCCTGCGTGCAGGGGGAACCGAAGGAGGGGGTTCACAATATCTGCCCATCTACACGCCGACCATCTCGCGTGCCGTGCCTGTCGCTGTCCACGCACGCTCGTACTGCAGCACATAGTCGGCGACTTGACGGCGCAGCGCCATCGTGTTCGGCTCCGCCGTGCGCCGCATGTAGCGCTTGAGCGCGGTGAGCAGAATCTGCGCCATGTCGCCCTCGGCGAAGCTGTGAATCGCGCGGCGGGCGTGCGCTTCGATGGCATCCATCGCGTCGTAGGCGAACACGCGCGTCATCGCCAGCGGCAGCGTGATGTCGTACCCGCGCTGCTGCAACTTGCGCGTGCGCAGGTACGCGCTCTCCATCGCGTAGAGCTGAATCAAGCAGTCCGCCAAGTGCCCGACAATCTCCTGCTTCTCCTCCAGCTCCGTACCGACCTGCTCGGCTGCCATCCCAGCGACTGCCAGCACCGCCTTCTTGGCGTTGGCAATGTAGCGTTCGATGGCGTCCAGCGGGTCTACAGGGTCGGGCGTGGGCATCTGCGGCGTGTTCAGCTCCGCGCGAATCGCGCTGATGGCTTCCATCAGCCCCGGCAGCTTGCCCTTGAGCGCGCGGCGCATCAGCTGATCGAGCATCAGCAGGCGGTTGATTTCGTTTGTGCCCTCGAAGATGCGGTTGATGCGGCTGTCGCGGTAAATCTGCGCAGCGGGGAACTCTTCGGTGTAGCCGAAGCCGCCGTGAATCTGCATCGTCTCGTCCGCCACATAGTCCAGCACTTCGGAGCCGAATACCTTGAGGATGGCGCACTCCACAGGGTACTCCTCGTCTGCCTCGCGGTACTGCGCGTTAGCATCAGGCGCAAGCGGGTCGATTCCGTGGAACACCTCCTCCAGCATGCCCGCCGTGCGGTAGACCGTGCTTTCCAGCGCGTAGAGCTGAATCGCCATCTCCGCGAGTTTGTGTTTGATCATGCCGAAGTTGGCGATGGGCTGCCCGAACTGATGACGGTCTTTGGCGTAGCGAGTCGCGATGGTGAGCGCCTCTTTCGCACCGCCCAGCGCAGCAGCCGCCAACTTGAACCGCCCGATGTTCAGCACCCCGAACGCCACATGGTGCCCCTTGCCAATCTCGTGCAGCACATTCTCGACGGGAACCTGCGCGTTGTCCAGGATCACGCGGCGCGTGCTGGAGCCTTTGATGCCCAGTTTATGCTCCTCGCGCCCGACCGACACGCCAGGGAAGGTACGCTCCACGATAAACGCGGTGAACTTCTCGCCATCCACTTTGGCGAACACAATAAACAGGTCTGCCCAGCCCGCGTTGGTCGTCCACATCTTCTCGCCGTTGAGCAGGTAATACTTGCCGTCGGGCGAGAGGGTCGCTTTCGTGCGGGCGGAGAGCGGGTCGGAGCCGCAGTTCGCCTCGCTGAGCGAGAAGGCGGCAATCATCTCGCCCGTCGCCAGTTTGGGCAGGTACTTCTGTTTTTGTTCGGGCGTGCCGAAAAACAGGATCGGCAGCGTGCCGATGCCCACATGCGCGCCCCACGAGACGGCGAACGACGCCTGTAGGCTCATCCGCTCGGCAATCAGCGTGCTGGTCGTCTTGGGCAGGTTCAGCCCGCCAAACGCTTCAGGCAGGTCCGCGCCCAACAAGCCGAGTTGTCCCGCCTTTTTGAGCAGGCTAACCGTCAGCCCCTCCTCTTGACGCTCAATCGCGTCATTGCGGGGCAGCACCTCGCCACGCACGAACTCTTCTGCTGCGTGTGCCAACGCCAGATCCTCGGAAGTGAAGTCTTCGGGGGTGAACACCTGCGACGGCTCCACCGCTTTCAGCAAAAACTCGCCTCCACGCAAAGTGATGTCTCTCATGGCTGGTCTCCTTACACCCGTATTATACCCCGAATTTGACTCGTTGTTCGAAAACGCGCTCTACAGCACGAAGTGCCAGAACACTGCGCCGTAGGTGCGTTTGGGGGTGATTTCCGCGCCTGCGGAAAAGCCGAGCCTAAGGCGCACACCCGCAAACAGCGAGCCGCCGCGCGGGGTCAGCACGCCCGACACGAACAGCGTGCCATTCTTGTCGGAGCGCCAGAAGTCCGTGCCGAGCGCGAGCCGAAAGTCGCGTCCCGCGCTATAAATAGCGCCGATGCGCACCGTGGGCACAAGTACGCTGAGGTTGCCGTCGGGGTTGCGCCCCTCGAACCGCGCCTGCAGGTGCTGGCGCACCAGCCGAAACAGCGGTCGCTGCACCAGCCCGCCGCCGAAGTGCCCCGTGTTGAGCCACAGCACCTTCGGGTTGCCCAGCGCGCGGATGAGTTTCTCGGTGTCCTCAGTTGGCACGACGATGTCGAAGCGTGCACCAATCACGAAGGTCTTCTCGCCGTGTTCAGGGGTGAGCAGGTTCAGCGGCTCAATCGGCGCGAGCTCCTCGCGCAGCCGTTCCAGTGTGTACCCTTCGCGGCGCAGGCGCACCCGCGCGCGGATTGCCAGTATCGAGTTCCACAGCACATGCGCCAAGTCCGCCCCGCCCAGAATCAGCACTGCGCTGTGCAGGCGCGGCTCTGCTGCCAGCGCAGTCGCGCCCAGAATCGCGCCGAGACTGATGCCCACCAGCGCGATGCGGTCGGGGTCAACTTCGGGCTGGCGTTGCAGCCAGTCCACCGCGCGGCGCACATCCCAAGTCGCTTGGATGCCCGCCTCGCGTAGTAGCGCAACATCGCCCGCCAAGATTAGGTCGCCGCTGCCGTAGCCTGGCGGCGTGCGCTGCATGTGGTACGGTAGGGTCATCAGGAACACCGCAACGCCGCTCCGCACCAGTTCGCGCGCCAGCCCCATCTCCAGTTCGGGACGGCGGACGCCCAGACTGTGCAGTAGCACGACGGTCGGCACGCGCCCCACACGCTCGGTAGGCACAAGCCACCACGCATACACCGTGTTGTTCGCAGGATACGGGCTACGGTACGCGCTGGGAAACTCCACGCGATACTCTATGTACCCATCCTGCCGCACGCTGGAGACGAAACGAGACGGGAACACGGGGTCTAAGGGGGCGCGTAGGTCTTGGGCGGGGCACACGGCAAGCAGCGTCGCGTACAATGCGAGCCACACCACACGGTGCATCACCGCTTGCCCTCCTGCAGGGCGCGGTTCAGCCACGCGCGTGCGACAATCACAAGCGTGAGCGTCAGCATCAGCGCGTAGAGCGCCATCCCGACACGCGAGAGCACACTCGCCGTCGCCGCATCTGCCCAGTACGCCAAGTAGAACGCCAGCAGCGCGCACACCAGCCAGCCCGCTGCTACGAAGTCGCGCATCGCATCAGAGCCTCCCGTATCGCCTTCGTCGGGATATTCGGCACAAGGTGCGCGTTCCCTATCGCCCCCAGCAGTACGATGCTCAGCGAGTCGCCCGCCCGCTTTTTGTCGTGGCGCATGTGGGCAAGTAGCGTGTCGGCGTCCACGCCTGCAGGCAGTCGGGTCGGTAAGCCCGCTTGGGCAATCGTCTCGCGCAGTTCGTCGGCAACTTCAGGCGGGGTGATGCCCAGCACGCGCCCAATTTCGGCTTCAGCGACCATGCCTGCGGCGATGGCTTCGCCGTGCAGCCAGCCCCGATAGCCCAGCGCGGCTTCGATCGCGTGCCCGACGGTGTGCCCGAAGTTCAGCAGCGCACGCCTGCCCGACAGGTCGCGCTCGTCCTCCGAGACAATCTGTGCCTTGAGCGATATACAGCGGGCTATCGGTAGCACCCATTCGTCGGGGTCTTTGCGCACCCTACGCACTCCAAGCACGCCTTGCCCCAGCATCGTCTGCAGGCGACGCCACAGCCCGATCTGCAGCGCCGCGCCGTACTTGAGCATCTCAGCGAAGCCGTTGCGCCAGTGGCGAAGCGGCAGCGTGCGCAGCGTTTCAGGGTCAACCAGCGTCATCATGGGCTGGTGGAACGCGCCTACCAGATTTTTGCCCTGCGGCAGGTCTACCGCCACCTTGCCGCCGACGCTGGAGTCCACCTGCGCCAGCAAGGTGGTGGGGATTTGCATATACGGGACGCCGCGCATGTAGGTCGCCGCGACGAACCCGCCCAAGTCGCCCAGCACGCCCCCGCCGATAATCACGAGCAGGCTGCCCCGATCGCACCCCACCTCCAGCAGTTGCGCATACAGCCGTTCCGCCACGCGCAGCGACTTGATACGCTCGCCCGACGGGAGCGTTATCAGATGCGCGGGGACGCCGTTCTGGGTGAACCCCGCATGCAGCGGGTCGGCATAGCCCCGCAACTTGGGGTGCGTTAGGATTGCGACGCGGGTCGGCTGGGTGCGCTGCAGGATGGCTTGCACGGCGCTTGTCATCACGCCAGGCGCAACCTGCACAGGGTACTCATGCGGCTGGTTGGGCAGCACGGGGATAACGAGCGGCGCGTCAGGCGTCGGCTTCAACACCCGCACGATTGCATCGGCGACCTCTTTTGGACAAAGCGCGTCGGTATCGATGACCCAGTCCGCCTCTTGGTACAGCGGCTCCCGCTGCTGGGCAATCGCCTGCAGCGTTTCGTAGGGCGACTCGGTGCGCAGCAGGGGTCGGTCGGTCGTGTGCTGGAGGCGTCGCCACAGCGTTTCGGGCGACGCGCGCAGGTAGATGACCCAGCCCCGATGACGCATTAGCCTGCGATTGCGCTCGTTTAGCACTACCCCTCCACCCGTGGCAATCACGCTGCGCGGCACAAAGATAGTCTGGGTCAGCATCTCGCACTCTAATTCGCGAAAGGCTTGCTCGCCTTGCTGGGCAAACAGGTTAGCGATGGTCTGTCCTGTTGCCTGTTCAATCTGCTGATCGAGGTCGTAAAAGGGCAGTTGTAGCCGTTGAGCCACCAGCCTGCCCACGGTGGTCTTGCCGCTGCCCATGTTGCCAACGAGGTAGAGGTGCCGCATCGTGCGCTCTCAGTGTACCGCTTCGGCTCCACAAAAATTGGGGGATAAACGATCGAGGGGCGCCTAAAGAGGCACCCCTCTGCTGTGGTGCAACGCTCCACGATTACTTACGGTGAGAGAGTTCCTGTGCTCTCTTCCTCGTCGAGAACAGTCGCCGTCACGAAGATGAGCAATTCGGTCTCCACGACGGCGCGTTCGCGACTGCGGAAGAACTGCCCAATCACGGGCAGATCGCCCAGTAGAGGAATCTTATTGGTAGCCGTATTATCGCTGCGTGTAATCAACCCACCTATGACCAGTGTTTCGCCGCTGCGGATGCGCCGCACGGTTAGCACGGATTGTGAATCTGCGCCAGGGAGGTCGCGCCCGCCGACTCGGATGCGCTTGGGCGCCGTCACCTGTGGGAACAAGGTGAGCGTAATTGTGCCATCTGCGTTTACGCGGGGGGTCACGCTCAGGAAGGTAGGAATCTGCACAGGCACAAAGGTCGAGAAAGTCGTCGGCTGCCCCGCTTGGTTGAACACCACGAACTGCTGCTCAACATAGTCGAGGGTGAAGAAGGTGACGCTTGCGGGGCTGTTGTTTTGCGTGACGACGACAGGAGCGTTCACCACGCGCCCGCGTGTTTCGCTGAGCAAAGCACGCAGGTTTGCGGCAAGGTTACCGGTTGCATAGTTGACGAATACAGGCGCCGAGCGGTCTGCAAGCCCCGAAGCACCCGCCTGCAAGTTCACCCGCGCGAGATTCCAGTCGATGCCGAATTTTTCGGCGTCGTTGCGTGAGACCGTGACGAACTCCGCACGGATAAGCACTTGCTTTGGAGCTACATCCAGAAAACGCAGGATTCGGCGAATATACTCAATCGCTTCAGGGGTTCCTCGCACAATGATTGAGTTGTCGATGTCGTTGGCAACGATTCCGTCGAGCCCTTCGGAGGGGAGTAGGATTCCAGCTTGTCCACCCGCGCCGAACTGTCCGCCAAAGCCGCCAGGCTGACCACCAAAGCCGCCAGGCTGACCACCAAAGCCGCCAGGCTGACCACCAAAGCCACTAAAGCCACCGCGCCCTCCGCGCTGCCCTTCACCTATTTCGCGTGCGGTCTCGTCTGGGTTAGCTACAGGGGCGTTGTTGAAAGGCACGGCAGGGCTACCGTCGAGGCGTAAGGGCACGGCTGGCGGAACAGGAGGGCGCATCATCAGCGAGCTCTCGTAGAGAGAACGGTTCACAAAATCGCGCAGTTCGGCGAACGGGTCATCGGTCATCATCTCGGTTTTAATGATGCGTACGATGTCCGATGCACGGCTATAGCGCAACGGAATGCGCTCAGTCACCACCAGCGGTTTTTGTACCTCTGTTGAGGGGGTAGGCGCAGGTGGTGTGGGCGCTTCGATGGGCTTTGCACGCGCCGGACCAATCACATAGACACCGTTCGCCTCCTTCCGGTAGGTCGCACCTGCCGCCTGACAAATATAGCCAAGTACTTGCTCAAACGGCTTCTGGTCGATCTTGATGAAGCTGATGCGCTTATAGGGTTCGTCGGTCGGCTCAAAAACAACCTCAGCCTTTATCTGCTGCGCAATCGCCTTGACTGCTGTGATGAGGTCGGCGTCCATTAGATGGATTGACACGAGATAGTCGTCGTTCGCCAGTGCCGATAGTTGCGTGCAACCTGTGAGCAAGGTTGCTACAAGTACGCTCCAGATTCCTTTTCTCATTTGCAAGATCCTCCTCCGTGATACCCAAAGTGGGGCTGACGGAGTCAGCCCCCGAACCGAAGGCATTGGGCGCGGCGTTAGCGTCCAAAGCCGCCTCCGAAGCCGCCGCCACCGCCAAAACCGCCGCCACCAAAACCGCCGCCTCGGAAGCCGCCGCCACCAAAACCGCCGCCACCAAAACCGCCGAAGCCGCTACCGAAGCCACCAAAGCCACCAAAGCCACCAAAACCACCAAAACCGCCGCCTAAGCCACCAAAGCCACCAAAGCCGCCAAAACCACCAAAACCGCCGCCTAAGCCACCAAAGCCACCAAAACCTCCAAAACCTCCAAAACCACCAAAACCACCAAAACCGCCGCCCAAGCCGCTCTGGAACTCGTACTGAGCGTAGTTGATGATTGAGCCTCCGAGCAACGCAGCGATCATGAGCGGATTGGCGTAATTCAGCTGCACCTTCTCGGGCAGGTTCAGACGAACGCCTTCCTCAGGTGTCGTGGTGTCCACATTCGGCGTGAGCGGCGCCTCTTCAGGCTGGCGCACAGTGACAAAGTAGACGCCGTTCTCAACGCGGTAGGTCAGGTTCAGCGGACGCAGGATATTGTCCAGCGCGACGGTAAACGGCACATCCGTCAGCGAGACGGTTACGGTGCCTTGCACATTCGGGTCGAGCGTGTAGCTCACGCCAACGCTGTCGAACAGCTGTTTCAGTACGAAGCGCACATCCGCCTGGTCGTACTTGACCGTGACGCGGCGCTGCGTGGGATCGCCGCCCTGCTGCTGTGCCAGCAGCGGGGACGCCTGCGCCGCTACCAAAACCGCAATCGCTGCCAGAATCAGTTTGGTTTTCATCGTTCTACCTCCACCATATATTACGCTTCTGCGAGCGTTGTGTTTCTAAATGTCGGGTGCGCGCCCGCCGCGCCCACCGCCGGGCGTGCCTAATCCACCTGCACTAGGTGCGCCGGGCGGCGCGCCCAGTGCACCGCCACGCGGACCGCCAAAGCCCGCACTGCCACCAGTACCACCGCCGCCGACATTGCCCGGCGGCTCGTAGGGTACGCGTACCTCGCGCGGATTGCCCTTCGAACGACGCAAAATCAAACCTGTCTCGGTAATTGCCACCACACGAAACTCGCCGACCATGTCGCCGGGGTAAACGATGCGCGGCAACTCGCCCTCCTGCTCCAGAATCGCAGAGACCGTCGTTCCGATGATGATACCTGCTACTCGACGGCGCGGCTGCGGTTCGAACGGTTCGGGGAGCTCCACCTTCGGCGGCTTAGGCGGGCTTGCCAGCACGAAGTAGCGCGCGGGGTCAAACGCGTCCGCTTGCATCGCCTCCACCTCCTCAGGTAGAGGCGCGAATGGGTCGCGGCGCGGCGTGAAGGGTGGGCGCGCTGTAGAGGGTTGCGGTGCTGTCGCCGTCATCGTCGGAGAGGGCGGAGTGAAGCCGCCGCTCGGAGATGGGGGCGCCAAACCACCGCCACTGCGGTCGATATCGGGCGGCGCTGGAGGCGGCTGCGTCCCGATGTTGTTGCTGCTGCCACCTGTGAACACAAACAGCAGCGCAATGGCAATCACCACCAGCACAATCACCGCCACTGCTAATGCGATTTGCGTTTCCTTCTTCATTTCGGCTCACCTCTACATTCGCGTCTCACAGCCCTACTCCTGCTGATTTACGGTCCCGACGCGCCGAAACCTTGTGGTCCGCCGAAGCCGCCGCCGAAGCCGCCACCAAAGCCACCGCCGAAGCCCATAGGCGCACCGCCTGTACCCGCTTGCGGCGAGGACGGCACATTCGGACCAGGTCGGTCGCCGTTGCGCGGGTAGACAAACACAGTCAGCGTGTAGCTACCTATCAGTTGCGGGCTCATTCCAGAAATCGTCAACCCGTCAACCAGCACCACCAAGTTCGGCACATCGTTCCATTTTCGGACATGGTTGAGCAGTCCTTCAAAGGACGATGCACGTACTTGTACCGTGCCCAACGGGAAGACCAGCGCGAGCGTGGGGATTGCATTCGGGTCGTTTGGGGGCGGCGGCAACGCAACCGTGTAGAGTCGCTGCACACCTGTTTTCGCGGGCCAAGCCTCCAGTTTTTTGGCGATCTCGCGCGTCATATCAGGATACCGCATCCACGCCTTGAGGCGGTCGCTGAGGTCAATAGTGTTGACGGGCATCTTGGCGCGGTCGATGGCTGCCAAGTCGCGGTTCGCTTGTTCTACGCGCTCTTGCGCCCGTCGCACCAGCTCCCGCGCACGGGGGATCTGCGCAACCTTCTGCTCCAGCTGGGCGATATTCTCCTCGTGATATTTGATGTTCTGCAGGGTCGGGCGGATGCCAAGCAGATAGATTGCGGCAGCTACTACGATGGTAGCCACCAGCCCGATGGAAACCTTCGCGAACATGCTCAGACCTTTCATCGGTGTCTCCTCGTTGTTAGATGTCCACTCCTATACCGCGTCCACCTAACGCTGCAGGGGGTGCCGCAGGAGTGCCACCGAACCCACCCAGCGTGGGCATACCTGCACCACCGCCGAGGTTCAGCCCCGGCACACTCACTGGCGGTGTAGGAGGCGTGATTGGCTCCTTGAGGTACGCCACCACCTGGAACGGCATCAAGTTGGCAGGTGAGCTACCCGCTTGAGTCGCGCCTCCACCTGCAAAGCCGCCACCGAACCCACCGCCAGGTAAGCTCAGCGATGGCGGTGGTGGTGGCGCGCTGCCGCCACCAGTACCCGTCAAGCCACCTATCATTGGTCCTGCGGGCGCGCCGCCGCCGAAACCGCTAAACCCTGACGCCGTTATCCCCGCTTGACCACTACTCGGCGGGTAGCCCGGCAACGCCGCCGAGGTTAGACTAACCGCCGTGAACAAGGGGCAGTTGTACATCGTTTGCAAAAACAGCCCCAGCTCACGGATACCCTTCGTAAAGCCTGACAGCTGCAACTGGTTGCCCTGCACCACTTGCATCCCCGCATAGCGCACGCGCGGCGAAGTATAGCGACTTACCTCGCTGTAGAGTTCAGGGTACTTGAGGTTGTGTTGCTGCACGCGCTTGACCCACTCCGCTTTGCCCAGCGCAATCGCTGCCGAATCGATGAGCGCGTTCGCCTGACTGTACAGGCTGTCCACCTGTTGCGCTTGCGCCTCTAACTCGCTCTTACGCGCCTGCAGCTCACGCAACCGACTCTGCACGCTTACCATCCAGAACACCATCAGCGCGTTGACGACAACAAACAGCACTACAAGCAGCGCGATGACCTGCTTGTTGACTTTCCGCTGGCGTACATAATCGGGTACAAGGTTCAGTTTCATCCGTGACCGCCTCCGTTAAAAGCTTGCGTGCAAGCCCATCCCGACTGCCACTGCCATTAGGTGCGCGTTGGCGGCGACATACTCGGGACCATGCCGCTTGACCTGCAACTGGACACCCTTAAATGGGTTCCCCACCACTGTCGGGATTCCTACCGCTTGGGTAATTAGCTGATCCAGATTTGGTATAGTCGCTCCGCCGCCACACAGCACGATGGTCTGCACATCCGCGTCTGGGTTGCGGCTGCGGAAGTACTCGATGGAGCGTCGGATCTCGCTGACCAGTTCCTCAAGCAGTGGGTAGATTGCGAGGAAGACTTCCGTCTTGCGTGGATCGGTCGGTGATTGAACGGGTAGCGCGGGTTCAGGCTCTGCGGCAGGGGGTTCTGCAGGCTCGGGTTCGCTGGGCGTTGCAAACGGCGAGGGTGATGTGTCTGGCTCTGGCGCGGTGAACGAGCCGGGCGTCATGAATGGCGACGGCTCAGGTGCAATCGTCGCCCCGCTTGGGAAACCAGGCGTGTAAAATCCGCCTGTGGGCATGCCTGGCACGCCAAACGGTGTGGTCGCCTGCGGAATCTGATCCATCAGCACCTCTGCCAGTTGCACCTTGAGCTGCTCGGCTTCCGCCTCCGAAATCATCAGCCGCTCGGCTACCGCACGGGTAAGCATGTTGCCACCAGTGGGCAAGATGCGGGGGAAGCTAAGGTAGCCCTGATTATAGATGTCGATAGAGGTTGCCTCCGCACCGAAGTTAACCACTGCCACATTCTGGTTTTGCATCTCGGGCTGTGTAAGGAGCAGGCTGCGCGCCAACGCCAGCGGTTCGACATCGATCGCGTACGGCTCCAGCCCTAACTTGTCGGCGATGTCGACCAGCCCGTCGACGGCATCTTGCTGCGCAACTGCCAGCACAACCTCCATATTGTCGGCGTTCGGGTCTGCGCCGGGGCGGTGAATAACCTCGTATGCCGACTGCACGCGCGTGTCAGCAAAAGGTATGTTGCGCCCAATCTCCCAATCCATATGCTGCTTGAGTTCGACGGCGTTCATCTTGGGCACTTCGAGGACGCGCACCACCACCGAGTTTTGCCCCGCGAGCGCGAACGCCGCTTGCTTGGTGCTGATGCCCGTTTCGGCAAGCAGTTTCTTCAAAGCCGCCGCAACAGCTGCCTTGTCTACAACGCCCGTGCTGTCGATTGCGCCCTCAGGAGTTGGCGCAATGCCAACGTTTGTCACCACAGGCGGACGCCCAGTACGCACCTCCGCCACCTTGATAAAGCGGCTCCCTAAATCGATTCCTACGACGACACTCGGTTGTTTCGCCATGCCGTTCTCCTTACGCTACCAGTTCGGCAACAGGTTCGCAGTTCCTGCTACCTATCTGCAACCGTCGCTTATTGTACCCGATAAGTTCAACGGCGGTTGCCGCTCTCCTGCTGCGTGAGACGGCAATCACGGCGAAATGTCTCAGATACTGCAGGCTTAGCGGGCAATTATTTGGTAGGTGCGAAAATCGGAGCGCAAAGGTGGCTCTTCCCCACGCGCTTTCGCTGCACGGATGTCCTCAAAGCCGCGCTTGTGCCCCTCCAGAAACTCAGGCGACTGTAGCCACGCGCGGAAATGCGCCTCGCTATCCCAGTGGCTTATCACCAAATACGCGTCACCCTCCTGCTGGGGGCGCAGCACATACATCCCGCGAAAGCCAGGCAAACGGTCAATCGCGCGCGCCCGCGTCTTAAACAAGTACTCAAACCGCTCGCGATACTCGGGCTTGCAGGTGATGTAATTAATCGCTACAAACCCCTCCGATTTGGAGGTCTCCACAACTGTCTGCTGCGTCTGCTCCTCCATAGCAACCATCGTCGCCTCCATTTCTCTATAGAATATACCCTTAGCCACGCTAAGAAATCAAGCCTCCTGCCGCACGCATGCAGCAATTTGCTCCAGTCCATTAACCGAGCGAGGCGATTCGCGCAGCACCCAGTCGGGGTTGAGTTCGTGGACGCGGCGGTTTCTGACAGCGGGGGTACGCTGCCATCGCGGGTGCGTAAGCACGGCGTCCGCTTTCGGGCCTGCCAGCAGAATAATTTCGGGCGAACTGCCAAGCGCGGCTTCAAGGCTTACGGGCTTGAAGCCGCTGAAAGCAGACGCCAGCGCATTGCGTGCGCCTGCGAGGGTCATCAGCTCATCGGCGAAGGTGTCGCGCCCTGCCGCCCAAAGTGGCTCGAGGCTGATTACGAACATCGCACTCGGTCGGCGTTTGGGCAGCTGTCGACGCACGCGCTCCACCCTCGCCCGCATTGCACGCGTGAGCCGGCTTGCTTCACGCTCTGTGCCCGTCGCTGCGCCAATCGCGTGGATAAACGCATACAGCTTTTCGAAGCGGTTCGGGTTCGCATGTAGCACGCGTAGTCCCAAGCGCTTTAGCACAGGGATAACCCGCGCGTTGAGCACCTCGTGCGCGACCACCAAGTCGGGCTTGAGGGCAACCACCTTTTCAGGGCTGATTTGGTAGTCGCCGACTTTGGGCTTGCGTCGCGCCGCTGGGGGATAGTCGCAAATCTCCGTCACGCCCACAACGCGCGGCTCCAGCCCCAATGCGAACAGAATCTCGGTAATCGAGGGCGCCAACGAGACGATGCGCTGTGCGCTCATGGCTACCGATTTAACACCTGCTCTATAGCCTGCGCCTGCAGTTTGAAAACTTGCTCCAACCCGCTCTGGGCGAGGTCAAGCAGGCGGTTCAGTCGCTCGCGCGAGAAGGGCGCGCTTTCGGCAGTGCCCTGCACCTCCACGAACCGCCCACGATCGGTCATCACGACATTCATATCCACAGCAGCCTGCACATCCTCTTCGTAGCACAGGTCGAGCAGCTCCTCGTTGCGCACAACGCCAACACTGATGGCGGCAACGCGCTCTTGGAACGGTAGGCGCGTGAGGTAGCCCTGATCGATCATCCAGCGGCAGGCGTGTGCAAGGGCGACGAACGCGCCTGTGATTGCCGCCGTGCGCGTGCCGCCATCTGCCTGCAGCACATCGCAGTCCAGCGTAATTGTGCGCTCGCCCAGTTGCGTCAGGTCGACCACCGCCCGCATCGCACGCCCAATTAGCCGCTGAATCTCCATCGTGCGTCCGCTGGGCGTTCCGCGCGCCGACTCGCGTGGGCTGCGCTGCTTGCCTGCGCGCGGTAGCATGCCGTACTCTGCTGTAATCCAGCCACTGCCGGTACCCTTGAGAAACGGCGCGGTCTTATCCTCCACCGTTGCGGTAATCAGCACGCGCGTGTTGCCCATCGTAATCAGGCACGACCCCTCCGCATAGGGGTGAAAGCCTGGCTCGAAGTGAATTGGGCGCAACTCGTTCGCCGCTCTGCCGTCCACTCGTCGCATAGCGGGGATAGGATACCTAAAACTGCGCACTCGCCTGCAGATACCAGCCCGCGCGGGTGGTGGGCGCGCCTGTGTCGCGCAGGTGGCTGGCGCGGTACTGCAGGCTAACTACGCCACGCTCGGAGACCTGATAGCCGACCGTGATGCCCAGCACATACCCGCGCACGCCTGGGCGGTACTGATGGAAGCGACGCAGGCTCGTGTAGTCGATGGCGTAGAGCCACCGCCCTGCTTCGTGTTCCGCGCGGGCGTACAGCCCGATGCGGTTCGCGCCTATCGGATGCCCCATCGGCAGGTCTTTGTAGAAGTAGGCGTAGCGCGGCGCGTGCCCAGAGGCGTCGTAAACTCCGCCTGTGCGCGTGCCATCGGAGCGCACAAGTTCGAGAACAACTCGCGTGTTCGGTGCAGGGTACAGTCGCGTGCCGATGAGCGTGGCAACCTTGCGTGGCGTGATCGACGAGCCGCCAAATGCCGTCGGCGCACGCAGGTCGTCCATCAGCCAAAAGAGGTAAACACGATTCTGCGCGTCGGGCTTGTAGACTACCCCCACCTCCGCCAAGTAATTAAACCAGCCCGACCCACGCTGCGCGTTGCTGTACCACTTCTGATACAGGTAGTAGGGAATGATTTGGCTCACCGCACCTTCGGGTAGGGCGAGCGCTTTGAACGCTTCCGCCAGCGCGAGCGTCCATCGCGCTCCGAAGTCGCGCTCCAGCCGCCGCGCGCCCCACCAAGTGCGCGCACCGTCTTGCTCAAATGCGCTTAGGAACTGCTCAAAACGCCACTCGCCCAAAAGCGGTATGCGCACTGGGAACTGAACCGCGCCGTGCAACACGGGGGGCATCTCGTCGTTGACCAGCATGCCGCCGCTGTAGCCACCCAGCCAGCGCAGTGTGCTGTAGCCAACCTGCCAGCGTACCGACCCCGCCTGCTGGGTCAGTATCGCGTAGGGAAGGGTGCCGAACGCGCGGGGATTCTCGCCTGCGCGACGGCGCGCGTCGCTCCAGACCACCTCCAGCAGGGTTTGCGCGTCGAGGGCATACGCGCCTACAATTCGATAGGTTGCTTCCGCCGTGCGCCAATCACTTCGGTTGGGGAACGCGAACGCTTGCAGCTCTACCACAAGTAGGGCTGCGCCTGCAGGCAGTGTCGGCACATCGCCCAGTTTCCAGCGGGCAATCTGCGAAGACGGTTGCACGACGCTGGGCAGCGCGCGCAGGAACTCGTCGGCGCTACGGGGCATCCGTAGCAGTGTCGCGGGCGACGGACGTTCCCGCATTAGGTAGTCGTACAGTGGGTCGTCGCGTGGTGGGATGTGTTGCGCAACACCTGCCGCAATCAACGCAAGCCCTGCAAGCGCACCCCAGCACCTCAACTTTGAACCGCCCTCCGCTCCCCGGCAGGATAAGCTACTAACTTACCTGTGGCTAACTCCAGTAGCATGGTGCGCGCAGCGTCCGCTTGCTCCTTCTCACACAGGTTCAGCAGCGTCTCCAGTTGCGTCTGTAGCCAGTCCCAGTCAGGCACAGTGTGCATCCGCACGCGCTTGATCTTCGGATTGGGAGTCGCTTCCAACACTTCCTCATCGTAGTGGAGTTGCTCGTGGAGTTTCTCTCCAGGACGCATCCCGACAATCACGATTTTAATATCGTGGTCGGGCACCAACCCGTAGAGTCGGATGAGGTCGTGCGCCATATCAAGGATTCGGATGGGCTCGCCCATGTCTAAGATGTAAAGATCGCCCCGGCTTTCGAACGAGCCAGCACGCAGGATGAGGTAAACTGCCTCGTTGATGCTCATAAAGTAGCGTCGCATTTCGGGGTGCGTGATGCGCACAGGTCCGCCCTGTTCGATTTGCGCCTGCAAGGTGGGCACAAGGCTGCCGCGACTGCCCAGCACATTTCCAAACCGCACAATTGCAAACTCGGTCTTGGATTGGCGTGCGAACGCGCTGACAATCATCTCCCCGACACGCTTGGTCGCGCCCATAATGCTCACCGGGTTGACTGCCTTGTCGGTAGAGACATAGACGAACTTGCGCACACCGTGCCGTGCCGCGGCTTCCACCATCACCCAAGTACCCAGTACATTGTTTTTGATAGCTTCGGTGGGGTTCGCCTCCATCAAGGGCACATGCTTATGCGCAGCGGTGTGGAATACAAGGGTGGGCTGCGTTTTGCGGAACACAGCGTCGATCCGCGCCGCGTCGCGCACATCGGCAATGACGCATTCGGGTTCGTATCCGAGCCGCGTGCAGAGTTCCTGCTCGATCTGATAAATGCTGTTCTCGCCCTTGCCCAGCAGCACGAGGCTGGCGGGACCCAACTCTGCGATTTGGCGTGCGAGCTCGCTGCCAATCGAGCCGCCCGCGCCTGTAATTAGCACGCGCTCGCCTGCCACATACTCTGCGATGGGGCGCAGGTCGAACTGCACAGGCGCGCGCCGCAGCAAGTCCTCGATGTTCACTTCCCGAATCTGTGCCAGCCGAAAGTTGTTCCCATCTGTTGGCTGAAACGGTGGCACAATGCGCACACGCGCGTTGGTCGTGCGACAGATGTTGAAAATGCGCCGCACGACCTCGCCGTCCGCCGAGGAGATAGCGATGATTACCTCGTGCACGCCGTACTCGGCGACGATTCGGGGGATGTCTTCGATTGTGCCCAGACACGGGTAGCCGTGAATCTGCATCGTCTGTTTGTTGGGGTCGTCATCCACAAAGCCGACCACACACAGTTCCGCGTGGGGGTTGCGCCGAACTTCGCGCATCACGACCTCGCCTGTGTCGCCACCGCCGACCACCAACGCACGCCGCGACGGCGACTGGTTCCGCGCATAAGCTAAGTACCAGTCGTACAGGCGACGCCCAACGCGCGGCATCGACAGCAGCGTGGTCGACAGGAACCCAAATAGCACCCATTCTGCCAGCGAGAATGAGCGCCCGCTGTAGTACGCAAACGCCAGCAAGCCAATCAGGCACCCCGTACTGAGCATCACGCTCGCCTTGAGCAAGCGAAACAGGTCGGTAATCCCTGCGTAGCGGCTGTGGACGCGATACAGCCCCTGACTAAACAGCGCGCCCACGCCCACCAACGCGAGCAACGGCGCAAGCCACGCCAGCAAGCGCGTATCCTGTTCCCTCCATTTGAAATCGGCAACTAACCCTATCGCGAACACCAGCGACGCCGAGATGAGCAACACATCCGTGAGTACCGCCCGCCAAAACTCTGCCCAGCGTCGTGAAGGTATCTGCCTCAACCATCCTAATCTGCTCTCATTCCGCACGGCTTCCCTCCGTAGAAAACCGCTTGCAGCATACCGCCAGCCCCAACGGGCACTGTGAAGTATACCTGTCTCCTCTCGCCGTCAAGCATCCTATTTCGCAGACGAATCGGGTATAAATTTCGTTAGCGCGGAGCGGTGCCCGAGTGGCTGAAGGGACACGACTGGAAATCGTGTAGGCTCCGAAAGGGGTCTCGTGGGTTCGAATCCCACCCGCTCCGCCACCTTTAACGCCCTCTTAACGCCCCAAGCAGGTATAGTTCTCTGGGAGGCGACCGCGATGAGTGAACGCTACACACGCAGGGAGATTCTGCGCCTGGGCGTCGCAGGCGCGACAGGGCTTGCCCTCACGAAACTGGCTCCCGCCCAGCGCCGTCAACGCAGCGCAGGGCGCGTCAAAAACATCATCTTCATGGTCTCGGATGGCATGAGCGCAGGCGTGCCATCGCTGGCAGACGAGTTCGGCAAACTCGTGCGCGGCAAAGGTTCGTTCTGGTATCAACTGCTCCAAAGCCCCGACGCGACGCTCGGCTTTTTCGATATGGCTGCGCTCAACTCGCTGGTGACCGACTCGGCGTCTGCTTCCAGCGCGTGGGGTAGCGGCAGCCGCATCTTCAACGGGCAAATCAATGTGCTGCCCGACGGCACACGCCTGACTCCGATTGCCCAAATCGTCAAGCAAGCGGGCAAGAAGGTCGGGCTGGTGACCACCACGCGCATTACGCACGCGACGCCCGCAGGCTTCGCCGCTGTGCAGCCCCGCCGCGATGACGAAGACGACATCGCCCCGCAGTACTTGAATGTGGTCGATGTGCTGATGGGCGGCGGATTGCGCCATTTTGCCCCCAACCGCCGCAAAGACGGCAAAGATCTCATCAAAACCTACCAAGACGCAGGCTACACCTACTGGAACACGCGCGACCAAGTCATTAGCAACGCTCGCCCCGAGAAGGTGCTGGGGCTGTTCTACGACTCGCACATGCCCTACACGATAGACCACATCCACTCGGACGAACTCAAGCGCACAGTTCCGACGCTCGCCGAGATGACGCGCAAGGCGCTGGAGATTTTAGGCAATGCGCCCAACGGCTTCCTACTGCAGGTAGAGGGCGGGCGCGTCGACCATGCCGCGCACGCTAACGACGCCGCAGGCATCATGTGGGACCAGCTCGCCTTCGATGATGCCATCGAGGTCGCCTACGAGTTCGTCGCCAAGCGCAACGATACGCTGCTTATCATCACCAGCGACCACGGCAACTCCAACCCCGGCCTGAACGGCATGGGCGGCGAGTACGAGGCGTCCAACAAGGCGATGGCTATGCTGAAGCACGCGAAGTGTTCGTTCGAAGAACTGCCGAACAAACTGCGCGGCGCAAGTAGCGCGGACGAGGTGCGCGACATCCTGAAAGCGCAACTGGGCATCGAAATCAACGGCGAGGAGGCAAACGCGCTCGCAGGCGCGCTCAAGAACAACTTCCCGCCCATCTGGAACCGCCAGCACCGCAACCTGCAGGGGCTGCTGGGGCAAATCCTTAGCAACTACAACGGCTATGGCTGGACGGGCACCTCGCACACGGCGGACTACACTTGGATTACCGCGCTCGGCGCGGGACGCGAAGCGTTCCACGGGCTGATTCGCAACACTGACGCCTTCTACAAGATGCTCGCGCTGTTCGGGCTTTCGTACAAGAACCCCAGTATGACGCCCGAAGAGGCGCGCAAGTATATGTCGCACGCGCCGCGCATCCGCACGGTGGACTGGGCATAGGCGTTAGCCCTCACACGCTTCGCGCACAGCGTCCAGCGCGCGTTGCACGCCAACCGTCGGCACAACCCCGCAGCCAGGCGCGGGGCGAATGCGCCACTCGTCTCCCTCGCGTGCAACTTCGATCCAGAAGTGTTGCGTCAGGTCGTCCTCCACGACCACCACGCGCGTCATCGCAATCTGGCGGGCGGGGTCGTAGCGTGTCTCCTTGAACACCACATGCACATCCTCGTCCACATTGGCAGGCTGAAATCGCGCAGGGTCAAACTGCTGCACACGGTAGGTCTCCATCGGTACATCCTCCAAAAGCGGCACGGGACAGTGTTGGACTTTGGTCAGCGTCAGCTCGTAAAACCGCGACTGCCCCTCCGCCAGCCACTTGCGCTCGTACTTGGTGCCCACTTGCGGGGGCACAGTGCGGGCATATGCGGTAAACCCCGTGTCGGTCAGGTTGCCCAGCACCCACTGGAAATACTCGGCATGGTCGGTCAGCAGGTAGCACTCACCGCCCGCCTGCAAACGGCTGTTGATGAGTTGCAGATGCGTCTGGGTCAGCAGGCGGTGCTTGTGATGGTGCTTTTTGGGCCAGGGGCACGGGAACAGCGTGTAGACGCGGGCGAGGCTTTCGGGGGCGATTGCCCGCCACAGGATCGGTCGCGCGTCGCCCAGCAGCACGCGCACATTCGTCACCCCCGCCCCCGCAATTCGGCGTAGGGTACGCTGCACGCTTTCCCACTCCAGTTCGATACCCACGAAGTCGCGTTCAGGGTGCTGCTGGGCACGCGCCACGAGGTAGTCGCCGTTGCCAAAGCCGATTTCCAGCTCCACAGGCGCGACACGCCCGAACAGACGCGCCCAACATAGTGGACGCTCCACCTCGCGCCACAAGATCAGGGGCTTCAGGGAACGATAATACGCACGCACGGGCTAAATTAAACCCCGCTTGACCGCCAGCAGCGCGGCTTCCGTGCGCGAGTTGACCTGCAACTTGTACAGGATGCTGGAGATGTAGTTCTTGACGGTCTTTTCCGAGAGGAACAGTGCGTCGGCGATTTCGCGGTTGCGTTTGCCCTCCGCCATTAGACGCAGGATTTCGGTCTCGCGCGCAGTGAGTTCGCAGATGAGGTCTGGGGCGTCTTCGGCGGCAGCGCGGACGCGCTGGAACTCTTGGATCACGCGCGCAGCGACGGCGGGGTGTAGCAACGACTCGCCGCGCGCCGCCGCGTGAATACCCTCCACAAGCTCGTCGGCGGGGCTGTCCTTGAGAAGGTAGCCGACCGCGCCCGCCTTGATCGCCTCGAACACATGCTGGTCGTCGCCGAAGACCGTCCAGATAACCACCTGCACATGGGGCACGGCGCGCTTGATCCGGCGGGTCGCCTCGATGCCGTTCAGGCGCGGCATCTGGATGTCCATCAGCACCACCTGCGGCTCGAACTGCAGCGCGAGTTGCACAGCATGCTCGCCGTCGCCCGCGACGCCCACAAGGTCAAGGCTCGGCTCGTCGTACACCATCTCTTCAAACGCCCGCTGCAGGCGCGGGTCATCCTCCGCCAGAAGGGTGCGTATCCGTTCCATTGCTCGGCTGCACCGGCACGCGGGCAAGCACCGTCGTGCCTTGTCCAAGCGCGCTGTAGACGGTTAGTTCGCCGCCCAGCGCGCGAATCCTTTCACGCATGTTGTTCAACCCCATGCCTTCTAACACGGTGGCAGGGTCGAAGCCGTCGCCGTCGTCGGCGACGCGCATCTCCAGCCAGCCGTCGCGCCACACGCACGCTACCCACAGGTTCTGCGGGCGTCCTGCATGCTTTAGCACATTGCTCAGTGCTTCTTGCATCACGCGCATCAGCATCAGCGTCTGCAGCGGGGTCAGCTCGGGCATCGCGTCGGGGCAGTCGCAGTGCAGCTGGGCGCCCAGCCGTTGCGCCACGCGCTCGGCGGTCTGGCGGATAAACACGCGCATATCGGTCGTTTCGGGCGCACGCAGCTGCTGAATGGTCTGGCGCGTGTCGTCCAGCGCGACGCGCAGGATGTCGATCTGCTCTTGCAGGGCGCAGTCGGTGGCAGTGTCGGCGTGCGGCTTCAGTCGCCGTCGCAGGGACTCCAGCCCCCGAATCGCGCTCACAAGGTGGTGCCCCAACCCGTCGTGGAACTCACGGGCGATGCGCTCGCGCTCCTGCGCCAAGTCGTACTGCTCGCGTAACTCTGCCAGCTCCATACGGTACTCCACATGGCTGCGGTAGATTTGGTGGATGAGCCAGCTGACCAGGCTCACGGCGGCGATGCGGAACCCGAAGTCGCTCCACTGGTCGGGCGCCAGTGGCGCGCTCGCCCAGCCGTAGCCAACAGCGGTCAGCCCCAACGCAAACAGCAGCAATCGGGTGGGCATCACCGCCGCCTCAGAGGTCAGCAACGCGAAGTAAAGCAGCCAGATTTGGCTGTCGAATCCGCCTGTGAAGCGCGTCGCCAGCGTAATCAGCAGTAGGTCAAACAGCACCAGCGGCAGCGTGAGGCGGTACATCACGCGCGGGTCTTTCAAGCCGACCCAAGTGCGTGCCGTCGCCGAGACCAGCGCAAGGGCTATCAGCAGTCCCATCTGCCCCCACGACAGCACGAACTTGCCCTGCAGCTTGCTGACCACGCCCCACAGCACCGCCGCGCCCACAATCACCCACACGGGCAGGTTCACCCGCGTGAACCGCCGATACTCGGGCAAAGTCGCCATGCCGCCTCCTATCGGGAGGGAGTAAAGCCTGCCGCTTCAATTGCCTGTTGCAGTTGCGTTTCGTCAACACGCAT
>Ga0197143_1001072_pt1 | contig 24789 bp, 22 predicted proteins | sample GBS70_MetaG_FD_148603 | JGI IMG/M metagenome (GOLD analysis project Ga0197143, IMG submission 148603) | Sediment microbial communities from Great Boiling Springs, Gerlach, Nevada, United States - GBS 70_MetaG | ecosystem: Environmental > Aquatic > Thermal springs > Hot (42-90C) > Sediment...
ACTACAAGAGAAAGCAAAAGATTGATAAGGTTGCCAATATTTTACGGAATGAAAGAAAAAGATGTTGACTATGTCGTAGAAAAAATTTACGAGTACTACAAAAAAAGAAAAGGAAAACTAAAAAAAACAAAACGAAATAAAGAGAGTCATATTTTTTTGCCCAAAAATAAAATTTAATCTATAAATCTTTTTTTACACATAGTTTAATCTTCTCGCAATATACTCTTTATTTTCTCCGAGAATTCCTAAAATTCCATGAATAAAACCTTCAAGTATAGCCTTTATTTTCCCTTTATCTCTTAATATTAAAGATAGGACAATAATTCTTCTCAAAACCTTTGGAAAATCTTTATTTTTCATACGAGAATATATAAAAGTTTCATTTCTTATTGAATAATAAAGTCTGAAGACATCGGAATAAAAAGTTATTTTTCTTCCGAAAATAGAATAAGAGATTTTGTGTCCCGAAGGTCTTGAAAGATATCTCGCCGATGGAATAAGAAAAAATTTGAAACCTTTCTTTGTCATCCTTGTAAAAAACTCATCATCTCCGCCGTATATGAAGAAATCCTTACGAGGGAGTCCAACAACTTTTATAACAGATGATTTCATAAGTACGCCGGTCCAAACAGAAGAAAAAATTTCCTTTGGCTTATCTTCCTTGAAACCTTCCCATGCACATCTCACAGCTCCTACACAGAAATTTTTTTCAAGTTCCAAAAAGCCATAGAAAAGCTCGTACAAAGCGTCACTTTGATATAAGGTATCATCGTCTGTTATAAATAGGAAATCAGATATCCTATAAGCATAAGACAATGCGTAGTAATAGCCACCATCTGCTCCCAAATTTTTTGAAAGCCTTTTGTATATTACGAATTCGGGAAAAAGCTCCTTTATTTTTGGAGTATTATCTTCCGATGCATTGTCAACAACCAAAAATTTTTTAGGTTTGAGACTTTGAGATAGAAGATTCTCACATAAAAATTTCAAACCATCAAAATTATTGTAAGAAACAGAAACTGCAATAATATTAGAAGAATAATTTTCCATGCTTCTTATTACCTATCACCTATTTTTGATTTTCTCTGCAAAGAGTTTAACATAATCTCCGTATCCTTCTTTTTCGAGGTTTTCAAGTGGGATGAATCTTAAAGCAGCTGAATTTATACAATACCTTAAACCAGTGGGAGGAGGGCCATCATCAAAAACATGTCCCAAGTGGCTATTCGCATATCTACTTCTTACCTCTATTCTTATCATACCATAACTTGTATCAACCTTATATACTATGTTATCCGGTTCAAGAGGCTTTGTAAAAGATGGCCAACCAGTTCCTGAATCAAACTTGTCAAGAGAAGAAAACAATGGTTCTCCTGAAACAACATCAACATATATCCCATCAGCTTTGTTATCCCAATACTCATTTTCAAAAGGTGGTTCAGTTCCCCCTTGCTGAGTGACATAGTACTGCATAGGTTTTAGCATTTTCTTTATCTGATCGTCTGGAGGCCTTTTATACTTTGGATGTTGCTTCAGCCTCAAAAAAAATTTATCTCCCCACACGTTTTTCACAAAATTTTCCCTTCCGGAAAAGAACTTATAAATACAATATCTTATTGGATTTTTCTTGTAATACTTTTGATGATACTCTTCTGCAGGAAAAAAATTCACAAAAGGCCTTATTTCAGTTGCGACATAACCAAACAACTTTTCAATATAATTTCTTACTTCTTCGGCAATATATCTTTGCTCATCATTGTGATAGAAAATAGCAGTTCTATATTGAGGACCTTTATCAGCAAACTGCCCATCTGGGTCGCGTGGATCTATATTGGCAAAGAAAACAAGTAGAAGCTCCTTATATGATAAAACAGCTGGATCAAATTTTATTTGAACTGCTTCAAGATGTCCAGTATCACCCGAACAAACTTCTTCGTAAGTTGGATTCGGTTTGCTTCCACCTGCATAACCAACCTGTGTCTCAACAACCCCCTCCAATTTATCAAAAACTTCGTCAAGACACCAGAAACATCCACCAGCCAAAGTTGCAACATCATATTTGCCGATTGCACCAAATTCATCTGACCTACTTGACATCATTTTATTTTAGTAAGTCAATTGATAAGAAAATTCTTTTTAAAATTTTATGTTATGGAAGAAAAAGCAAGGGTTCTTCCCTCATATCAAAAAGAAATAAAGATAATATGCGCTGCAATAGGAGAAGAAATCTACGGAGTGAACCTTGAACATCTTGAAGAGATAACAAAAATACCAGATAGTATTCTTGATATTCACACAAATGTAAAATATTTGAAAGGACTAATATATGTCAGGGGAGAGGTAATTCCGATTTTTGACCTACTATCTTTTTTTGACATAGGAGAGATAAAAGGAGACTTGAAAGGTAAGCTTGGGATAATAATAAGAGCTTCAAAAGAAATCGGTCCAATATGCATAGTAGCAGATAATGTTTTTATTGAGATTGTATCTCCCAACTCCATATCCGAACCGCCAAAAGTAGGAATAAAATTCAGAGAAACAATAATAGGAAGAATAATAACTCCCCGAGGCTCAATAACATATCTTAATCCACAAAAAATAATAGAAAGACATCAAGAAATAGCAGGAATAAAAGAGGAAGAAAGAGAATTAGAATGAAAAAGAATCAGAATTCTCCAAGGATTGAAATAAAAAAATCTTTATGAGACAAATTTTTGAATAAAATCTGAATAGAACGGAAATTTTCTACAAAGTTCAGCAACAGAATTTCTCACTCTCAAAACAACTTCCTCCGAAAAACGGGAAGATATAACGTCATCTATAAGTGAAGCAATTATTCTCATCTCTTCTTCTTTCATTCCTCTTGTCGTAACGGAAGGAGTTCCTATTCTTATTCCAGATGGATTCATAGGAGGTCTTGGGTCAAAAGGTATAACATTTTTATTCAAAACTATACCGGCTCTATATAGTTCCCGCTCAACATCTCCACCAGATACTCCCTTTGGAGAAACATCAATAAGAACTATATGAGAATCTGTTCCACCTGTTATAACTTTATATCCCCTTTTTGCAAATTCTTCCGCCAGAACCCTTGCATTCCTCACGACCTGTTCTGCATAATTTTTGAATTCAGGCTGCATAGCTTCTTTGAAACACACTGCTTTTGCTGCTATGACATGCATAAATGGTCCCCCTTGCGATCCCGGAAAGACAGCAGAATCTATCTTTTTTGAAAATTCGGTTCGTGAAAGAACAACGGCACCCCGAGGTCCTCTCAAAGTTTTATGAGTTGTAAATGTGACGAAATCAGCATAAGGAACAGGAGATGGATAAACACCAGCAGCAACGAGTCCGGCGGGATGAGCAATATCTGCCAAGAAGAATGCACCTACTTCTTTTGCTATATCAGAAAACGCTTTAAAATCTATCACTCTTGGATAAGATGATGCACCAGCGACTATAATTTTTGGTCTCTCTTTTTTAGCAATATCTCTTACCATATCCATATCTATAAGATGGTTTTTGTTATCAACGGTATAGAAAACTGGTTTATATAATTTCCCCGAAAAATTAACACGAGCACCATGAGAAAGATGTCCCCCAGAAGCAAGATCCATGCTCAAAATCTTATCTGCTGGTTCAAGGCAAACAAGGTAAACAGCCTGATTCGCTTGTGTTCCCGAATGAGGTTGCACATTTGCGTATTCTGCTGAAAAAAGTTTCTTAACACGCTCTCGCGCTAATTCCTCAACAGCATCAACAAATTCACATCCACCGTAATATCTTTTTCCGGGGTATCCCTCCGCGTATTTGTTATTCATGGGATTAAAAAGAGTCAAAAGCACTTTCAGACTCGTAAGATTTTCCGAAGCTATAAGATTTATCATATTTTCCTGTTTTTCAAATTCATTAACTATCGCATTAAAAACTTCTGGATCAAATCTTTGGAGCTCTCTAAAATAAGAAGCAAAAGATTCCAAGATTTCTTTTTCTATATCGTTTATTTTCTCTATTCTTTCTTGATGGCGATTTCCTTCAAAACTTGTTTCAAAAAATGTTGAGAGCAAGATTTTTGCATACTCCGGCGATATAACTCTTCCCGAAAATACAAGAATATTTGCATTCGTATGAGCTTTTGCCATCCTCGCAGTATATTCATTATAAACCAATGCTGCTCTGACCTTTGGGAATTTATTTGAAACTATACTCATGCCTATTCCGGTACCACATACAAGTATTCCTAAGTCAGCTTTTCCACCGGATACATCTTCTGATACAAGGCGAGCAAAATCAGGATAATCAACTCTATCATGTGAGAAAGTTCCTTTATCTTCAACCTCAAATCCTTTCTCTTGAAGGAATATTTTTATTTTTTCCTTGAGTTCAAAGCCAGCATGGTCTGCACCGATTACTATTTTTGCCATAAACAAATAAGTTATTTACTCTATTTTATCTTGTGAATAAATCTGCAATATTTTCCTCCTTCTGATAGTAGCTTTCCTTCTATTGATAGCTCGTAGCTTTGATTAAGAGTTTTAAAAGTAGCCAACTCAAAATCTCTGACAAGTATTTGGCAGAATTCTGAATGACCTCTTAACCTTTTTGCGAAAGGACAAAAAAGCTCGTCTTTTATAGCTAAATTCTTTCCCCTTTCCGCCCAAATACCTTTTACGCCCAATATAAAATCTTCCGCATCCTGTATTTTTGATAAGGAAGCCATATCAGATAAATCTACTTTTAGCATTTTTGCCATTATAGGAGCTCTTGCTCTCCCCAAGAACGTCATTAAATTCCTCATAATTTCAAGAGCTCTATCTTTTCCAAGTGCATTTTTAAGAGCTATATAAAGATCGACAGCAAAAAAACCTATAAATCTGAAAAATTTGTGAATAAAAAGATTTACAATTTTTATCATATAGGCTAAAATTAGGTGAGGTTTCATTTCTTACTGCTATTTCCTGATTCCTCTTTCCATTTTTTTTGCCATTTTTCACCTTGTTCTTTGCTTTTCATCTTACGCGAGAACATCTTGAAGACGGGATAATCCACCCCGAAAACATCAATTTCATTTACTATTTTTTCACCAAGAATTTCATTTATTCTATCAATAACATAACTTTTCTGGTTTATAATGAAGTTTCGCAGAGTTGCATCTGGTGTTGAGATTTTAAGCACTCCACCTCGCAGTTTCAAAGAAGAAAATTTCCTCCTACCCCCTATTTTACTCCAATTACTTGATATTACGAATTCACTCCACAAATCTTTATCGTATTCCTTCAGGAAATCAGAGAGTGCGGAAGACAAATCAGAAAACTTTCTCACAAGAGAAAAAATACTCACCAAAAAAACAAAAATGATTCAAACAAAATAATTCAACGCAATCAGAAATTTAATGTGATACATAATGAATGTGAATGTATGTAATACTTTTTTTAATATTTTTACTGAGATTTCCGAAAATAAGTTCTTATAAAGCTTTCTGAACAAAAAAGATAAATTCTAGTCTTTATTTAACTCTGCTAACTAATATATACATAAAAATGAAAAATTTTTCTGTTTTTATCTCATAAATTAATCATAAAAGTTTCAGAAAATGGACTATTTTTTTTCGTAGTGATTACGATTATAAATATAAAGGAGGTGAAAAAATATGATTTTTGGCAGTTTATTTGCAAAAAGAAAAGAAGAAAAGGACAAAGAAATCGAAAAAAATAAGCAAATTCAAAAAAATAAAAATCAAACGAAAAATTACAAAAGTGAAGAAAAAATTGATAAAATTAAAATAAATAATAATAATAAAAGTATGCAAGAATTTGAACAAAAAGAGGTAAGTCTATTTTATGTTGAAGAACTTCATAAAGAACCTGTAAGATTAAAACACATTCAAGAACTTGCCAAACATCAACTTCCAATAAAAGCAAAAATTCCAGGAGATGATAGATCATATTTTACAACGGTAGAAAAAGTTGCTATGATGAAAGGAGGGGAATACATAGTTTTGATGAAAGAATTTGAAAATCCAAAATATAAAGAAAAACTAAAACCCGGAGATAAAGTTGAGTTTGAATACTCCGACTCAAACGGTAAATTCTCATTCCAATCAATATACAAAGGTATATACAAAACATCTTTAATATTTTCTTTCCCAGAAAAAATTGAAAGGAAATCGGGGAGGTCTGCTTTAAGAGTAAAACCAAACCCAGCAGAACCGATAGATGTAAATATAGAATTTCAGGGTCTTGGAATATTTAAAGGTAACTTAGTAGACATAAACGAATACGGAATGGGAATAGATTTGGAAGTTCCAAAAGATAAGATAAAATTAATGGACATAGTGAAGGTAGCTTTTAGAATCCCAACAAAAGAAAATCAGAAAAAGCACGAATGGGCAATCGTTTCAGGAAAAGCAGAAATAAGATTCATAGGAGATGGAGAACAAAAGAAAACACGCCTCGGCATACAATTTACCGAAATATTAGAGGATGACAGAAGAAATATAAGAGAATACTGGCTTATGAGACAAAGAGAAGAGTTAAAAAGAAAACTTGAATACGAATCCTAAAATTTAAAAAAACGAATTCTAAAAACGAAAAACAAAATAACAAACAAACAAAAAGCTATTTCTGTATAAATCCATGATAAGTTCATAAAATAATTTCATAAAATATAATCACAATAAAACACTCTTTAAATTTAACAAAATTGGCTTGAGGTTTTTAAAATTTTATGTAATGCTCTCAGAAGTTCAAAAACTCATAAAAGAAGGGAAAATAGATCAAGCAATAGAACTTGCAGAAAGGGAATACTCAAAATCAAAAGACGATAAATTATTCAACCTTTATGGTATAGCACTTTTCAAAAAAGGAGAATTTGAAAAAGCTTCCGAAGTCTTTGAAGAACTTTACAAAAAATACCCAGAAAACCTGAATCTCTTCCTCAATTATTCGCGTTCGCTAATGGAAGCAGGTAAATTAGAAGATGCTGAAAGAGTTCTACGAGAAGGTGCTATGCTCTTCGCAGATTCAGAAAAGGTCTTTGAACTCCTTGATGAATGTCAAAGGAGAAAAGAGGAAAGGAGAAAATATGAAAAAGAGAAACAAGAAGGAAAAAGAAAAGCCGAAGAGGAAAAGGAAGAGGAAGAAAAAGAAAAAGAAAAAGAAAAAAAAGAAGAAGCACCAGAAGAAGAACTAAAAGATAGTGAAGCGAAGGTAGAAATTGAAGAGGAAAAGGAAAAATTTGAAGAACAGAAGGAAATAACAGAGGATATAGAAGAAACCATTCCACAAATAGAAGGTGCAGAGGATATCGAACAACTCGAAGAAAAAGTTGAAGAACTCAAAAGAGAAATTGAAGAAAGTATTGGAGCAGAAATAGCAAAAGAGGAAGAGGAAAAAGAGAAGAAAATAAGTAAAGAAGAAAGGATAAAAGAGGAAGAGGATAAAATAGAGCTGAAAAAGCTAGAAGAAAAAGAAGGAATATTAAGACGAGGAAGAATACTAGAAATATCTCTAAAAGGAGAAAGCGAAATAGTTTTAAGGGAAACCTTTATAATTTTTATATCAGGAAATTATAAAATATTCCCGCTCAAAAAAATAGAGGAGCAAAAGATCAGAAATGAGTTTTTTGGTGGAAAAAATCATAAGTTCTTAAAAATAAGAGGAATTGACTGCGAAATAATGTTATCAACAGAATATATATCCGCATTTGAAGTAAATGAAGAACATGAAAAAGCCATAGTATTAGAACCATTCCTTATTGGCTTTGAACCATCTTTCAAATACAACTCTACAAAAATAAAAAAGCTCTTTGACTTAGTTGAATTATCAGGGCAAGGAAAAGTAATAATACACACGGCAAAATCCAAAGCATTTATAAAAAATATAAATGAAGAAACCAGAGTTTCAGCTGTAAACTTCATAGGAACTATTGGAGATGTAAAGCTCAATTTCCTTCAAGATTCTTTTGAAATATCAGGAAAAGGAAAAGTAATTTTGAGGATATAAAAAACCAAAACAAGAAAAGAAAAAGGAAAAAATACCCAGTAAGAAGATTTTATCTCAAAAAATAGGTTCAAATCAATGGGCTCAAAAAACTTAGCTTTAATATGCTCAAAAAATTAAACTTTTTTCCGATTTTCCATACTTTGGAGTGACAGGAATAAAGGACATACTTTTCGGAGCAAAAAATGGAATGTTTGCTTCAAGATCCGCACTCCAGATAGTATCAACAAACATTGAAAATGCTCAAACAGAAGGATACACGAGGCAAACCCCCCTACTCTCTCCTCTATCGCCAAGTCAGGTAGGTGTTTTATTTGAAGGAGCAAAAAGAGAAAGATTTTTCTTTCTTGAAAAAAGAATGCATGCTGAACTGCAAACCCTGAAATCTTTTGAAGCTCAAAAAGAAAAAATCAGCCAAGTGGAATCCTTACTTTCCGACTCAGAGGGAGCTGGACTTCTTAACGCAATAGATGCTTTCCTTAATGCCTACGAAGAACTTGCAACAAACCCGGAAAACTCATCTTTAAGACAAAATGTTGTCCTCAAAGCTCAAAGCATGATCGCAAGATTTAAAGAATTAGCTAACTCAATAGTCAAAATAAGGGAAGACATAGACAAACAAATTTCAGAAAACATAACAGAGGTAAATAATATTTTGAACGAAATAGCGGGTCTCAATAAAAAAATAGCGGAACTATCAGCAGCAAAAGAGAATGTAAATACTCTCAAAGATAAAAGAGATTTACTTATAAGGAAACTTTCAGAATTTATAAACATAGATACATTTGAACAAGATAATGGAATGATAAATGTATATATAAGAGAAGGGGGGCACGTTCTTGTAGACAAAGATAGAGCTTTTTCTCTCAAAGTAGAAGCTGACCCACAGAATCCATCAAATCCAATAGATGGCACAGGGAAACTTCTGCAAAAAATAAAGTATATAGATGGCAGAGGTCATATTTGGGATATAACTCCATTCATAATCGGAGGCACAATCGGAGGAAATTTAAAAATAAGAGATGAAACGTTAGTGAGTGTATTAACAAAAATAAACTTGCTTGCGCAGCAGATAATAAAGGTAGTTGGAGAAAGACATGCAAAAGGAGTTGGAGTTGCACACTTTCAAAGTTTAACGTCAGAATACTCTGCATCGGATCCTTTTACTCCGATAAATTCTGCCGGATTACCATACACGGCATCTCCCGGTTCTTTATCAATAGCAATCTATGATGAAAACGGAAACTTAATTTCAACATTTACAATCTTCTATGATCCAAATGTTGATGGGATAGCCAACATTGCAAACTTCATAAACTCTGACCCCGGAAATTTAGGATACATTAACGCTCAAATAACAACGGACAAAAAACTAAAAATAGAAGCAAATTCTGGCTTCACATTTGATATATACAATGATACAGGAGGACTTTCAGTATCTCTTGGTTTAGATACACTTTTAGTAGGAAAAAATGTTTTTGATTTTGATGTAGCTCAGGAATTTAAAGAAAATCCGCTACGGGTAGCCTCGTCTTCTGATCCCTCCGCTCCTTTTCACAACGACATTGCGAATTTAATTGCAGCTTTACGCGAGGAAAAGATAAACGGTGCAGAAACAATATTTGATATATACACAAGAATTCAAAGTGAAATTGGGGTCAACTTAAGCTTTATTAATATAGAGTTTTCCGCAAAAGAGCTTGCTGTCCGAACTCTCGAAGAGCAGATCCAGCAGAGATCAGGGGTATCGTTAGACGAGGAGTTCGTAAGAGTTATTGAGTTTCAAAGAGCTTTTGAAGCATCAGCAAGAATAGTAAGAATAACCGACGAACTTTTACTTACAATTTTAGGATTAGTAGGTGGATAATAAAATAAAGCAAAGGAGGAGGACGTAAAAATGAGAGTACCAACAAAATTTCTTTTTGACACTCATCAAGATGCAATAGTTAAAAACCAAGCAAATGTCTTTGATTTGCAAAAGAGAATTTCATCTGGACTTCAAATTATAAGACCGTCTGATAACCCATCTCAATACTCTCTTGCAAGAACAATTCAAGTGAGAATATCAAAAATATCGCGAGATTTAGCTGATTCGTCACAGGTTTCAGGAATCTTACAAGCAAAAGAAGAAGCTTTGTCTAAATTATCTGATATTCTTGCAAAGGCAAAACTTAATGCAGAAAGAGGTATAGATGCTAATTCTACGGAAGAATTGCTCTCACTTGCAAGCTCAGTAGATGAACTATTCATGGCAGCAGTTGAAATCGCAAACACCTCAATAAATGGGAGGTATTTATTTGGCGGGACAAAAGTAGTTCCGAATTCAAGATTTTTCAGAAAACCATATGAAGATAGGGAAATAATAAAACAAGAAAACTGGGTAGCTCAAAAAGGGGTAGATCCATCGCAGACCTTCGGAAATATATTCAATATAAAAGAGGGAAAATTCAAACTTGAAGTTTATGATGATACAGGTAATACGGTGTTATCAAAAGAAATAAAATATTTTGATTCTGATAGGATTTCTGACCTTGCAAACAGGATAAATTCAGAAGGGTTAGGACTTGTGCTCGCGAGCGTTTCACCGGATGGGAAACTTCAACTTTTATCTTCTACCCCTGGGTTCAAGTTCTCAGTAATGGAAGACAGTATGGGAATTTTCGCGGACTTTGGAGGAGATGGAATACCTGAATATCACGGAAACGATGAAAGTTTTTCTGTTGAGATAAAAACTGAAATGGTAGAAATAGGAACATCTGGCAAAGAAATTTTTGGCGACCCATCAAAAGGTATAAATGGAATCCTGACCACTCTCAAAAACTTGTCTGATATATTGAAGCAGAAAAAAGAAGGCAATTTGCAAGAGCTTCTGAGATCGGCAGTAATTGAGATTGAAAAAGCTTACGAGATGCTAAACTCACTCAGAGCAAAAGTAGGAGAAAAAATAAGTTTTACCCAAAAAAGTCAAGATTTTCTTGAATTCGTAAAGGTACAAAACACTATAATAAAATCTCAGATAGAGGAAATTGATATGGCTTCCGCATCGGTAGATCTTACTTTGAGAGAGAGTGTATTGCAAGCATCTATGATAGTTGCTGTAAGAGCCTTTGAGATGACTTTGCTGAGGTTCCTATAAGTTTAACGAACAACTTATAAAATAAATTTCCATATAGCGCAAATAACAGACATAAAGAGCATATATATTCCAAAAGTCCAAAGTTTATAGTTTATTACAATTTTTCTTAAAATGTAAAGTGATATAACGCCGAAAACAAATGATGTAAGAATACCAAAAAATAAATGTGAAAATTCAACGCCAGAGAGAGCTTCTTTTCCCAAAAGAACCTTCATTAATTTGTAAGAAATTGCAGAAAGAATTGTTGGAATTGATAATACAAAGGAGAAAGAAAAAGCTTCTTGAGGGGTAAATCCTACTAAAAAAGCAGTAGATATTGTAGTTCCTGAACGAGAAATGCCCGGGATAGCAGAAACTCCTTGCATAATGCCAATCAAAGCATATTTTATGAAATGATTTTTCAAGTTGAGACGCAAAAATCTTGAAGAAAAAAGAATTAATGAGCCAACAAAAAAGGAAAATGATAACAAAATAAGGCTTTCTTCTACCCTTTCGGCAAAATTTTCAAAAACCAAAGCAACTGGTACTGTAAGAATAAAAGAAACAATAATTCCCAAAAGCATTTCTTTTTTTTTGATATAATCTAAAATTTCTTTTCGCAAAACAAAAAGAACAGAGAAAATAGTTCCTATGTGTAAAGATACATCGTAAAAGAGTGGGTTTTCAATTTTGACCTTCATCGCTTGTTTGAAGAAAGCAAGATGTCCAGAACTTGATATAGGCAAAAATTCAGTAATACCTTGAACTATTCCCAAAATTATGCTTTCAAGTAGACTCATAGAGAAAAAAATTTGAATTTCTATTTACTTTGTGAAAGTTTTGAAAATAATTTCTCAAATCTACTTCCCCATCTCTAAATTTTCCATATTATATACACAACATCATCTAATTTTACTTCTTTCCGACCTTACTTCTTTTCCACGTTCAATTCATCCCACTACCGGTATAGCTACGATTCATAATTTTCTCAAGATTTCGTCTATTTTTTGCTCTATCAACATCATCCTGAAATATTTTGAATGATATCTCAATACTCGAAACTACAAATTTTCCTTATATTTCTCCGCTCCACGGAAGATCAGACTATAAAATTTCAAATACAAAAATATCTTTACACACAAAACCAAAAAGTTTAAAATTCAATTTATGAGGGTTATTGGCATAGATCCGGGTTTGAGGGAGTTAGGATGGGCAATATTGGATATAAATGGTAAAAAAATAAAGCTTCATGATTTCGGAGTTATACAAAGCCAAGACAATGGAGATCTTACCAAAAGAATATGGGATATAGGCAAAAAAATGGAAATAGTTTTCAGAAAATGGAGACCTGATATTGCGGGAATTGAATCAGTTTTTGTATGGAGAGATCCCAGCGCGTCTTTGAAGTTGGGACTCATAGTAGGAGTATGTGTAGAAATAGCGAGAAGAAAGAAAGTCGAAGTTCAAATTATTTCTCCACTATATATTAAGAGCAAAATTACCGGTGGAGATCAGATGGCAGATAAGGAAAAAGTCAAAAAATCAGTAATCAGAAAGCTCAAAAAATTTGGATGTAAAACGAATGGTAAGCTAACGAAAGATATACCCCATCACATAACAGATGCTATCTCAATCGCAATTTCAGCAAATCTAAAAAAATCTGAAGAAAAAATGAAAACGGAAAGAAAATCAAGGTAAAACTGCAGACAATATAAATCTGCAAACAAGCAAAAATTCCAAAGCAAAATTAAAATCAATCAGAAAATAAAATAAAATAAAATAAAAAATAAACCGGAAGTCAAATAATGGAATCAGATAGAAAAATAAGAGTAGGTATTTTAGGAGTGAGGGGATACACCGGCGCAGAAACATTGAAAATACTTGCCAAACATCCGAAAGTAGAAAGTTTAAAACTCTTTTCAACAGAAGAGGAAGGAAAAATTCAGGATATAATTCCATCTTTGAGGAAATATGAAGTTATAGAAAAAGTCGAGAAATTTTCAGAGGATAAAGTTAATGGACTTGATGTAATTTTTTTATGTACAGAACAAAACAAGGCTCACAAAATAGTTGCAAGACTTATTGAACTTGGCATAAAAACTTTTATAATTGATCTTTCACCTGATTTTAGGTTCAAAAACAAAGAAGAATATAAAAGAGTTTATGGATTTGAACATGCTGTCCCAAACTTACTTGATAAATCAGTTTACGGCTTAACCGAGCTTTATAGAGAAAAAGTAAAAGAAGCAGAAATTATAGCAAATCCTGGATGCTATCCGACAGCTTCTATTTTAGCTCTTGCTCCTTTACTCAAATATGCAGAAGACAAAAAAATAAAGGTTTTAGATATCGTAATAGATGCAAAAAGCGGTGTGACAGGAGCTGGAAGAAAGGCACTACCACACCTTACACTTGGATACCTTTCAGAAAACCTCAAAGTGTATGCGTGGATAGAACATAGGCATGTTCCAGAGATGAAAGAGAAAATATCAGAACTATTTGGCAAGAGCCCCGAAATTCTTTTTTCCGCTCAACTTATCCCAGCAAAGCGAGGAATACTTGAAACGATATGGATAAGGCTCGACCAAGAACCAGAAGATACCCTGATAAAATACTACGAGGATTTCGCAAAAGAGAACTACTTTTTCGATTTCTGGCATGAAGATTTTCCAGATATATATTCAACAACAGGAACAAATTTTATAAGGGTTGGAATGAGAAAATCGAAAAACTATGTGATATTGGTCAGCGTTATAGATAATCTCATAAAGGGAGCAAGCGGACAAGCTGTTCAGAACATGAATGTCAAATTCGGCTTTAAAGAACAAGATGGCCTTGAACTTCAACCATACTTCCTATGAATAATACTAACATATAATATGAAAACCTTCCCACCTAACTATCTAAAAAAATTACATTTTTGATATGGAAGAGAAAAACCAAGAAAAGAAAAATAAGCAAAGGAAAAATTAAGCAGAATAGAAACAATAAATAAAATACCCTTTTGAAAAAACTGAAAGATTCTCAGAAGAAAACGATAGGAGTTTTGTAGAACTCAGAGAAAACATTGCAAAAACATCTGAGAAAGTAGCCAAAACATCAGATGAGATAAGCAAACTCAAAACTGAGATAAACCGCCTTCAAGGTAGCTTGCGCGAGCTTGTGAAATGGATTTATTATTATTAAGCCAGAGAACGAGGTTATGCAAATCCAAGAACCCAAAAAATCAGATTTGTTGAATAAATTTAAATAAAAGACAAAAATAAAGATAAGCAAAAATGTTTGAAATACCCAGAAAAATTTTTCTCAGCTTTTCCTTTGTTCTATTTTTTTTACTTCTTACAATTTCATTAGGATGTGATGAAAATAGAGGCGCTCGAGAAAATAAAAGCATTCAAAAAAATGGGAGAGAAAGAGAAATAAAGAGGAATTTTTCGCTTGCGGTATGGGCAGAGTTTTTGGAGTATGAAGAATACGAGAAAATATATGATAGACTTGAAAAGCTCGGTATTGAGCTATTTTTACGTGTGAAATATGGCGATTTCCCCCATCCTTCCCTCGAGAAAATGAAATTTAGAGCATGGTTATTACTTGAAGAAAAAGACGGATACTGGATATCTGTATGGAATGCAGCAAAATTTTTTCAGCTCGTGTCAGATTTCTTGAAAAATTACAGTGTAGAATGGATAATTTTAGATTTCGAACCACCATACGAATTTGCAACAAAATTGACGAATGTTCTTGATTTTCCAAAAGTTATAACTCTAATAACCCCTCCTGATGATATATATGAAGAAGGTAAAAAGAAAATCTACGAAATTATAGAGTTTGCGCATTCAAAAAAAGTAAAAGTAATGTGTGTCGCAATTCCTTTTATCGTAGATGACATATTGAGAAATTCAGAAAAAATTCAAAGAAATTTAGGAATACCCCTGCCTGAAAATTGCGATGAGTATTCTTTTATGGTATATTCAACTATTCTCAAAAGTGGATTGGAGAATGCAGGTATAAAAATAGATACGCCTGAATTTTTTGTTTGGGACTATGCGAAAGACATATTCAAAATATTTGGAGAAAAATCGGCTTTATCGTTGGGACTTGTGGGAGAGGATACTTTTGGGAACAAAGGATACAACTCCCCTGATGAACTCATAAAAGATATTTCAGCAGGACTTTCTGCTGGTATAAAAAACTTCAATATTTGGGTTTTAGACAATATGAAAGACGGAACCGGATGGAATTTAGAAAAATGGCTTGATATATCTTATGTTGAACCATCAACTCCACCGCGAAATGAAACAATTGAAAGCATAAGAAAATTCATCGTTGATGTGCTAACTTCTATAAGAAGAAATTAATAAATTATAGAAAATTAATAAATAAAGATTAAACATTTGAACACAATAAATGAATACAATAAAAAAACATCAAACAAGAAAAAATCTTGGTTCTACCATTTAAGTTATTGATTTTTACGTAAGCCAAAATCTTATGATGAAATGAACTTTAACTATCAAAAGCTCTTAAAGTATTGCTGAATTTGTTGCTGATGTAAAGAAGGCTGAATAACCTGATTACTAGGATTTGTCTTGCCAAATATTTCAAAAGTTCCTCCGGACGGTAAGCTTATTCTCAAAAGGGGTATTATAGGGAGACTAACATTTGTGAGCAAGCCCCCAAGAGCTGGTAGTAAAGAAGAAATTTCTATAATTTCAAAATCAATTTTGTATCCCTCCGGAACCTCTGTAGGCTTTATCTGAACATTATATTTTGCCGACAAATACTTTTCCTGAGATGTAGATAAAGCAAGAGATATGGATACTGAATTCTCATCTATCTTTTTTGCATACTTCATACTTCCCATATACATTCCTACAAGTGCTACCAGAGTTGTACTCATAATCCAGATTGCAACAAGGATTTCTATTAGTGTAAAAGAGCGAACCACCGCTTTATATTTTTATATTTAAAAAAAATGTTAATTAAAAAACCAATTATTAAGCTTTTTTTATATGGTAATGATATTTATATCGGCTTTTCTATTACAAATATGGCAAAACGATTTTTTCTACGCAAACCTAATACAAGAAAAACTTTCTCCCGAAAATTTAAATTACCAAGAAGGCTCACAAATTGAAAGAATAATTAAAAAAATAATGTCGCCTGAAGATGACAAGAAAATAAAAGATGAAAGAGGAAAAGAACAATCAAAGGATGAAAATACAACCAAAAGTGAGCAAACTAAACCGCAGGAAAACAAAAGCAAAATAGAATTGGAGAATCTAAAAAATAAAGAAGCAAAATCAATTTCCGAAAACAATACGAAAGAAACCAAAAAAAATTTATCCGATAAAATCTATGTCATTCAGGTCGAGGGAGCGATAAGTCCGCCAGTTGCTGAATTCATAGTTGAAGGGATAGAGACTGCCCAAAAGGAAGAAGCCAAACTTATTGTGATACTTCTTGACACACCGGGAGGTTTAGATCTTTCTATGCGTAAGATAATACAAGCAATAGAATCATCATATGTTCCGGTATGTGTTTTTGTCTGGCCGGTTGGGGCTCGGGCTGCCTCTGCTGGTACATTCATAACTATATCCGCACACATCGCTGCTATGGCTCCCGGAACATCAATAGGAGCAGCATCTCCCGTTATGATGGGGGGGCAACAGATTGATGAAAAACTCAGAAAGAAAATAGAAAATGATGCAATTGCGTACATAAAAGCTCTCGGCGAAAGGCACGGAAGAAACACAGAATGGCTCGAAAAAGCAGTAAAAGAGGCAGAAACTTTAACAGCGGAAGAAGCCCTGAAAAATAAAGTAATAGATGTTGTTGCAGAAAATATAACTGAACTCGTAAAGAAAATAAACGGAATGAAAGTAAAGACACCAGCAGGAGAAATAGCAATTGAGATTTCAAGTTATGAGATTGTAAGATTTGAACAAAACATAAAGCATAAAATATTAAAGGTAATATCCGACCCAAACATAGCATATATTCTACTTATGATAGGAATATGGGGGATATTTTTTGAGCTTGCAAATCCTGGGGCTATTTTTCCCGGCGTAATAGGCGCGATATGTCTTATACTCGGACTTTATTCCCTTCAAACATTACCAGTAAATTGGGCTGGGCTTTTGTTAATTATCATGGCTATAATTCTTTTCTTGCTTGAAGTCAAATTTTCTTCTGCTGGTATATTAGCTCTGGCAGGAATAGGGAGCATGATTTTAGGATCGCTTATGCTATTTAGATCTCCGGAGCCTTTCCTTCGTGCTTCCATAAAATTAATAATATCATCAACATTAGCAACTGCTGCGTTTTTCGTTTTCGTCGCATATAAAGCTTTAAAAGCTCAATTACAAAAATCTTTCGTAGGTCTTGAAAGCATAATAGGCGAATTAGGAGAAGTAATTGATGATTTCAAAAATGGTAAAGGAAAAATATTCATCGCAGGTGAAATCTGGGACGCTGAACTTAATCTACCAGCAGAAGAGATAAAGAAAGGAGATAAAGTAAAGGTAATAAACGCAAAAGGAATGAAACTTATAGTAGAAAAGGTAAAAACCTAATAGCACAAGAAAAAACAAAACCAACCTAATAAAAAAAACGAAAATAAATGAATGAACAAGATAAACAGCTATGATAATAATACCATCCATAGACATAAAAGAGGGGAAGGTCGTAAGATTAATTCAAGGCAATCCGGATAAAGAGATAATATCAATACCAAATCCCGAACAGGTTGCAGTAATGTGGAAAGAGAAAGGAGCAAAACTCGTTCATGTTGTAGATATAGATGCAGCTTTTGGGAAAGAAAATCAAACGAAGATAATAGAAAAGGTTATAAAATCCGGTCCAAAAGCAACCGTTGGAGGAGGAATAAGAGATTTTAAAACAGCAGAACTTTATATCAAGATGGGAGCTTACGGTATCGTGATCTCAACTATGTTCTTTGAAAACAAAAAAGATTTCTCTAAACTACAAGAAAACTATCCAGATAAAATAATATTAGCCCTTGATTTTGATGAGCAATTCAATATATCTATAAGAGGCTGGCAGAACAAAGTAACACTAAAACTCAACGATAAATCTCAAATTGAGAAATTACATTTAGATAAGGTAAAAGGTTTTCTATTTACTGCTGTTTTCAGAGACGGGACGTCAAAGGGTGTAGCAATGGAACATTTCCGAATCATCTCCGAAGTTTTCAAAATAACAGAAACAAAAGGCGAAAAAAAAGATGAGAGAATCTTCATAGCTTCCGGTGGTATAAATTCTTACGATGATCTAAAATTCCTTAAAAATCTTGGATTTTGGGGAGCTGTTGTCGGAAGAGCGTTTTATGAAGGAAAAATTAATATTTTTGAAATTTAATCTAACAAAAAAGAAATAAAAAGATAAAAAAAGAAAAGAAGAAGAAGAAAACCAAAAATATGAAATGAAAAAAACAAGAATAAAAAAGAAAAAAAGAAGAAAAAAGAGAAAGAAAAATTAAAGTTCAAATATGACAGACAAAAAAATAAAACTAATCGTAAATCCAAAATCTGGAGGGGGAAGTGGTAAGAAAGTAGCAAATTATATATCAGAGAAATATCAAAAGCTGTTTTCTGAAATAGTTTTTACATCTGGTCCTCGCGAAGCAATTGAAATAGCTAAAAATTCAGAGGAATTTGATGCGGTTTGTTTCATAGGTGGTGATGGAACACTAAATGAAGTCATAAATGGAGTCATGCAAATACAAGAAAGTAAAAGACCAAAGGTAGGTATAATCCCCGTAGGAACCGGAAACGATTTCATAAAAACAATACAAATGAGCAAAAATCCGGACGATGCTATAAGAACGATTATAAATATGAAGACAAGAAAGATAGATACTGCAATTTGCGAATTTTTAGATTTTTCAGGGAAGCCACAAAAAAGATACTATATAAACATAACAGAATTCGGAATGGGGGGAGAAGTTGCAAATCTTGTGAACAAGTACGGAAAGATTTTCAAAGGTACTATTCCATTTTTACTTTTCGCTCTCGTTTGTAATTTTACATTCAAAAATAAAAACGTAAGAATAAAAACGGATTGTGAAGACAAGGACCTACAAGACATTGAAGCAAACATCAGAGCTGTTGCAGTAGCTAACGGGAGATTCTACGGTGGTGGAATGCAAATAGCACCCTACGCACAGCCAGATGATGGATTGCTTGATATAGTCATCGTAAAGGATATGAACTCCATCGAGACTCTGAAAAACCTTCCACTACTTTACAAAGGAGAAGAAGGCATGGAAAAAGCAAAAAAAACAGGAAAAGTTCTATATTTCAGAGCAAAAAAAATTGAAGTCTTTGATTCAGATAATCTCATGATAGAAATGGAAGGAGAAGTTCCCGGACATACTCCGAAATACTTTGAAATAATACCTAAAAGTATAGATTTCATAGTCCCATAAAAAAGAAACGAAAAAAGGATAAATCAAAAGGTAAAAAATAAAAAATCAAAATAAAATAAACAAAAGAAAAAAAGCACGAAAAAAAATGAAAAAAATAAAAAACAAAAATCAGCAAAAAACTTAATTTCCACGAAAAAGACAAATCTTAATTTGTGAGAGGAATAAAGATAGAAAAATTTGAGATAAAATTCAGTAAAAGAAAAAAATGGAACAATAATAAAAATAATAATAATAAAAAAAAAGATAATATGGTAGAGAAAAAGAAAATAGACGATGTTATAAAAAGCAATATCCCAAGGTGGGATGGGAGGAAAAAAGGGCATTACGAAGTCTGGTATTTGACTGGAAATTCAGGTGAATACGGATTCTGGATAAGATATACCTTGAATGTTTCGGAAGACGGATATAATAGCTGGAGTGGGGTTTGGTGTGCGGTATTCAAAAAAGGTGAAAAACCATTAGGGGTATGTAGAAAATTTCCCCTTTCAGATTTCCATAATATAAACAAGAACTTTCTTGTAAAAATAGGAGAAGAAAACGAAATTGGAGAAAATAGGCTAAAAGGTAAAATAAATGTAAGAAACATCCTTACAGAGTGGGAAATAGAATTTGAACCAACAGGATATATCTATAAGCATCTACCCGAGGCTGCTTATTATCTTCCCCTTGAAACAGAAGTTCTATCTCCAAACCCAGACCTCAAACTCAAAGGGTATATAAAGGTAAGGAATTTAGAAACGCAATCACAAATTCACGATATAAATGTAGATGGGAAAGGATACCAAACACACATATGGGGGACAAAGCATGCTTTCAAATGGGTATGGGGACACTGTAATGTAATTTTAGATGAAAATGGCGAAATGTTAGAAGACTCATTCTTTGAAGGTTTAACAGTAGTTGCAAAACGAGGACCGATTATCCTTCCACCTATAACTTTATTTTCTCTGAGATACAAAGGTAAAAACTTTGACTTCAATAATTTTAGAGATATTTTATTCAATTCAGCAAAATGGGAATATGGAGACAACATAAGATGGGAAATAAGATCAAAAAAAATGAATTTTAACCTTGTGATGAGAGGAGAAAAAAATAACTTCATCATGGCAACATATGACGATCCAGATGGAGAAAAAGCTTTTTGCCACAACAGCGAAATTGAATCTGCCGAAATAGAAATAGAAATAGATGATAAAAAATTAAAGCTATTTTGTCCCGGAACATTTCACACAGAGTTCGGAGCAAGGGCTCCTCTTGAATACAATCCGCAAAAATTCATATATGAGTAAAGCTTATTTTTACAAATACCTCAAAAACTGATTTCAATATCCACAGGTTTGTTTCTATCAAGTTCAAATTTTATCTTTCCTATTTTATCTCCGAAACAAGGTTTAATTTGAGGACAAGAAAAAATTATATAATCACCCTGTACTTTTATCCTCAATTTACTTTTATCGTAATCAATTTCTAAAATTTCCCCTTTCACTTTCTCAGGATAGGGTCTTATTACAGTAGAAAAATTTGTAAGAGGATTGAGATATTCATCGACAATAGCGAGATCATAATAAGGAGCTTTATCAAACGACCAAATAGCTGAACCTACAAAATTCTCATCAAACTTATCTATAAAATACCTTGAAATCTCACCTGCAATAGGATGTTCGTAACCTATTCCATACTCGCCAATAACCATAGGCACATTATACTTTTGAGCGTGTGTATAGTGATTAGAAAAGGTAAGATCTATTTCTTGGTTCCATCTTGGCCCAGATGAACCAACAGTTCCAGTAATAGTATATATGTGTGGGGCATAAGCTAAATTTTCTCCCTCCGGCTTCAAAATATTTACAACGGTCCCAAAATCTGATAGAGGATGGGTCTCATAGAATATTATTTTACCGGAATATTTTCTTATCTCTTTTATTATTTGGTTATAAAATTCAGTTAAGATATTCTGTTCCCAGTATTTGCGACTTTCATCGTCTTTCCAGTAAGAACCTGGCCACGGTTCGTTAATTATATCAAAGCCAATAACAGCTTTTTCTTGACCAAGTTCCTTTACTATTAAAATCCATGCTTTAATAAAATCAGAAAGAACCGAATTTTTATTTTTCCAAAAAGAATCAAATTGGCAAGAAATAGACTCATCTAAATAATTTGCAAACCAGGGAGAAAGGTTTTTGAAAGGAGGACATTCGTTATCTCTTGCCCACTCCGGAATACCACTGCCCTCTCCATGAGCTTGAAATCCAAACAGATCTTGATGCATATCTAACATAACATATACAGAATGCTTTTCACACCAGCGAATTATTTGTCTTATTTTTTCTATGTATTGTATATCATACTTTCCTCTCTCTGGCTCTATGTTTTTCCAAAAAATGGTAAGGCGAACAAAATTCAAACCAAATCTTTCTGCTAAAAATCTTATCTCATCTTCTCCAACCCAAGGCACATACGAAAACTTCGCGGTATGAGATATATTAACTCCTCTCAACAAAATTTTTTCGTCATCGGGAGTCAAAATAAACATACCTTGAGTTCTAAAAATATCTATGTTCTTATCTTTCTCTTTTCCGCTTGTTGAACATGAAATTAATAAATGGAGCAAAGTAATACAACTGACAAAGAGCAGATTTTGAAAAAGAATTTTCCTCATAATATAAAAATTTTATCTTATTTCCTTACTTTTTTCTGGCTTCAAAGTTGGGAAAAGTATAACTTCCTTTATCGTCATAGCACCAGTTACCAGCATAACCAATCTATCAATACCTATACCCTCCCCTGCGGTTGGAGGCATACCGTATTCCAGAGCCTTTACAAAATCCCAGTCCATATCTTCGAGTAGTTCTTTCATTCTCCTTATTTTTATTTGTTCTTCAAATCTCTTTCTTTGATCTTCTGGATCTGAAAGTTCAGAAAAGGCATTTGCAACCTCCATTCCAAAGACATAAAGTTCGAATCTCTCCGTAAAATCTGGATCATCTTCTTTTCTTTTGGCAAGAGGGGATGTTGAAGTAGGGAAATCTATCACAAATGTAGGAACCTTAATTTTCTCTGCTATAAAAGTTTCAAAGTATTCTAAAACTATGTTTCCCCAGTCCATATCATCTTCAATTTTCATTTTACTTTTCAAAGCTTCTTTCAAAAATTTCTCATCTTTTATTTTATTTTCTGGTATTCCCGAATGCTTTATAAACTCATCTTTTATACTTATTCGCGGAAATGGTACGGAAAAATCTATCTCTTCCTCTCCCCTCTTTACTGCGAGTTTTCCGTTAATAATCTGACAAACCTGTGAGAAAAGCTCTTCCGTAAGCTTCATAAGATCGTTGTAATCAGCATAGGCCTGATAGAGTTCAAGCATAGAAAACTCAGGATTGTGATGAGATGACACACCTTCATTTCTTAAATTTTTTCCGATCTCAAAAATCTTATCAAATCCTCCTATTATTAACCTTTTGAGATAAAGTTCGGGGGCTATCCTAAGGAAAAGCTCTGCTTCGAGCTCATTATGGTAAGTTTTAAACGGACGAGCAACAGCGCCTGATGGGACAGGTTGCAAAATCGGTGTCTCAACCTCAATAAATCCTCTATCAATAAGAAAATTTCTTATAAAGTTTATTATTCTGTGCCTCTTTATGAAAATTTCTCTCACATCAGGATTCATTATAAGGTCAAGATATCGAGCTCTGAAACGTGCCTCAATATCTTTAAGTCCGTGCCACTTTTCAGGTAGAGGATGAAGAGATTTTGCCAAAATCTTCAAAGAATTAACATAAACTGTTATTTCTCCTTTCCTTGTTCTGAAAACTGTTCCTTCAATTCCGACTATATCTCCTGAATCAACAAACTCTCTGAAAAAATTTAAAAGTTCCTGACTATATTTTTTTTCAATAAATGCCTGTATAGTGCCAGCATGGTCTAAAATATGAAAAAAGACTGAGCCACCGAAATCTCTTATAGTCAAGACCCTTCCAGAAACCGAAACATATTTATCTGCACAATGTTCTCCTTGCTTTAAATATTGAAATTCCTCCTTTATTTTTTCGGAAGAATAAGTTGGTCTAAACTTCTGCTTATATGGGTCAAGACCTGCCTGAATAAGCCTTTTAAGCTTATTGTATCTTATTTCATACTCCGTCATAGGATAATTTAAAGGAAAAGGTTAATTTGTAAGATTTATCTTTGGTTTATTTCAATTTATCTAAAACACAGAAAATATACTCAATAAATGGAGCTCCGAAGTGTATAAGATAAAATTCAATAGAAGAAAAAATAAAAAACAAACTAAAATATATTTTGGAAGATAAGCCCGAGAACCGATGTAGAAGATTGATATAAAATGGACATAACAGATATAGTAGCAAAGATAAAATTAGATAGAAGGACAAAAAGCTTTATAAAATTGAACCTTGCTATAATATTTATATCTTTGATTATATTCTTTTCTATCAAAATAAATGCAGAAAAAAAGTTTGAACCGCAGATAAATCTACTCAAAAAATCCATAGAGGAAGAATCAAAAAAAGTCGAAGGAGATATGAAAATACTAAAAGATAAATTAAACAAACTCAGGCAAAAGTATTTATCTTGGGAAAAAAGCAAAAACAAAGCTGGTGATATCTACTCATTGCTTCTGCGAATATCAAAAGTTTCGTCAAAAAACATAAATTTAGAGGAACTTGAAATAATACCAGAAGATACAAAGGTTAATTTCCTTATGAAAGGTCAAGCAAAAGAGCTCCAAAACGTAGATAATTTTTCAAAAAGACTTTCAAAAAAAAGAGGTGAATTCTTGATAAGAACAGAAATAGTAAATATTAAAAATTCAGAAGATGAAAAAATCTCATTTATATTAAAAGGTCAAACATGGTCAATAAAAAACGAAAAACAATAAAATAAAATAAAATAAAATAAAAAGAGAATAATAAATTTAGAAGAATAATAAATTTAGAAAAAATAATCGGAGAAGAAAGAAACGGAAAAGAAGAGAAAAATACAGAATATGAAAACACAGAGGAAGGGGAGTAAAAGTCTTTGAACTAAAAGTAAATAAATAAATAATAAAAATAGAAATTGTCATTTGGTTCTCATATTTCATATTATTTAGGTTCCCTTATTATATTTAAGCCTTCAAAGGAAAATCTTATACTTTCTTTCTTGAAAGAAGCACTCCTGATTTCAAGCTTTAAACCCAAAGTTCCTCGCCATATTTCAACCTT
>Ga0197143_1001073_pt1 | contig 24783 bp, 30 predicted proteins | sample GBS70_MetaG_FD_148603 | JGI IMG/M metagenome (GOLD analysis project Ga0197143, IMG submission 148603) | Sediment microbial communities from Great Boiling Springs, Gerlach, Nevada, United States - GBS 70_MetaG | ecosystem: Environmental > Aquatic > Thermal springs > Hot (42-90C) > Sediment...
CTAGACATAAATCGCCAAGGGATTTATGTCTAGTTTTCCCGACGGTCGCCGAGCTCAAAGCAGCCGTCGGTGAAGTCGTGCGGCTACTTGAAGGGACCGAGTCTAAAACTCAATGCTCAGGAACTTAAGACCTTTGCCGGGGTTGAATCGGCGCTATTCCTGACCTGCGCCAGGCTTGGCAAACTTAACATAAGTCGTCTTGCGACTTATGTTAAGTTTGGGGTCACCCAGGACCTCAAATTCCTCCCACCGCCTTTGGGACAGAGGGAACCCATACACGAGGTTGAAGGTCTCCCGGCCGGCCGGTTATACTCGGTAAGATGCTGGCCCATAGCGGCGAACCCATCGGACCCGTCGACATCCACGTCCACATCCTGCCGGCCGTCGACGACGGGGCGCCCGACCTGGATACGGCGGTGCGCATGGCCCAGGCCGCCGCCCAGGACGGCATCGTCGGCCTGGTGGCCACCCCCCACGGCACCGAGTGGCGTCGGGTGGGAAACCGGGAGCAGTTTCTGGGCCGACTCGGGGAGGTCCGGGATGCCGTCCGGGCGGCCGGCATCCCCTTAGAAATCTACCCGGGGCAGGAGGCCTGGCTGGGGCCTAATCTCCTCGACCAGCTGGCCGAAGGCTATGCCTTCACCCTGAATAATAGCCGGTATATCCTGGTCGAAGTGCCCTTCGGCCACTGTCCGGCCGAGACCGAGGAGCTCGCCTTTCAGCTTCTGGCCCACGGCTACGTGCCCATCATGGCCCATCCGGAGCGCAACGCCGACCTGGCCCGGGACCTGGACCGGGCCGTCCGGCTTATCGGGCTGGGGATGCGGTTTCAGATTACGGCCGCCAGTCTGCTGGGCCATTTCGGGGCCGGCCCCAAGGGGGCGGCCGAAAGGTACGTCCGGCATCGGCTCGCCCATTTCCTGGCCTCCGACGCCCACCACCCCACGGGCCCCCGGGCGCCGCGGCTAAGCCAGGCCCGCCGGGTTGTCGAAACCCTGGCCGGGCCCGAGTACGCCGAGCTCCTCACCGTTGTCAACCCCCGGGCCGCCCTGGCCGACGGGGAACTGGTGGTTCCCGAGCCAGAGCGGCCCCACCAGAAGACCTTCTGGGAGACCATCGGATGGCGACGTTGAAGGGCCTCATCCTGAGCGGGGGCAAGGGCACCCGCCTGCGCCCCCTCACCTACACCGGGGCCAAACAGCTGGTGCCGGTGGCCAACAAGCCCGTGCTCTTTTACGCCATTGAAGACCTGGTTGAGGCCGGGGTAACCGACATCGGCATCGTCGTCGGGGATACCCGGGAACAGGTCATGGCCGCGGTGGGCGACGGCAGCCGCTTCGGCGCCCGGGTAACTTACATCCACCAGGAACAGCCCCTCGGCCTGGCCCACGCGGTCCTTGTCGCCGAGCCCTTTTTGGGGGACTCCACCTTCGTGATGTTCCTCGGGGATAACTTTCTTCTGGAGGGCATAACCGCCTACGTAGACGATTTCCGGAAAGGCCGGGCCGATGCCCTGGTCCTCCTCCACCGAGTGCCGAATCCCACCGAGTTCGGGGTCGCCGAGCTGGTGGACGGCCGGCTGGTCCGCCTCGTGGAGCGGCCTAAAGAGCCCCCCAGCGACCTGGTCATCATCGGCATCTACATGTTCAACCACCGCATCTTCGAGGCCGTCCACAACATTCGGCCCTCCTGGCGGGGCGAGCTGGAGATAACCGACGCCATCCAGTATCTTATCGACCGGGGTTACCAGGTGGACTACCGGGTTATTAACGGCTACTGGATCGATACCGGCAAAAAGGACGACCTGCTCGACGCCAACAGGGTCGTTCTCGAGACCTTAGAGCCCCGGGTGGAGGGCTTCGTGGACGGGCAGTCCCGCCTTTACGGCAAGGTTATCGTCGAAAAGGACGCCCAGATAATAAACAGTGTTATCCGGGGTCCGGCCATTATCGGCGAACGGACAAAGGTGGTCAATGCCTACGTCGGCCCCTTCACGTCCATTTACCACGACTGTCTGGTGGAGCGGGCCGAAATCGAGCACAGCATTATCCTGGAGTTCAGCCGGATCCAGGACTTAGACCACCGGGTCGCCGACAGCCTTATCGGCCGCTACGTGGAGATAACCCGGTCGCCCATGAAACCTAAGGCTTATAACCTGATGCTCGGCGACCACAGCCGGGTGGGGGTTGTCTGATGCGCCGGCCCACCATCCTTGTTACCGGGGGCGCCGGGTTCATCGGGTCCAACTTCGTCCGGTTCCTCCGGGCCCACCGGCCCGAGTACCGGGTGGTGGTTCTGGACAAGCTCACCTATGCCGGCCGGCGGGAAAACCTGGCCGGCATCCCCGAGGGGGAACACTTCCGCTTCGTTCAGGGCGACATCGCCGAGCAGCCCCTGGTAGACGCCCTCTTTGCGGAGGAACGGTTCGACCTGGTGGTCAATTTCGCCGCCGAAACCCACGTCGACCGCTCCATCCTGGAGGCCGGGGAGTTCATCCGGACGGACATCTGGGGCACCTGGGTCCTTCTGGAGGTGGTCCGCCGGCGGGGTACCGGCCGGTTTTTGCAGGTTTCCACCGACGAGGTCTACGGCCAGATCCTGGAGGGCTCGGCCACCGAGGCCGACCCCCTGGCCCCCCGCAGTCCCTATGCCGCCAGCAAGGCCGGGGCCGACCTGATGGCCCTGGCCTACCACGAAACCTTCGGCCTCCCCATCCTCATCACCCGGGGCTCCAACACCTTCGGCCCCTATCAATACCCGGAGAAATTCATCCCCCTCTTCATCACCAACGCCCTCGACGACGAACCCCTGCCCCTCTACGGCGACGGCCGGCAGGTTCGGGACTGGATCTACGTGGTCGACCACTGCGCCGCCATCGACCTGGTGCTCCACAAAGGGGAGGTCGGGCGGGTTTACAACGTGGGGGCCGGGAACGAGCGGCAGAATATCGAGGTCGCCCGGCTCATTTTACGGCTTTTAGGCAAGCCCGAAAGCCTCATCCGGCCGGTGGCCGACCGGCCGGCCCACGACCGCCGCTACTCCCTGGACACCAGCCGGCTGCGGGCCCTGGGCTGGGCCCCGCGGTATCCCTTCGAAGAGGCCCTGGCCGAAACGGTCCGCTGGTACCGGGCCAACGAGGGCTGGTGGCGGCCCCTCAAGCAGGGGGAATTCGCCGAGTTCTACCGGCGCAACTACGGCCACCGCCTCGGGGGTTAATCCGCCACCCCACCCCAGGGCAAAACCCCGCGGCCTTTACCGGTGACCGGGCCCGGCTTATCCTCCGATATCGCCCGGAGCCGGTAACCCGGGGCCCGGCCGAAATCCTGGGATTAGACTTCGGCCTTGGTCAGGGTTGCCAGGAACTCGGCGTTGCTCCGGGTTCGGGCGAGCCGCTCCAGAACCTTCTCGGTGGCCTCCGTGGGGGAGCTGGCGTTCTGGCTGATAAGGGAGACCATCCGCCTGAGCAGCCAGACCTGGCGCAGGGTCTGCTCGTCCAGGAGCAGCTCCTCCCGGCGGGTGCCGCTGCGCAGGATGTCGATGGCCGGGAAGATCCGCCGCTCGGCCAGCCGCCGGTCCAGGTGAAGCTCGAAGTTACCGGTCCCCTTGAACTCCTCGTAGATCACCTCGTCCATCCGGCTGCCCGTGTCGATGAGACACGTCGCCAGGATGGTCAGGCTCCCGCCCTCCTCGGTGTTGCGGGCGGCCCCGAAGAACCGCTTGGGCGGGTAGAGGGCCACCGGGTCGATGCCCCCGGTCAAGGTTCGACCGGAGGGGGGCAGGGCCAGGTTGTAGGCCCGGGTGAGCCGGGTGATGCTGTCCAGCAGGATGATGACGTGGCGGCCCAGCTCCACCTGCCGCTTGGCGTACTCCAGGGCCAGCTCGGCAACCCGGGTGTGGTCCTCCACCGGCTCGTCAAAGGTGGAGCTGACCACGTCGGCCCGGTGGACCGACCGCCGGACGTCGGTTACTTCTTCCGGCCGCTCCCCGATAAGGCAGAACATTATGTGGATATCGTCGTAGTTGGCGGCGATGGCGTTGGCGATGTGCTTTAGGACGGTGGTCTTGCCCGCCTTCGGGGGCGAAACGATCAGCCCCCGCTGGCCCCGGCCGAGGGGGGCCACCAGGTCGATGAGACGGGTCGTCAAGTTATTGGGCGTCGTCTCCAGCCGGATAAGCTGGTTAGGAAAGATCGGGGTAAGCTCCTCGAAGAGGGGCCGGTGGCGGGCCTGCTCCGGGTCGACCCCGTTCACGGCCTCAACCCGCAGCAGGCTGTAGTACTTCTCCGTATCCTTCGGGGGCCGAACCTGACCGGTGACCAGGTCGCCCGTGCGCAGGCCGAACCGCCGGATCTGCGTCTGGGAGACGTAGATGTCGTTGGGGCTGGGCCGGAAGTTCTGCCGCCGGAGGAAGCCGTAGCCTTCGTCGGTGATCTCCAGGACGCCGCTGGTGAAGATATTCCCCTGCTGCTCGGCGTGGGCCTGCATCAGCCGGAAGATGATGTCCTGTTTGCGCAGGGAACTTAGGCCGGTGAGGCCGAGCTCCCGCGCCAGCTCGAGCAATTCTTCGCGAGTTTTGGTTTCCAGTTCCGAGATGTTCATGGCCACTCCCAGGGATAGCGTTTTGGGGGTTTAGGGTCTCGATTTCCGGGGGGGTAGATTAAAGGCTACCTGGGCCGCCACCCCCAACCGGCCCGATTATAACCATTTGTTTTTCACCACGTCAACATCAGTTTGGGGTCTTCAGCGGCCAACCGGCAGCTCCAGCTCGAGGCCCGCCGCCTTCCAGTCCTCCAGGAAGCGGCTGAGGCCGATATCGGTGAGCGGGTGGTGCAGCATCTGGAGGAGCACTTTAAACGGGACGGTGGCGATATCGGCCCCGGCCCTGGCCGCCGCCACGACGTGGAGGGGATGACGGATGCTGGCCGCAAGGACTTTGGTCGGGATGTCATATTTTTTAAAAATCTCGACCGTATCCCGCACCACGGCCATCCCATCCTGACCCACGTCGTCGAGGCGGCCCACAAAGGGACTGACGTAGGCGGCGCCCGCCCGGGCCGCCAGCAGGCACTGGTTCACCGAAAAGCAGAGGGTGCAGTTGACCCTGATCCCTTCTTTTGAGACGGTGCGGATGGCCTCGAGCCCGGCGGCGGTCACCGGTATCTTGACCACCACATTGGGGGCCCAGCCGGCCAGCTCCCGGGCCTGCCGGACCATCCCCTCCGGGTCCACGGCGGTAACCTCGACGCTGACCGGCCCGGGAACGAGGCGGCAGATCTCCAGGACCAGCTCCCGGAAGGAGCCGGCCCGCTCCCTGGCCGCAAGGGACGGGTTGGTCGTAACCCCGCTGACCACCCCCAACTTGACGCCCTGCCGGACCTCCTCTATATTTGCGGTGTCGAGGAAAAGCTCCATACTCTCCTCCCGGGGGTTTCGGGTCGCCTACCCAATTATACCGGAGCCGAGGCCAACATCCGGGGGACCGTCCGCTATAGATTATGCCATAAGGCGGTAGAAAGCGCAATGGACGTCAAGGTGAAATTTGACCTGACCGATCGCATCGCCCTCGTCACCGGCGGCAGTCGGGGCCTCGGCCGGGGGATGGCCCTGGCCCTGGCTTCGGCCGGGGCCCACCTAGCCATCGCCGCCCGGTCGGCCGAGGACCTGGCCCGGGTCGCCGCCGAGATCCGGGGCCTGGGCCGGGAAAGCCTCCCCATCCAGGCCGACCTGGTCCAGAGCCGGGAGGGCATCCGGGCGGTGGCGGAGACCGTCCGGCACTTCGGCCGCATCGACATCCTGGTAAACAACGTGGGCACCAACATCCGCAAGCCGGCCCTGGAGGTCACCGAAGCCGACTGGGACTACATGGTCAATCTAAACCTTAAGACGGCCTTCTTCGCTGCCCAGGCCGCCGGCCGGCAGATGGCCGCCCAGTTTCAAAGGGACCCTTCCCAGCGGGGCAAGATCATCAACATCGGGTCGCTAGCCACCAGTCTGGCCCTGCCCAATGCCTCGGTTTACGCCGTGACCAAAGGGGGCATCGGCCAGCTTACCCGGGCCCTGGCCCTGGAATGGGCCAGGCTGGGGGTAAACGTCAACGCCATCGCCCCCGGCTACTTTTACACCGACCTTACCGAACCCCTCCTTACCCACCCGGAGCACTCGGCCAGGATCCTGGGGCGGATTCCCCTGGGCCGCACCGGCGATATCGAAGACATCGCCGGCCTGGTCGTCTTCCTGGCCTCCCCGGCCTCGGACTACATCACCGGCCAGATAGTCTACATCGACGGGGGCTGGTCGGCCTGGTGAGGCCGCCTACGGCTGGCGGCCCAGCTCCGCCTTAAGCTCGGCGATCTCCCGCTCCACTTCCTTCAGTTCGGCCTCCAGCTCCCGCCGGTACTCCTCGAGCATCTCCAGGTACTCTTCCCGCCGGGGAAAGCCCGGTCCGAAGTAGAAAAACCCGAAGTGGGGCCAGCCGAAGCCGAACCGGAAAAACCGCCGGCGCATTCTTCCACCCCCCAATCCAGCCGGTCGGTTCAGGGTTTCAGTTATAATATAAAGCGGCCGCGGGAGTAGCTCAGCTGGCAGAGCGCCTCCCTTCCAAGGAGGATGTCGCGGGTTCGAATCCCGTCTCCCGCTCTATTTTTGCCCGGCCGATGCCGGCCCGCTAAAAACCGTCGCGGAGGGGGTTCGAAGGTGAAGGTAATTCTCCGCTACCCTAAGCGCCAAGAGCTCGAACTTCCGGGCGCCCGGCGGGTCCGGGACATCCTTAAGGAGCTGAACATAAACCCCGAATCGGTCCTGGTGATCCGGGGCGATTCCCTGGTCACCGGAGACACCCTGGTGGAAGAAAACGACGTCATCGAAATCCGCCCGGTGATGTCGGGAGGCCAGGCCGATGCGCTGCATTAAGTGCCGAAAACCCGCCGCCGTCGAGGTGCGCCGGCACCACTCGGCCTTCTGCCCGGAGCACTTCGTCGAGTTCTTCGACAACCAGGTGCGGCGGGCCATCCACGAAGAGAAGATGTTCGCTTACGACGACCGCATCCTGGTCGCGGTCTCGGGGGGCAAGGACAGCCTTGCCCTGTGGGACGTCCTTCTGCGTTTCGGCTACCAGGCAACCGGCCTCCACATCAACCTGGGCATCCCGGGCTACTCCGACCTTTCCCAGGAGAAGACCGAGGCCTTCGCCCGGGAGCGGGGGGCCGAGCTTATCATCGTCGACCTGGAAGCGGACTACGGCGTAACCGTCGAAGACTTTAAGCGGGGCTCGGAGCGGACCCCCTGCTCGGCCTGCGGCCTCTCGAAGAGATATATCTTTAACAAGGTCGCCCTGGAGCAGGGCTTCGACGTGGTGGCCACCGGCCACAACCTGGACGACGAGGCGGCAACTCTTCTGGGCAACCTGATCCACTGGCAGGAGGGCTATTTAATCCGCCAGGGTCCGGTGCTTCCGGCCAGCCACCCGAACCTAGTTAAGAAAGTAAAGCCCCTCTTCCGGCTGGCCGAGCGGGAGATTGCGGCCTACGCCGTTCTGCGGGGCATCGACTATATCCTGGACGAGTGCCCCAACGCCGTGGGGGCCCGCTCCCTGCTCTATAAGGAGGCCCTGAACCTCATCGAACAGCACTCCCCTGGGGCCAAGCAGAGCCTCTACCTGGGCTTCCTTCAGAAGGGCCGCAAGCTCATCGCGGCGGCCGAGGAAAAGCCCCAGCTGGTCGAGTGCGAGCGGTGCGGGATGCCCACCACCTCCGAGGTCTGCTCCTTCTGCCGGCTGATGGAGCGGGTAAAGATTCGGCTCCGGCGGACCCGGCCCGAACCGGTCGGTCAGCCCGCGTCCGACTAGGTCCCTTCCTCCCAGCTGGCCAGATACCGCTCCTGCTCCTCGGTGAGGGTGTCGATGGCGATGCCCATGGCCGCCAGCTTAAGGCGGGCGACCTCCTCGTCGACCTCCCGGGGGACCCGGTAGACCTGGGGGGCCAGGGACCGGCCGGCTTTAACCAGGTACTCCACCGAGAGGGCCTGGTTGGCGAAGCTCATATCCATCACCGCCGCCGGGTGGCCCTCGGCCGCGGCCAGGTTTATGAGCCGGCCGTCGGCCAGCAGGTAGATGCGCCGGCCGTCGGGGAGGGTGAATTCTTCGACGAAGTCCCGGATGGTCCGCCGGCCCACCGCCAGCCGCTCCAGGGCCGGGATGTTGATCTCCACGTTGAAGTGGCCGGCGTTGGCCAGGATCGCCCCATCCTTCATCGCCCGGATGTGGTGCTCGTCGATGACGTTGATGTCCCCGGTGGCGGTGATAAAGACGTCCCCAATTCGGGCGGCCTCGGCCAGGGGCATCACGTCGTGGCCGTCCATCAGGGCCTCCAGGGCCCGGACCGGGTTTACCTCGGTCACAATGGTCCGGGCCCCCATTCCCCGGGCCCGGAGGGCGACCCCCCGGCCGCACCAGCCGTAGCCGCACACCACCACCCGCCGCCCCGCCCACAGGATATTGGTCGCCCGGGTGACGCCGTCGACGGTGCTCTGGCCGGTGCCATAACGGTTGTCGAAAAGATACTTGGTCTCGGCCTCGTTTACGGCGATGATGGGGTAGCGCAGGGCCCCGGCCCGGGCCATGCTTTTGAGCCGGATAACCCCGGTGGTGGTTTCCTCGGTGCCCCCGATAACGCCCTCTAAAACGTCCCGGCGCTCTTTATGGGCCGTGCTCACCAGGTCGGCCCCGTCGTCGATGGTAATCTGGGGGCGGTGGTCCAGGGCTCGGTGGATGTGGCGGTAATAGGTTTCGGTGTCTTCGCCCTTAATGGCGTAAACGGGGATGCCGTATTCCACCACCAGGGCGGCGGCCACGTCGTCCTGGGTGCTCAGGGGATTCGAGGCGCAGAGGACCAGGTCGGCGCCCCCCGCCTTCAGGGCGATGGCCAGGTTGGCCGTCTCCGAGGTGATGTGCAGGCAGCCGGCCACCCGTACCCCTTTTAGGGGCTTTTCTCTTTCAAAGCGCTCCCGGATGAGCCTGAGGACGGGCATCTCCGCGGCGGCCCACTCGATTCGGAGCCGGCCCTTCGGGGCCAGGGTCGGGTCCTTGATATCCCCGCGGTATCCGGCGGTTGTCATCTTGCCTCCTGTCCCGGGATCATTCGGCCGAAGAGCCGCCAGAACGGCCCGACGTGGCGCCGCTCGGCGACCCCTTCGATCAGGCTGGCGACGGCCTCGTAACCCAGCTTCCGGTAGGCCCGGACGGCCGGGGCGTTGGAACGGTTAACGTTAAGGACAACGTCGTCGGCGACCTCGAGCAGGTCGGCGGTGACCCGGCCGGTGACGGCCGTGGCGTAACCCAGCCCCCGGAAATCGGGGTCGGTAAAGACGTTGCCCACGGCGGCGATCCGGCGGGCCCGGTCGATGAAGTGGGTCCCGGCCACCGAGACCAGCCGGCCGTCCTGCCAGATACCGTAGTATACACCATCCGATAACTGCCGGGCCGTGATCAGGCTTCCGGCACCCCGTCGGTAGAGCCGGTTGACCTCCACCGTATCTTCGGGCTGAAGGCGCACCGCCCGGGACCATTCCACCGGCCGGAAGCGGCCCCGGTCCACCCACATCCGCCACATGGGCTGGCCCCCCTGGAGCCGAAAGACCCGGTCTACGGCCGGAAAGTCCCTTTCCATGACCGTCAGGTAGACGGTACCCGGTATGGGGGCCTCGGCCAGGAGCCGAAAGAGGAGCTCATCCGGGCCGTAAACGAGGAGGGCCGGCGGCTCGTAGGCCCGGTTGAGCACGGCCCAGGCGGCCTGCCCCCCCTCGAAGAGGGCAAACCACTCCGAACGCTCCCGCAGTGGGGGCAGCAGGTAGCCGAAGGCATAGGCGGCTTCAAGGCGGGCCCCCTGCAAAAGGGGCAGAATCTCTTCGTCGGCTTTCAGCCGGACGACCGACCTTACCTGCGCCACACCTTCAGTCCACCACGAACCGGGTAAACTCCCGGAGCTCCTCCGTTCGGAGCCGAATCTCTTCGGGGGTGACCTTTTCGAGGCGGTTCAGGCTGAAATCTTCGACCGTAAAGCTGGCCACCACCGTGCCCATCACCACGGCCCGCCGCATGGTCTCCAGGTTTACCCGGTTGGCCCTGGCCAGGTACCCCAGAAAGCCCCCGGCGAAGCTGTCCCCCGCCCCCGTCGGGTCCCTCACCTCGTCAAGGGGGTAGGCCGGGACGGCGAAATAGTCAAAATCCGTAAACATCACCGCCCCATACTCGCCCTTTTTAATAATAACTGCCTTCGGACCCAGCCGTAAGATTTTCCGGGCGGCGGTGAGCAAACCCGGGGTTTCCACCAGCATCCGGGCCTCGGCCTCGTTCATAAGGAGGATGTCCACCTGCCCGATGGTGCGGACCAGGCTCTCAGGCTTGTGCCGAATCCAGTAATCCATCGTATCCATCACCCGGAGCCGGGCCCCCGGAACCTGCTGAAGGACCTCCAGCTGAATATCGGGGTCGCCGTTTGCCAGGAAAACAAACTTACTTTCGGCGTAGCCGTTGGGCAGCACCGGCTTAAAGTCGGCGAAGGTGTTGAGTTGGGTTTCTAAGGTCTCCACCACGTTAAGGTCATAGTCGTACCGGCCGGACCAGCGGAAGGTTTTGCCTTCCCGAACCACCACCCCCCGGAGGTCGACCCCGGGCCGGCGCAGGCGCTCCCAGAACTCCGGGGGAAAATCGGTGCCGACCACGGAAACCATATTTACCGGGGCAAAGAGGCTGGCGGCCACCGCGAAATAGCTCAGCGAGCCCCCCAGCACCCCCTCGGCCCGGCCGAAAGGCGTCTCGACGGTGTCAATGCCGATGGTGCCGACGGCAAGGATGGGCATAGGCTTCTGACCTCAGCTTATGTATTTGCCGATGAGAAGGCGAAGGTCCTGCTTTAGCTTTTCGGGGATGAATTCGGGGGCAGTGATGATGGCATCCTTAAGGGCGGTGGCACAGGGGCACTCCCGCCCGGTGGGCACCATGGTGACGGCCTGTTTTATCACCTCTTTGGCTACCTGCACGTTCTTTAAAAGGTTTGTCACCACCAGCTCCACCGAGACGGTCTGTTCGGCCGAGTGCCACACGTCGTAGTCGGTCACCAGGGCGAGGGTGGCGTAGCAGATCTCGGCCTCCCGGGCCAGTTTCGCCTCGGGCAGGGCCGTCATCCCAATGATATCCGCCCCCCAGGACCGGTAGAGGCGGCTCTCGGCCTTGGTGGAAAACTGCGGCCCCTCAATCACCACGTAGGTCCCCCCAAGGTGGGTCGTAGCCCCCGTCCCCCGGGCGGCCTCGTAAAGGACCCGGCTCAGCACCGGGCAGAAGGGGTCCGCGAACCCGACGTGGGCGACGATTCCACCCCCGAAAAAGGTGCTCACCCTCCCCCGGGTCCGGTCGATGAGCTGGTCGGGGATGACCAGGTGCAAGGGGGCGATCTCCTCCTTGAGACTCCCCACCGCGCTGACGGAAATTATTCGCTCCACCCCCAGGGATTTGAGGGCAAAGATGTTGGCCCGGGCGGGAAGCTCGCTCGGGCTTATCCGGTGGCCCCGCCCGTGCCGGGGAAGGAAGGCCACCCGCACCCCGCCCAGGGTGCCGATGATAATGCTGTCGCTCGGCTCCCCGAAGGGGGTGTTAACCTTTACCTCCTCGATATCCGAAAGCCCCTCGATCTGGTAGAGGCCACTGCCCCCGATAACCGCAATTCGGGCCTCAGCCATGGTTTCACCTCCGCTCCGGACTGGTCGGCGGCCCGGAAATTCCCCCGGCCCTGCCGGCCAGGGCCAGACTCTCCCGGTAAGGCGGCCGCAGGACGCCCGCCTCGGTGACGATGGCCGTAACCAGCTCCGCCGGGGTCACGTCGAAGGCCGGATTGGCCGCCTCGACCCCTTCGGGGGCGACCCGGCATGCCCCGACGTAAAGGACCTCCTCGGGATCCCGGTGCTCGATGGGAATTTCCGCCCCCGATGGGGTGCCCAGGTCCACGGTGCTCAGGGGGGCCGCCACGTAGAAGGGCACCCCGTGGTGGCGGGCCAGCACCGCCAGGCTGTAGGTTCCTACCTTATTGGCCACGTCCCCGTTGGCGGCGATGCGGTCCGCCCCGACCACGATGCAGTCCACCTCCCCCCGGCCCAAAAACCAGCCGGCCATTGAATCCGTAATCAGGACAAAGGGCACCCCGGCCTTCTTAAGCTCCCAGGCCGTAAGCCGGGCCCCCTGAAGCCGGGGCCGGGTCTCGTCCACCAGCACCCGCCGGATTTTCCCCCGGGCCCAGGCCTCGTAGATAACCCCGAGGGCGGTGCCGATTCCGGCGGAGGCCAGCGCCCCCGTATTGCAGTGGGTGAGCACCGCGGCCCCGGCGGGCACCAGTTCGGCCCCGAAGCGGCTCAGCCGCAGCGATGCCTCCCGGTCCTCGGCCAGCAACCGCTCGGCCTCCGCCTGCAGGGCCACTTTGGCCTCCCGGGGCCCGAGGCCCTCGGCCAGCGCAAGCATCCGGTCCAGGGCCCAGAACAGGTTTACGGCGGTGGGCCGGGTCCGGCGGAGGCGGTCGGCCGCCCCCAGGAGGGTGGCCCGGAACTCCCCGGGCTCCGCCGGGGCCTTAAGGGCCGCCAGAACCAGGCCGAAGGCGGCCGTAAGGCCGATGAGGGGGGCACCCCGGACCTGCATCCCCTCAATGGCCCGGGCCACAGCCTCCGGGTCGGTAAGCTCGACGTAGATTTCCTCTTCGGGGAGGCGCGTCTGGTCCAGGATTATGAGCCGGTCCCCGGCCCAGCGTAAGGGCGTAACCGGAACCATACGCTGCTCCGTCCGTCGGCGAACGACTTTGCCGATGGTAGTATCCGGAACATAGCGGGCCGCTGTCAACGGTCACCCAACCGGCCAAGCCTTTCTAAGGGCCCGTCGGGCCGGGCACCCCTACAGCGGCCGGCTGAGCCCCAATCTCCCTTGACGGCCCGTTAACACCGGAAGCCCCGCCGGTCCCAACTGTTAAAAATCCGGGGCCGGCCAGGGCCGCGGGGTTTCCGGGGTATAATCAACTCGGGAACCATGCCGCCGCTGACGAACCTTCGGGTCGCCCAGATTTTCGAGCAGGTCGCCGACCTGCTGGAGGCCACAGGGGAAAGCCCCTACAAGGTCCAGGCCTACCGGCGGGTGGCCCGCAACATCGGGCGGCTCGAAGAGGACCTCCACCAGCTGGCCGCCCAGGGCCGCCTGACGGAAATTCCCGGGGTCGGAACCGAAATCGAAAAGAAGATCCGGGAGATCCTCCAGACCGGCAAGCTCGGCTACCTGGAACGGCTCAAGGCCGAACTTCCCGGGGTCTTAACCCTGATGGAGGTCCCGGGGATCGGCCCCAAGACGGCCTACCGCTTGAGCCAAGAGCTGGGAATCCGGACCATCGAGGACCTGGAAGCTGCCCTCCAGAAGGGGGACGAATTCTGGGCCCGGGTGCCCCGTTTCACCCCCCGCCTGGTCGAAAATATTCGGCGGGGCCTGGAAGCCTACCGGCGTCGGAGCCCTCGCCTGCCCCTGGGTCAGGCGGTGGTCTTCTTTGAGGAGCTCCGCCGCAGCCTCATTCAAGCCGGGGCAAGGCGGGTGGAGGCCGCGGGCAGCCTGCGGCGGTACGAGGAGACGGTGGGGGACCTCGACCTGGTAGCCGTCGGTGCCGACCCCGAGGAGCTGGCCCGGCGGCTGGCCGGGGACCCTGACATCCAGGCGGCCGAGACGGCCGGACCCGGTTGGGTTCGGGTCCGCCTCGCCCCGGGGGTAAATGGGGATATTTATGTCGCCGACGAAGAAAACTTCGGGGCGGTGCTGGTCTGGGCGACGGGGAATTTAGAGCACCTTCGGCAGCTGGAGAGCCGCCTGGCCGGGGCCGGCTATAAACTCACCGGCCAGGGCCTGCTGGGGCCTGGGGGCCGGCCGGTGAAGACCCCCGCCGAAGACCCGGTCTACGAGCTTGCCGGCTGGCCGTATATTCCCCCCGAACTCCGGAGCGGAACCGAAGAATTCGCCCCCGACGTGGCCCGGCGGCTGGAAAACCTGGTCGCCCTGGAAGACATCCGGGGCGACCTCCAGTCCCACACCGACTGGAGCGACGGGGGCGCATCCCTGGAGGCGATGGTCCGGGCGGCCGCCGCCCGGGGTTTTGAATACCTGGCCATCACTGACCACTCGGCTGGACGGGCCAACGCCGGGGGCCTTAACCCCGAGCGTTTGGGGGCCCAGCGGGCGGCCATCGAAGCCCTCAACGGGCGGCTCAGGGCGGAGGGCCGGCGAATCCGGGTGCTGGCCGGCGTCGAGGTGGACATTCGGGCCGACGGCGGCCTGGACCTGCCCCCCGAGGCCCTCGCCCCCCTGGATGTGGTCGTCGGCTCCCTTCATACCGCCCTCACCCAGCCCCCGGAACGGGTGACCGAGCGGCTCCTCCGGGCGGTGGGCACCGGCCTTATCCACATCCTCGGCCACCCGACGGCCCGGCTCATCGGCAGCCGGGAGCCGGTCCAGTTCGACCGGGAGGCCGTCTTCCGGGCGGCGGCCGAGGCCGGGGTCGCCCTGGAAATCAACGGCAACCCGGACCGCCTCGACCTGAACCCGGCCGACATCAGGCTGGCCCGCCGATTGGGGGCCTGCTTTGCCGTCAACACCGACGCCCACTACCCGACCAATTTTGACTTTATAAAATTCGGGGTGATGATGGCCCGCAAGGCCTGGGTCCGCCGGGATGAGGTTATAAACACCCGCGACCTTGACCAGCTCTTCGAGTGGCTGAGGCGCCGAAGATGACGCCGACCGACGCCGGCTCCCCACCCGAGACGGCCCCCGAACACCCGGCCGTCGCCCACCTGAGGCGGCGGATCGCCGAGGGAACCCACTGGTTCATCGCCCTGCTCGAGGCCATCGGGCAGTGGGACCGGGTCACCGAGGAGTACCGGGGGCGCCGCTATGAGTATCTGATCGAAGACGAGGCCTTCGACTGGCTGCTCCTAGCCGAGCGGCTCCTGGACCCGGTCCTGGACCTCTGCCCGAGCCGCGAGGTCGAAGAACTGCTCTTCGAAGGCCGCCCGCCCATCGAGATAGGCGAGGCGGAATTTCGGCGGCTTATCGGCCCGACTAAATACCGGGCTTATCTAAATTATCTTTATGGGGTCTCCGTCGAAGAGGCCCTTCAGCTGGCCATCCTCGAAAAGCTCGAAAAAGAACGGCGGAGCCTGGCCTACTGCGCCCACCGCCCGGTGGACGAAGACGAAATCTTCACCCACATTTACGGCCGAACCGAATCTGAACTGTGGGCCATGTTCTGGCGGGAGCAGGGCTTAGAACCGCCCCAGCAGACCGGCATCGCCGGACTCAAGCGGTTTACGTACTGGCTCTTTAAATACCGCCTCCGGCACAGCGACCGGGAACGGCTGGCGGCCGACACCCGCCTTGGCCTCGAGACCCTCGAAAGGCACCGCACCCGGCGGTGGGTGGTGGCCGGGCTGAACGGGCCCGTCGCCCCGGGTCCGGTGGTGGAAGCCGAGGCGGTGGTAACCCAGTAGGCTTTTCTAGGATTCCTCCCCGGCCGGCGTCGAGGAGCGCAACACCCGGAAGATAAAGGCGACGTTTACCAGGGCCGTGCCCAACGCCAGGGCCCCGAGCCACTTGGTAAGCTCACCCCGACCCAGCAGGACCACCCCGACCGGGGCGGCGACGCTCAAGAGCAGAAAAACCAGGCCGAGTAACCGCCGAGAATAAATCTTCCGGGCGACCGTGCCCAGGAGGGTTGCCCCGCGGAGTTCAAAAAGGCCGAAATCGGGAAGCGGGTCCATCTTGTTAGGTCCGGGGGATTATAATACCAGGGATATGACCGAGTTCAAGCCGGGTCCTTCTGCCCGATGCGCCGGCCGGGCCGGCAGCTGAGCCTCATCCTCACCGGGGCCGTGGTCGGCCTTTTCCTGCTCGGCTCCCTGCTTATTACCCTCACCGAGGGCCTGGGCCCGACGGCCGGGCAGAACCCGGCCCGAACCCCGACCGTATCCCCCGCCAGCCCCACCCCGGTCCCCAGTCCGGTCGGCATCCTGGGAACCCCGGCCCCTTCACCCGCGCCGCCTACCCTCCCGGCTCCCAGTCCCACCCCGGCCGCGAGCCCCGGCCCGCCGGCCGCGACCCCGACCCAACCGGCAGCCCCGCCGCCGGCGACGCCGACGCCCTCCCCGACAGCCCGGCCGCCGGCCACCATGCCCACCCCAACCCCCCGGGCCTACCCGTAGACCCGGGGCGGGGGCCGACCGCCCCGGGCCCAACCGGCCGATAAGACGCCGGCCGACGGCCCACTAACCCAACCGCCCCACCCGAGGCCGCGGGAAAAATCCAACCCCAAACCCCGGCACCATATTATCCACAATGATTATGTCGTATGCACCGCCGGCCGGCGCCAGCAAAATTTTGCCATAACATTATGTCGACTAAATCCCCAAAGCCCGGCAAAATGTTATCTACCGACTTTCTGTAAACTTTCCATGCCGATGCGGACGGCCTCCAGGATGCGGCTCAGCCGGGCTTCCACTTCTTCCGGAGGTAGCTGAATCAGGGTGGAATCCACCACAATGGAGACGTTTACCGTGATGTTTAACCCACCGGGGTGGCCGTCCCTCGCCGGAGGCCCCGTCTCTTGCCCCACCGGCCGTCGTCTTCCCCCGGCCGCTCCCTCCCGCCGCCCCGGCCGGGGGCTTCGCCGCTCAGGCCCGCCGGGTTCCCCCTCGCCGATCAGCCCGGCGTAGCGGGCGAGGGCCAGGAACAGCCGGGCCGCCTTGGCGGCGCTCTCTTTCCCCATCCGGTAATGTCGGACCAGCCGGTTATGCACCTCCTCAAAGCTGGTCAGCGGTCCCCGCTCGGTGAAGAGGGGAGCGTAGGCCGCCTTCAAAATCTCCTGAAGGCCGAGCTTAAAGGCGCTGCCCCGGGACCTGAGCACCAGGGCCCGCTCCGTCACCGTCCCCGACTCATCCACCAGGCCCAGAAACCGCAGGGCCCCGATCACCTTATACTCGTTGCCCGGGGCCACCCCCTCCCGCGCCAGGACTTCCTCATCCACCCGCGTCAGATTTCCCCGCTGCAACAAGTTCAGTCCGGCTATTGTCCCCTGCACCGGACCATAAGGCGGCAGGTTCTTAAAAGGTCGTGCCATCGCTCCTTCCTTTTGCGGACGTTACCTTTACCGAGCAGTCGCCTTTTCGACAAAACCTTTGGAATGGTCCGCAGCACTGCAACGGTCCAACCCTAGTTTAATAAGTTCCAAACCGGTGCCGGACGAGACTTTTCCACAACTATTTTGCCCGACTCCCGGACCCCCGGTCGGGACTGAAGGCCCCAGGCCCCACGGGGCCGGCACCCTGAAAGACTTTTGGGTCAGCCCCGGCGCCGCCAGGTTGCGGGCCCCGCGGCCGCGGGCTCCTGGGGCTAGGCCGCCTGGATACCGGACCCCCAGGCGGCCCCGTCCGACCAGGCTTGACGATTACTACCCTGGGGTCCGGCCGACGGGCCTGAGGCCGGCCGGAACCTGTGCCCGCTGATGGCAACCTCGACCCAAAAGTCCGTATTAGAAGAGTTACCCCCGTCACCTCCTCTCGGGCGTTGCATTCTTCGTGTGAACTATTAGCAACCACCGAACTATAGTGATAGTCCCTTACGGTGGAACTTAAAAGGCCAGGGGAATAGTTCGGAAAGTGTAGTCCGTTGCGTAATGCCGCCCGGGGTGGCCAGGACAATGGGGATGTTAAAGTCCGCCGCAAATTCGGCCAGCACCTGCCGGCACGCCCCGCAGGGGGCCACAACTTCCGCCGTGTCGGCCACCACCGCCAGACAGAGTACCCTACGGGCCCCGGCCAGCAACGCCCGGAAAACCGCCACCCGCTCGGCGCAGACCGTCAGGCCGTAGGAGGCGTTCTCAATGTTGGCCCCGGCGTAGACCCGCCCGTCGTCCCCCAGCACCGCCGCCCCGACGGCAAACCCGCTATAAGGGCAGTAGGCCCGCCGCCGGCCCAGTCGGGCCGCCCGAATCAGCCGGGATTCGAGTTCCCGGTTCAACCTTGATCCCCCCCAGGGAGGCGTCCCGAATCCGGCTCCCCGCGCCCACCTCGCAGTCCAGAAGGACGGCCCGGGGTCCGATTCGGCACCCGGGACCGACCCGGGTCTTGCCCCCCAGGTACGTCAGGGGTAGGAGCACCGTCCCGGCCCCAACCTCCACCGAAGGTTCCACCCAGACGGCGTCGGCCCCTATCAGCCGAACCCCCCGTTCCAGCAGGGACGCCCGCACCCGGGCAAAGACGCAGCCTTCGGCCCGCACCAGGTCGGCCGGGGTATTTATCCCCAGCACCTCGTCCGGGTCGAAAACCGTCAGGCTTTCGACCTTGAGGCCCCGGGCGGCCGCCCAACCCACCAGGTGGGTCAGGTAATATTCGCCGTTGGGGGACCGGGGCAGGCTTGCCAGCCCCTCCCACAGGGGCCCCAGGTTGAGGGCGTAGACTCCGGCGTTCCACTCGGGAATCCGCCGCTCTTCCGGCCCGGCTTCCCTCTCCTCCACCACCCCACAGACCCGGCCGTCCCCGCCCCGCAGGATGCGCCCCATCCCGGCTGGGTCTCCGCCCAGGCAGGTAATAAGGGTGATGTCGGCCCCCGCCGCCTGGTGGTGGGCGACCAGCCGCCGCAGGGTTTCCGCCCTGACCAGGGGCGTGTCCCCCCCGACCACGACGACGCCGGCGTCGGCCTCCAGGGCCGGCCGGCAGACGGCCAGGGCATGGCCGGTGCCGAGCTGTTCTGCTTGAAGAACATAGCGATAGGCATCACCCAGGGCCGTCCGAACCTCCTCGGCCCGGTGGCCGACCACCACCAGGATCTGGTCCGGCCGAAAGAGGCTTTCGAGGGTATCGAGCAGATAGCGGACCATCGGCCGGCCGGCAACCGGGGTTAAGACCTTGGGCAGGCCCAGGGGCAGACGGGTGCCCTTGCCGGCCGCCAGGACCACCGCCCGGGAAACCTGCCCCACGGCCCTCAGCCCCCCGATTGCCCCCCGCCCACGGCGATGGCGTCCACCTCCACCAGGGCACCCCGGGGCAGGCCGGCGGCTTGGACGGTAGTGCGGGCCGGGGGCTCCTCGGGAAAGAATTCGGCGTAAACCTGATTCATCCTGGGGAAGTCGGCCAGGTCCGCCAGAAACACCGTGGTGCGGACCACGTCTTTCAGGCCGAGGCCGGCGGCCTCGAGGATCGCCTGAATGTTGAGCAGGACCCGGCGGGTCTGCTCCTCGATGCCCCCGGCCACCAGCTGGCCCGTCGCCGGGTCCAGGGGGATCTGGCCCGAGACAAAGACCATGTTCCCCACCTGGACGGCCTGGCTGTAGGGTCCGAGGGCCTGGGGGGCGCCGGATGTAGAGATGACTTTGCGGGGCATAGGCTTCCGTCTCCTCCGTTGCAGGTCTGGCGCTCGGCCGATTATAGCACGGCCCCAAGGCCGGACCTGACGGCCGTTCCGCCTACGCCGCCGAAATTTCTCCCCGTTCGATGGTGTAGATTTGGTCGGCGAGGCGGCGGACCCAATCGAAGGCGGATTCGCAGACCAGGACGGCCAGGCCGGCCTCCCGGTCCTTGAAGGCCCGGATCCCCGCCAGCAGCCGCTCGGCCAGGGCCGGGGCAAGGCCCTCAAACGGCTCATCCAGAAGCAGAAGCCTTTTTGCCCCAAGGAAGCTTCGACCCAAGGCCACCAGCTTCTGCTGGCCCCCGGAGAGGGCCGCCGCAGGCCTCGGCCCAAGCTCCTTAAGCTCCGGGATGAGCTCATAGACGGCCCTCAGCCTGGCCTCGAAGTCGGGGATATTCTGGGCCCAGCCCAAAAGCCTCAGGTTGTCCGCCACCGAAAGCCCCCCGATCAGCCGCCGGTCCTCGGGCATATAGCCCAGCCCGAGCCGGGCCCGCCGGTGGGCCGGCAAGGGCCCCAGCTCCGTCCCGGCCAGCCGAACCCTGCCCCCTTCGGCCGCCACCAGCCCCATAATGGCCCGCAAGGTGGTGGTTTTGCCCGCCCCGTTGGGCCCGATAAGGCCCACCACCCGCCCGGCCCCGACTTTTAGGCTTACGCCCCTCAGGACGGGGAATCCCCCAGTCGGACGGTAAGCCCCTCCACCTCAAGCATGCCCGAAGACCCGCCGCTTTAGCTCCCCATCTTCCAGCACCTGGGCCGGCGGCCCGTCGGCCAAAACCTTTCCCTCGAAGAAGACCAGCACCCGCCCGGCGTAGCGGCGGACCACCTCCAGGTCGTGCTCGATGAAGACGGTGGCGGTCGCCTTCTCCCCGACCGCCCCCAGGATGGTGGCCATCACCGGGTGCTTTTCGGCGCTGCTTACCCCGCTGGTAGGCTCGTCTAAAAGCAGAAGTTTCGGGCCCAGGGCAAAGGCTAAGGCCACGTCTAAAAGCTTTCGCTCGCCCCCGCCCAGGGCCGCGACCTTAACATCTAAGAGCCGACCAAGACCAAACTTAAAAAGCAGCTCTTCGGCCCTTTTAAGCCGGTCCGGGCTCTTTAAAGGCCGCCAGAAGGCAAAGCCCCGGTTTTCCCGCACGGCCAGGGCCAAAAGCATGTTCTCCAGGACGGTCATCCCCACGTAAAGCTGCGGAATCTGAAAGGAGCGGGCGACCCCTAGCCGGCTTATCTTTCGGGGCCCGAGGCCCGTTACCTCCCGGCCCAGGTAGATTATCTTTCCCCGGTCGGGCTTTAAGTAGCCCGTTACTAGTTTAAAAAGGTGGTCTTGCCCGAGCCGTTGGGGCCCACCACCCCCACCACCTCCCCGGCCCGCACCTTCAGGCTTATGCCCGCCACCGCCCAGAGGCCCCCAAACTGCCGGGCCAGGTCTACCGTTTCGAGGAGGACTTCGGACGCCATCGCCTTAAAGCCTGATAAAGGCCAAAGAGGCCCTCGGGGTAGAAAAAGATGATGCCCAAAAGCACCAGCCCGAGGCTCAACTGCCAGGTGTACGGCGAAAGCTTTAACGCATAGTTGCGCACCAGCTCAAAGAGGGCGCTGGCCAGAAAGGGCGAAAGGACGCTTCCCGTTCCCCCTAAGATGGCCACAAAGACGAACTCGCCCGAAGTGGTCCAGTAGGCCAGGTCCGGGGCCACATGGCCCACACTCAAGGCCGTAAGGGCCCCGCCCAGGCCGCCTAAAACCCCGGAAAAAAGATACACCCCGTAGACGGCCCCTCGGGCCGAAGCCCCCAGGTACTCGACCCCCACCTCGTTGTCCTTCACCCCACGCAGCAAATACCCTAAAGGCGAAAGGCTAAGCCGGTAGGCGGCAAATAGGCCCAAAATCCCAAAGGCTAAGTTCACAAAATAGTTCACCGTCCTTATATCCCTGGCCGGAACCTCAAAACCTAAAACCGTGGGAATGGGAACCCTGAGCCCATCGGTCCCGCCCGTGATGAAGTAAAACTTGAGCAAAAAGGCGTAAAGGATCATCGAGAAGGCAACGCTTAACATCCCAAAAAATATCGCCCGATAACGGCTCAAAAAGAGCCCTAAAGGCCCGGCCAGGGCCCCGTTTAAAAGGGCCGCCCCCAAAAGGCCTAAAGCCGCCTCCCGGACCCCTAAAAATCTGGCCAAGAAGGCCACCGTGTAGGCCCCGGCGGCAAAGTAAAGCCCGTGCCCGAAGGACACAAGCCCGCCCCACATCAGCACCAAAATCCCCAGGACCACCAGCCCCTTGGCCAGGGCCAGGCTGAGCAAAAACAAAAGCCAGCCGGGCAAAAGCCAGGGCGCCCCCAAAAGCCCCAAGGCCAGAAGGGCCCCAAAAGGCCCTTAAACCCAGGGCCTTTCATATCCGGCGGATTTCGGCCCGGCCGAAGAGGCCGTAAGGCCTGAAGATGAGCACCAAGGTCATCAGGGCATAGACCAAAAACAGGTCCAGTTCGGGGAAAAAGTAAAGGGCACCCGCCCGGACCAGCCTCACCACCAGGGCCCCCAGGGCCGCCCCGGCGATGTGGCCCAGGCCCCCGATAACGGTAACGGCAAAGGCCAGGATAATAACCTCCACCGAGATCCCGGGCACCACCGAAATCATCGGGGCCACCAAAGCGCCCCCTAAAGCCGCAAGGAACGCCCCCGGGCTGAAAGCCAGATTGCTTACCCGGCCCACATCCACCCGCAGGGCCGCACTCACCTCCCGGTCGGCGATGACCGCGGTTATCAGCTTTCCGAAGGGGGTCCGGCCGGTCAAAAACCAAAGAAACGCCCCCACCAGGGCGGCGGCCCCGACCAAGGCCAAAGGATAAACGGCATAGGTTACGGCCCCAAGCTTAAGCTGGCCCAGGGCCCCGTAGGGGGCATCGGCCGTCCAGGGGGTAACCCCCCAGATGAGCTTGATTAAATCCTCGAAAATCAAAAGGAGCCCAAAGGTAAGCAAAAGCCCCGTAACCTCATCCCGGCCGGAAATCCGGCGCAAAAGCAGCCTTTCGACGGCCGGGCCCACCGTAAAGCCCACCAGAAGGCCGGCCAGGACCAGGGCCGGGTAGCTCAAAAAAGGGCTTAAACCCCGGCCCACCAAAAAGCCGACTAAAGTGGCGGCCAGGTAGGCCCCCAGGGCATAAAAGCTTCCGTGGGCCACGTTTAGGGCCCTTAAGACCCCGTAGACAAACGTAAGGCCGGCCGAGACCAGGAAAAGCCAGGCCCCGAAGATGAGGCCGTCCAGGAGGACGGCTAAAAGCCTTTCGGTCAGCACCGGGCCCCCGGAAAGCCCTGCTCAATCCAGTCTAAAGTTTTTACCCCATCCGGGGGATTTACGCACTTTACCGGAAAGACCTTAATCCGGTCCAACCGGCTGAACCCGAGCTGAGGGTCAAACCTGGTTATGCCGTAGACGGCCGGCTCGACGGCCTGATGGCCGTAGCCGATGGCCATGGCGATGCGGCCGCTGGGGGTGTCAAACTCTAAGTACTCAAAGGCCTTTATGACCCCCTCGACGCCCGGCCAGCGGCCCGCATCCTTTATCGCCTTCTCATAGGCCGCTTTTACCCCCTGCAGGGCCTGAACCACGTGGTAGCTTCCGTGGGGGCATGGGGCATTTGCCGTATTTGGCCCGGTAAAGGTCGATGAATTCCTTCTGAAGGGGGTTCTCCTTCGGGTCGGGGTATTCGATCCAGTGCGGACCCCGAAAACCGACGATGATCCCGTCGGGCAGGTCCTTGCCGAACTCTTCAATGTTGGCCCCGTCGTTGTTAAACAGGATTGTCATCTGGTCGAAAACGCCCCGGGCCCGGCCCTGGTTGATAAAAGAGACGAAGTCGCCGCCCCAGAAGCTGGTGAAGACCACTTCGGGCCGCAGGGATAAAAGCTTGGAGATTTCCCCGGAAAACTCGTTCTGCTGGAGCTTGGGCCAGAGGGTGTCCACGACCTGGACATCGGGCTTGAGCTTGCGAAGGGCCCGGAATGAAGATCTCCCAGGAGTCCCGACCCCAGGCGTAATCCTGGTTTAAGCCGGCCACGGTCTTTACTTCAGGCTTGACCATGAGCAGGTAGCGGGCCGCCCCGATGCCGTCGGTGCCGGTGTGGGCGGCCGTCCGAAAGACGTATTTATACCTGGCCTCCTCGAAAACCTGGTTGGTCCCGCAGTCAAAAAGCACGGTGGGGAGTTTGAGCTCCCCGGCTACCGGGGCCACGGCGAGGCCGTTGGCGCTGGAAATATACCCGATAACCAGGTCCACCTTCTCGTCCAGGGCCAGCCGCCTCAGCTGCACCCCCTGCTGGTCCGTCGGCACGTTTCCGTCCACAATCACCAGCTTGATCTGGGCCCCGCCGATGCCCCCTCCCGGTTGAGCTTATCCACCCAGACCTCGGCCGCATTCCGGGCCGGAATGCCGAAGGGGCCGGAGGCCGCCCCCGAAAGGAACGTGACCAGCCCGACCTTGATTTCCGAAGGAGCCCCGGGCACCGCCTGGCGCCCGGAAGGCTGCTGGGTCGGGGCGGCCGGCGTCGGGGCGCAGGCGGCGGCCAGAATGCCGACCAGGACAAGGGCTTTTAACCCGAATGCAACCATTCGCCGGACGAAAGCCGCCATGGGGCACCTCCACGGCAATTTCAGCGGGATTATAACTTCGGCCTCCTGAGCACGTCGATGGGCCTCGGCGTTAGCGGGGCTTTGCAGTTTTCGGGGGCCCAAGGTCCCCGCCCACCGTTCTGCGGGGACGGCCGGCCGGGCGCCCTCGCAATCAAACTATAGGCTATTGAATATGCGGAAAGCCCTGTCCTTGGTCCTCGCACCGCCCGGCCCACGGGGTATTATCATCAGATCAGACTGCCCGTCGACCACGGGGAGTCAGTTTTAAAATCACCGGGGCCACGGTCGGAATGAAGAAATTTAAGGCGATTTACACTTCCTTCTTACTTTTGGCGGTCCTGGTCGGGTCCGTTATGCCCGCCCAGGCGAATCGCCTTACCCGGGACGGGCCGGGCCTCCGGGTCCCGGCCGCTTCTTCGGCCCAGGCGGCCGAAGACTGGGACATTCCCGGGGGCCATTTCTTTACCCAGGCCCGGGGCAACGCCCCGCCCGGCTTCGGCTATTCGGTCGCCGACGACGCGGTGGCGCCGTTCTGGAGCGAGTTTCGGCGGCTGGGCGGGGTTCAGGGGGTGGGCTACCCGGTCTCCAGGCGCTTTATCTGGAACGGCTTTGTGGTCCAGGCCTTTCAGAAGGCGGTCTTCCAGTGGCGGCCGGAGGTGGGCCGGGTCTACTTCGTAAACGTCTTTGACGAGTTCACCAACC
>Ga0197143_1001074_pt1 | contig 24774 bp, 23 predicted proteins | sample GBS70_MetaG_FD_148603 | JGI IMG/M metagenome (GOLD analysis project Ga0197143, IMG submission 148603) | Sediment microbial communities from Great Boiling Springs, Gerlach, Nevada, United States - GBS 70_MetaG | ecosystem: Environmental > Aquatic > Thermal springs > Hot (42-90C) > Sediment...
ATAAGGTCTCCCTGAAGGGTCCTGGTAGACTACCAGGTTGATAGGCTGGAGGTGTAAGCACCGTAAGGTGTTGAGCCGACCAGTACTAATAACCCGTTCGACTTGACCACTCCAGGTTGTCAAGTTTGATTTCTTCAGCATATATAAGTTATAATTTATTGATTTTGCGGTGGCGATACCGGAGGGGAAACACCCGTTCCCATCCCGAACACGGAAGTTAAGCCCTCCAGGGCCGATGATACTATGACCGGTGAGGTCATGGGAAAGTAGGTCGCCGCCGCATTTAATTTTTTAGATTCAAAAATTACTCTTTTCACTACCAATTTAACAAGATGCCAAGAGTTCTATAACATATCTTATGAAATACCTGTGCAAATCCTAAAGCGAGATGTGACAAGAAGACGAAATTAAAACACCGGTAGATTTTGAATCTATACGACAAAAGTACAAGCCAGAGAAAATTAAATTTCTTTTTATTGCAGAGGCACCCCCAAAGAAATTAAATACATTCTTTTATTATGAGGAAAATGCCAGTTGCTTCTTTTGGGAAATTATGAAGGTAGTGTATCCTTCTGATTGTTCAAACATTAAAACTGACCGACAGCAAAAAGGCCAATTCTTGGAAAGGTTTAAAAATGATGGATTTTATTTAATAGATGTCTTAGATGAGCCACTGGAAGATACTTCCTCAAGCAATAAGAAGAAACAAATTAAGAAATCTCTTCCTCTCCTTATAGAAAAGATTAAAGCTCTTATCTCAGAGGGCACAAATATTATTCTTATTTTAAAAAGCGTCTATAACGTCTGTTACGAGAGATTGAAAGCAGAAGGATTTAATGTTATAAACGAAGAGGCTATACCATTTCCCTGCTACCGCTGGCAGAAGGAGTTTAGAGGAAAATTGTCCTCATTACTTAGAAGATACGGCTGGCAGGTTTAAGTAGTATCAATTCTCTAAGATCAGGTAGATCTAAGGCCTCTTTATGCCGAAGTCTTCTATTGTCAGGATGCTCCAGAAGGGGTAACCTGTTGCCTCTATGTTCTGTCTTCCATTCTGTTCACACCTGTCAAGGAGGGCTATTGCACCGAGAATTGACAGACCATTTTCACAGGCAACATTGATTGCCTTTATAGTTGATGCACCTGTTGTGACGACATCATCAAGTATTACAACACTCATTCCCTCTTTTACATGACCCTCAATCTGGGACATGGTGCCGTGACCTTTTGGCTCTTTTCTTATTACAAAGGCCTCTATGGGCTCCTTCATGTCATAGGAATATCTTGCAACAGCAAAGGCTATTGGATCAGCTCCCATTGTGAGACCGCCTATTGCCTGAGGTTTAAGGTTTAGTTCTTTGAGTTTTTCAAAGATAAGTTTTCCTACAAGATAGAGTCCCTCAGGACTGTAGGTTGTCTTTTTGAGGTCAAAATAATAATTGCTATAAGTGCCACTTGAAAGCCTGAAGGGTTTTTCACTGTATCTGTAGGAACGGGCTTTTATTAATTCAATGAGTCTTTCTCTCTCGTTCATATGGTCTGGGTGAATTTTACGATCTCCTCAAGCTTCTTTTTTGCCCTGCCAGAGTCTATGGTCTCTTCGATGATCTCCCTCGCTGTCTGATAACCCGAGGCTTTTCCAGCTATAATCAGGGCAATGGCTGAATTCATGACAACAATATCCCTCTTTGGACCTTTATGTCCTGAAAGGATCTGGAGGGTTATGTTTGCATTAAAGTTTTTGTCTCCTCCAAGAAGATCTTTCTCCGTTGCCCTTTTAAAACCAAATTCCTCAGGTGTTATTCTTATGGTCTCTATCTTTCCTCCAAGGCATCTTGTAGCCTTGGTCTCATCTGTAATGGTTATCTCGTCCATTCCGTCTCTGCCATGAACAACCATGGAGTATTCTGAACCGAGATTGCAGAGGACCTGTGCAAGGACCTCTGTAAGGTCATCCCTGAATACACCGAGGAGCTGTCTTTTTGCATTTGCTGGATTTGTAAGGGGACCGAGGATGTTGAATATCGTCCTTATCCCTATCTCTCTTCTTGGGCCTATGGCAAACTTCATGGCAGGATGGAACTGGGGTGCAAAGAGGAAGCCGAAGCCTGTTTCAAAGAGGCATCTTTCCACCTTTTCTGGTGGAAGGTCTATCTTTATGCCAAGGGCCTCAGCAATATCAGCACTTCCTGCCTGACTCGATACACCACGGTTGCCATGCTTTGCAACAGGTACTCCTGCTGCAGCAACTATTATGGCAGAGGTAGTTGATATGTTAAAGGTGCCCTTAAGGTCACCACCGGTGCCACAGGTATCAATGGTGTCAGGTGGTGATGATATGGTTATAGCCTTTTTTCTCATTATAAGGGCTGCCTGTGTTATCTCATCTACGGTCTCACCTTTGACTCTGAGGGCAGTAAGAAAGGCACTTATCTGGGCATCTGTTGCCCTACCTTCCATAATCTCTGTCATACATTCAGCCATCTCACCCGGGGAGAGATCCTTTCTTTCAACAAGTTTTGCTATTGCCTCTTTAATCATAACTCACTCCCTTAAGTCTTAAAAAATTTCTCAGTATGTCATGGCCATGTCTTGTAAGGATAGATTCAGGATGAAACTGCACTCCCTCTATTATATATCTTTTGTGTCTTACACCCATTATCTCTCCGTCCTCTGTCCATGCCGTAATGACAAGCTCCTCAGGAAGGCTCTCTTTTTCAATCACCAGAGAATGGTATCTCGTTGCCTCAAAGGGATTTGGTATTCCTTCAAATATAGTCTTTCCATCATGAAATATCAGTGAGGTCTTTCCATGCATCAGATTCTTAGCCCTTACAATCCTTCCACCAAAGGCAACACCAATTGACTGATGACCAAGACATACTCCAAAGATAGGGATCTTCCCTGCAAAGTGTTTTATTACTTCTACTGATATGCCAGCCTCTTTTGGTGTGCAGGGTCCTGGTGATATGACTATCTTTTCAGGATTTAGCCTCTCAATCTCAGGGATAGTAATTTTATCATTTCTGAATACAATAACCTCTGCTCCAAGCTCACCAAGGTACTGGACAAGGTTGTATGTGAAGGAGTCATAGTTATCTATCATCAGGATCATCTCTGGGCCTCCGCAACTGTCACAGCCTTCATCATGGCCATAGCCTTATTTACCGTCTCCTTATATTCTAATTCAGGAACTGAATCAGCCACTATACCTGCACCTGCCTGAACATAGACCTTTCCTTTATGGATTATCAAAGTCCTTATAGTAATGCAGGTATCCATGTTTCCATTAAGGCTAAAATATCCCACAGCTCCTGCATAGGGGCCTCTTCTTGTGGGTTCAAGCTCATCTATTATCTCCATTGCCCTTACCTTTGGTGCACCCGTGACGGTGCCCGCAGGAAAACAGGCCTTGAGGACATCAAAACAATCAAGGCCCTTTTTGAGCCTTCCCTCTACATTTGAGACAATATGCATAACATGGCTGTATCTTTCAATGGTCATGAATTCACTGACCTTTACGCTCCCTATCTCAGCAACCCTTCCCACATCGTTTCTACCAAGATCAACGAGCATGAGGTGTTCAGCCCTTTCTTTTGGGTCATTGAGTAATTCCTTTTCGAGCATCTGGTCTTCTTCTTCTGTTCTTCCACGCCTTCTTGTCCCTGCTATTGGTCTCAGGATAATCCTGTCTCCTTCAAGTCTAACGAGTATCTCTGGTGAGGAGCCAGCAAGACAGGCATTGCCGATGTCAAGAAAATACATATAGGGAGATGGATTAATAAGCCTCAATGCCCTGTAGATACTGAAGGGATCGATCTCTGTCTTTTTCTCAAATCTCTGGGAAAGCACGACCTGAACAATATCACCAGCCATAACATATTCCTTTGCCTTTAGAACTGCTTTTAGGAAGTCCTCTTTCTGAAAGTTGGAATTGAAGCCCTTCATACCGGTGGGTGATCCTGAATCAGGGGTGCTGAAGAGGGGTAGAGATAACCTTCTTGAGAGCTTTTTTTTGATCTGAGTTATCATTTTTTCTGCCCTTTTATAGTCTTTTTCAGGCGATCCAGTAATGTGGGCAAGATTAACTATCTTTATCTTCTGTTTTAGATTATCAAATATTAAGAGGGTATCTGTAAAGATGAGATACAATTCCGGAACTTTCAGGCCAGGTTTTGGAGATATATTTATCTTTTCGAAGAACCGTACCATGTCGTAGCCAATATAACCAACAAGTCCACCAACAAACCTCGGAAGACCTTCAACCGGTGCAGTCCTGAACCTGGAGAGGAAATCTTTGACATAACCTATAGGGTCTTCAGTCTTATGCACTTTTTCTATAGAGCCTTGCCTCAGGCTGATTTTACCGTTCTGGTAGGTAATAATTGCCTCCGGGTCTGTACCAGCAAAGGAATATCTTGCCCACTTTTCTCCACCTATAACGCTTTCAAGAAGAAAGGATGGAGAGGTTCTTAGTTTTAGGAAGGCACTCACAGGTGTTTCGAGGTCTGCCACGACCTCATCATAAACAGGTATTAGATTAAAGTCCTTTGCAAGGATCTTGAAGGTTTCAAAATCGGGAAACATTTAATATGATAGCCTAAAAAACTTCTGAAGGGCAACATAAGGCTTGAGTTATATTTGAATTCAGCTGTTTCATTCTCTACTTAAGGTGGTAGCCAATATTTCCAGAGGCTTTGCTCCTCCTTATTGATTCCCTTCCATCATCCCTATATGGCAGAGGATAAAATCATATCTCAGGGGGTCTTCTGGATCAAGGGTCTTCAGAGATTCTGTTATCTCTTTTGCCATCTTCCAGTCAGGTGTTTTTCTCTTTGTGAGGCCGAGACTGATAGCAATCCTTGAGATATGAACATCGAGGGGGATAATAAGCTTGTTTTTCGGAATCCCTTCCCATAGTCCAAAATCCACACAGTCCTTTCTCACCATCCATCTTAAAAACAGATTAGCCCTTTTACAGGCACTGCCTCTGGATGGAAGAGGGAAAAACTGATTCAAACCTCTTGTCTTGTGCCTGGATAGTTTAAGAATAAACTTTGAAAAACCTTCTATTGCCTTACCTGTATCAGGATCAGATGGTGAGTAAAATTCCATAAATGCCCTTTCAATAGAGCCGAATTCTTTCAGCACAAGGCTTAAAATCCTGAGGAGTTCCAGTATGTCATCTTCTTTCTGGAATCTATAATAAATCCCCTTAAAAATAGGGGCATGCCTCTGGGGTACAAAATCAATCAGAAACTCATAAGGACTACTGTCCATTCCCCTCAGGATTTTCTCTATTACAGGCTTAAACAATCTGACACTCCCGTAGGCAAAGAGGGACGAGATGAAGGCTGAGACCTCAATATCCTTTTTATCTTTATATCTATGAGGGAATTCCACTGGATCGTTAAGTATTCTTCCAGAAAAATCAAAACCCTTACAAGCCTTTTTTATGAAGGTTTTGATATACTTCTCTTTCACTTCCGCCATAAAAAAGTATAAAACTTGACATTTTTATAGTCAATGTTTTTTAATATAAAATATTTCAATTCCTAAAAAGAAGGAGGCTTTTGTGTACGCTATTATAGAGACAGGAGGTGCTCAGTTTAGGGTAGCCCCTAAGAGCACTATTAAGGTTCAAAAACTTCCTTTTGAAAAAGGTCAGGAGATTGTAATTGATAAAGTCCTTGCTGTTAAGAGGGATAACGGAGAGATTATAATTGGGAAGCCCTATGTAGAAGGGGCTTCTGTGAAGGCAGAGGTTATTGATACGAAAAAGGATAAAAAGATCCTTGTCTTTAAGAAAAAGCCAAGGAAGCATCACAAGAAATTGCGTGGGCACAGGCAGATTTACACTTATTTAAAAATTAAGGAAATCATTGCGTAACTAATAGGAGGCAAGACATGGCACATAAAAAAGGCGTTGGTAGCTCAAGAAACGGTCGGGATAGTCAGTCAAAAAGACTCGGAGTTAAGGTCTTTGGTGGTCAGATTGTAAAGGCAGGCAATATTATTATAAGACAGAGAGGAACTAAATTCCATCCAGGTCTGAATGTAGGAAGGGGTGGAGATGATACCCTCTTTGCCCTTATAGATGGAATTGTGAAGTTTGAGCATAAGGATAGAAAAAGACTTAAGGTAAGCGTTTATCCTGTGTCTGCTCAAACTTGATAGACTGTCTGAATATTAAATTATGCCTCAAGACACAGAAAAAAAAGAAGAGATTCTCTACAGGGCAGATCCCTTTACATTTGTATTCAGGGAGCTTGACCTTTTGCACGCCCAAGTAAGGGAGATAAAGGGTGAACTTGCTAATATAAACAAGAGATTTGATGATGTAAATAAAAGATTTGATGATATAAATAAGAGATTTGATGATGTAAACAAGAGGTTTGATGATGTAAATAAAAGGATTGAGAGGCTTTATCTTATAGTAATAGTTAATCTAATCGGAATTGTAGCCTTTCTTATAAAAGCTTTTTTCTTTTAATTCCTTTCCAAGCTCTCTCAGGAAGTTTTTTAAAAGACCTACAGGGTAAAAGTCGAACCTCAGCAAAGACTATCGGCGTATCAACAGAGGGCTTAATGAAAGATTTATAATATTCCATGGAGCCCCTTTCTGAGATAAGCGATGAGATAAAGGAGCTTATCAGAGAATATGGTCTTGAGGAGGAACAGGAATACCTTATTATTAATCTAAAAAACAGCAGAGGGAAGACAAGGAGAATATACCTCCTGAAAAGGAACTATATGAGGATTGTGAGACCTGATGGAACCTTTACTGACTATCCTATAAGGGATATAGTGGAGGCAATAATAAAATATCCCCATCTCAGGTTGAGTGAATCCCTTCTGTTAAAAAAGGATGATTGAAATCATAAACCCTTTTTAGCCTTCAATGGTATTATCTCTTATGCCAAGATGCCCATTCTGCAATAAACTACTGCCCGATTCAGAGAATATTCAAGATGGCTGGAACTGCGAATGTGGAGAATGGATTCCAAATGGTTTTGAGATAAAGGAAGGGGAAAATTGTGAAGACTGCCCTGTGCTTTACTGTCCTGAAAGGAAGAAACCTGGAATTAAATCAAATAAATATTAAGGTCTTCCTTTATACCCGGGACACCCTTCTGAGCCCCTGCAGGTTGCCTTTTTTCTTAAAACACAGTCTTTGTTAAAACAGATAGAGCCGGTCTCTTTTTTTGTGTCGGAAGAATTGGTGGCGAAAGTAAAAGCGGAAGTCTTCTTTTTCTCAGAGACCTTTTTCAAGGCTACTCCTCTGTGGAGAAGCATTTCCAATCCTGACCTTTATTGTCCTTGCATGGGCCTCAAGTCCCTCCACACCTGCGATAATCTCAACAAGGGGGGCAAGCTTTCTGAACCCCTTTTCTGTAAATTCAAGGAGGCTTGACCTTTTAATAAAATCATAAACTCCAAGGGGAGAGGAGAACCTTGCAGTACCGCCTGTTGGAAGGGTGTGATTAGGACCTGCTACATAGTCACCAAGGGGTTCAGGAGTCCATCTTCCCATAAATATGGCACCAGCATGCCTTATGTGGGGTAGCAGAGACCTCGGTTTCTCCAGCATCAATTCAAGATGTTCAGGTGCAATCATGTTTGCAATAGAGGCTGCCTCTATAAGGTCTTTTGTAACTATAATGGCACCAAATCTTTTGATTGATTTCAGGGCTATGTCTTTTCTTTTTAACAGGTTTAACTGTTTTTTAATCTCCTCATGAACCTCTCTGGCAAGCTTGATTGAATCTGTGATAAGCACTGAAGAGGCATTCTCATCATGTTCGGCCTGGCTGAGGAGGTCTGCTGCTATAAAATCAGGCCTCTGGAATCTGTCTGCTATTACGAGGACCTCACTCGGTCCAGCAATCATGTCTATGTCCACAATACCAAAGACGAGCTTCTTTGCAAGGGCAACATAGATATTTCCAGGCCCTACAATCTTGTCAACCTTCTTTATTGACGCAGTGCCAAAGGCAAGGGCTGCAATTGCCTGGGCACCTCCTATGGAATAAACCTCCCTTATACCAAGCATATCTATTGCTGCTGAGACATAGGGATTTATTATACCCTGAGGTGTAGGTGTTACAATGGCTATCTCCTTCACTCCAGCTACCTGAGCTGGAATAACATTCATAAGGACTGTGGATGGATAAGCTGCCCTTCCACCTGGAACATACACACCAACCCTTTCAAGAGGTCTTATGAGCTGTCCAAGGACTGCACCATCATCCTTATAAGACCAGGACCTTTCTTTTTGCCTCTCGTGGAATCTCCTGATCCGGTCCTCTGCTATCCTCAGGGCCTTCAGAAGGTCCTTTTCGACATTTCTTGCTGATTCTTTTATCCTTTTTTCAGATATTAAAGGAGTTTTAAGGCTTATTCCATCAAATCTCTTTGTATATTTGAGGAGTGCCCTGTCACCATTCTTTCTTACATCTTCTACTATAGACCTCACAGCCCTCAGGATATCTTCAGGAGGTTCAAGAACCCTCATCTGAAGCTTAAGGATAAATTTCTTGATCTCTTCTTTATTTTTTAGAATCTTCATCATCTCGGTCTTATCCTCGAGACCTGTTCCACGTCCTTATCTCCCCTGCCAGAAAGGTTCACAATTATTATCTGGTCTTTAGAAAGGGTTGGGGCGAGCTTTACTGCTTCTGCCACCGCATGGGCTGACTCAAGGGCAGGTATAATCCCTTCTGTGGCTGAGAGGAGTTCAAAGGCATCAAGGGCTTCATCATCAAGACAGTAGGTATAACGAACCCTTCCTGTCTCCTTGAGATAGGCATGCTCTGGCCCAACAGAGGCATAATCAAGACCAGCTGATACAGAATGAGTATCAAGGATATTTCCATCTTCATCCTGAAGCACATAGCTCTTCGCTCCCTGAAATACTCCTATTGAACCACCTGCAAACCTTGCTGCATGAAGGCCTGTTTCTATGCCCTTCCCACCAGCCTCCACACCAATGAGTTTTACATTCTTATCTTTCAGGAAGGCATTAAAGAGACCCATGGCATTACTTCCACCACCAACACAGGCAATGAGATAATCAGGAAACCTTCCTTCAGCCTGAAGGATCTGCCTCCGGGCCTCCCTTCCTATTACAGACTGAAAATACTTTACGAGTTCAGGATAGGGATGAGGACCAAAGACCGTTCCAAGGACATAATGGGTGTTCCTCACATTCGTTGTCCAGTCCCTCAGGGCCTCATTAATAGCATCCTTTAAGGTCTTTGAACCAGAGGAGACCTCTCTAACCTCTGCTCCGAGGAGCTTCATCCTGAAGACATTCAGGGCCTGCCTCTTCATATCTTCTGAACCCATGTAAATGGTGCACCTGAGGCCAAGAAGAGCTGCTCCTGTAGCAGTGGCAACGCCATGCTGGCCTGCGCCTGTCTCTGCAATAATCCTTTCTTTTCCAGATAACTTTGCTATAAGGGCTTGACCAATGGCATTGTTAATCTTATGGGCTCCTGTATGGCAGAGGTCTTCCCTCTTTAGATATATCTTTGCACCGCCGAGCTTTTCTGTAAGATTTTTAGCAAAATAAAGGGGTGTGGGTCTTCCTACATAATTGGTGAGGAGGTCCTCAAATTTTTTAATAAATCCCCTATCCCTTTTTAAACGCCTGAAAGCCCTTTCTAATTCCTCAAGGGCTGGGATGAGGGTTTCAGGTACAAATCTTCCACCAAAAGGTCCATAGTATCCTTTTTTCAAGATCTTCCTCCACCTATCCTTTTGTGGTGTTCTCCCGTGAGTCTGTCACTTGAGCCTGTAAAGGGATTTATGGCTGTTCCGAAAGGAATAAATTCACCACATTTACAGAGCCATCCCTCTTCAGACCTCTCGTCATCCCTTAGCTCCCTTCCACAGAGGGGGCAGAGATAGGTGTTTTTAGTATTTTCTTCCATAAGTAATAACCATGTTATTATAAAACAAAACAGTTATATTATGCTGGAGAAGTGTAAGGAATCTGAACTGAAAAGAAAAATATCAGACTCCCTGGAGGCCTTAAGAAAGATTCTGCCCGAGCTTTCAGGAACTGATATAAAGGCAATTTACAATCTAAAGGGATCGATGAAGGCCCTTTTTCTGTCCCTTCTTAAAGAAGACTTCATCTTTATAGCAAAAAGTGAAGAATCAGCAAAGAAGGTTTATCAGGATATATTGTTTTTTAAAAGGATCTTATCCCTCAGGTCTGCAAGGAATTTATCATTTGTTCCTTCAGGTGATGACCCTTTATCTGAAGGGATTAGATGTAAACTTATAAAGGATCTTTTAAAAGAGTCTCCATCGAGTTTCGTATCAGACCTTGAGCTCTTTAATAGAATGCTATGGAAACCAGAGGCTTTGGAAAAGGAATCCCTCCTGTTAAAAAAGGGGATGGAGGCAGAAAGGATTGGCCTTGTAGACAGACTAATAAAGCTCGGCTACAAGAAGGCGCCTGTGATTACCTCTCATGGTGAATTCTGTCTTAGGAGTTTTATCCTCGAGGTCTTTCCATCAACGAAGGATGCCCCTTTAAGGATAGAGTTCTTTGGTGATGAGATTGACGAGATAAGATTTTTTGATAGAGAGACCCAGAGGACAATTCCCGATAAAAAGGTTGAAGAGATCCTCCTTCTTCCAGCAAGGCCTCCAGAACCTGAAGAGGCCATAGCATTTAAGGAACTCGTGGATTTATTATCAAATACAAAAAAGGTCTTCCTCGAGAATGGATGTGATATCAATCTTGATGGGATTATTCTGTCAGAACTTCCTTTCGTGCCTGGACCCCTTGATGGCAGGGTGGTAGATGTGCCAGCCTTGAGTCTTTCAGGCATGGGCATCCTTTATAATGAAAGAAAAAGTATTGATCAGCTAACCTCATCACTCAAGGAACTTTCCAGGGAAAACAGTATCCTCCTTGCCCTGAGGACAGAGGCTCAGGCAAAGAGATTAAAGGATATCCTCTTTGACCACGGGCTTGTAGCACCTATTATTCCATTAGAAGAGGCAATAGACTATGAAGGTCCTCTTGCCATTGTCTCCACGTCTCCTTCTTCAGGCTTTTATATAAAGGGATTTCTCCTCCTTACGGATTATGAACTCTTTGGTCCTGGACCTATCACGAGGCCTGCTCCTCATTATAGGTTATCAAGGATATTCAATGAGATAGAGGACCTTGAGGAAGGTGACTATGTTGTCCATAAAGTTCACGGAATAGGTATTTATAGAGGACTTCAGAGATTAAAGATTGAAGATATTGAAGAGGATGTCCTTGTCATAGAGTACAGAGATGGTGCAAGGCTTTATCTGCCTCTCAGAAATATCTCCCTTATTCACAAATTCAGGGCACAGGAAGGTGTTGTACCTCAAATAGATAGCCTTGGAGGGAAGACATGGAAAAAGACAAGAGAAAAGGTAAAGGCAAAGATAAAGGAGATGGCCCAGAAGCTCCTTCGGCTTTATGCTGAAAGGGAGGTTTTTGGTGGATATGCCTTCAGTCTTGATACAGAATTGCACAGGGAGTTTGCAAGCTTCTTTGAATACGATGAAACACCCGACCAGCTCAGGGCAATAGAAGAGACAATGGCTGACATGGAATCTCCAAGACCTATGGAGAGGCTCATTGTGGGAGATGTGGGATATGGAAAGACAGAGGTTGCCATGAGGGCTGCCTTTAAGGCAGTATTTGATGGAAAGCAGGTTGCAGTCCTTGTGCCAACAACACTTCTTGCTGAACAACACCTTAGGGTTTTCAGGCAGAGGTTTTCTGCCTTTCCTGTGAAGATCGATTATCTATCGAGACTGAAAAACAAAAAAGAACGGCAATTAACTTTAGAGGCCCTTCAAAGGGGTGAGATAGACATAATTATAGGAACGCAGGCATTGCTTTCAGAAAAGGTAAGGTTTTTCGACCTTGGTCTTCTCATAATTGATGAAGAACACAGGTTTGGTGTAAGACACAAGGAAAGATTAAAGGAACTTAAAAAAGGTGTTGATGTCCTCATGCTAAGTGCCACGCCTATTCCAAGGACACTTCAGATGGCCCTTTCAGGCCTGAGAAACATGAGCATAATAGAGACACCTCCTCAGGAAAGACAGGCCATAAAGACAGTGATAGCTCCCTTTGACAGAGAGACAATAAAAAGGGCGATCGAGTTTGAACTACAAAGAAATGGTCAGGTCTATTTTGTCCACAACAGGATAAAAGATATTGAAGATATAAAGGGCTTTATAGAAAGGCTTGTGCCTCAGGCAAGGGTTGCTGTTGCCCATGGCCAGATGAATGAGACACTCACAGAGGACATTATGTTAAAGTTCTTAAACAGGGAGATTGATATACTTGTGTGCACAAATATAATAGGCTCAGGCATAGATATCCCTTCAGTAAATACTATTATTATTAACAGGGCTCATGAGATGGGTCTTGCAGACCTCTACCAGCTCAGGGGAAGGGTTGGAAGGAGCAATATTAAGGCCTATTGCTATCTTTTGACACCTCCTGATGAGGTAATATCAGAAAATGCTAAAAAGAGGCTTTCAGCCATTGCTGACCTCAGTTATCTTGGTGCAGGCATAAGGCTTGCCATGACAGACCTTGAGATAAGGGGAGCCGGAAATCTTCTCGGGCCTGAGCAGTCAGGCCACATTAATGCTGTTGGTTTTGAACTCTACATGGAGCTCCTCGAAAAAGCCATAAGGGAACTCAGGGGAGAAAAAATTGAAGAGGAGATAGAGCCAGTTATAGAGATACCCTTGCCAGCTCTTATACCGGAAGATTATGTTGACGAGATCCACATAAGGCTCAACCTCTACAGGAGGCTCTCCATGATAGGCTCTGAGGAAGAGCTTTCAGAATTTTCAAAGGAGATTGAAGAGAGATTTGGTCCCCCTCCAGAGGAGGTGCAGAATCTTATAAATGTTGTGAGACTTAAGAACCTCTGTAAAAAAGTTGAAATTAAGAGGCTTGTCCTTAAGCAGAAAAAAATTGAGCTCTATTCTCAAAAGGAATTTCAGAGAGGCTTTGTTGAAACCCTTCTTTTTACTTTGAAAGACAAAAAAGGCTTTCACTTGAGTTCTGTGGGAAACACGAGGATTGTTATTTCCTTTAAGGATACAAGTAAATATATTGAAACTGCCTTAGAACTTTTAAAAAGGTTTCTTGAAATAGAATCTATATCAGTGGAAAAGTAAATGGGATATATTTTAACCCATAAAGAATTTAATATCTTAAAAAATAAGATTGCAGAAGAGACAGGTCTCAGCCTTAAGGACGACAAAATGAAGGTTCTTGAGGAGGCAATTCTTGAGAGGCTTAAGGCCTTCTATCCTTCTGAGAGCCAGCTCTTACTTGAACCACAAAGGGGAAGTGAAGAATATGATAATTTAGAAAAATACCTGAGAGAGTATATTGACCTACTTATAAGGGGAGGGTGCCGTGGTGTGAGTAACAGTTGCGGAGAATTAACCATCCTTGCATCGCGCCTATCAAACAAAGAGACCTATTTCTTCAGGGAGATGCCTCAGTTGGAGGTATCTATAGAACTCCTAAAAGATATGCTTAAAAATAGGGATAAACTAAAGGTTCTCTGCCTTGGTTGTTCCACAGGCGAGGAGGTCTATACATTGAGCATTCTTATTCATGAAAAGGGTTTACTCTTTCCATCAAAGGAGATAAAACTTATAGGAATAGACATAGACCATAGGGCTATTAGAAAGGCCATTGAAGGAAGATATACCACTAATTCCTTAAGAAGCAGGGATATACCAGTGGATAAATATTTTGTGAGGGATGATAGATTCTTCAGGATAAAAGATCTTTATAAAAGGATAGTGGAATTCAGGCAGGGTAACATCCTTGATAGTAACACCTTTGTTGAGTTTTTAAATGTGGATATGGTCTTCTGCAGGAATGTCTTTATCTATATGACTGAAGAGGCAATACTTAAGGTCTTAAATAATATTCACAGGGTTCTATGTAAAAAGGGTTATTTAATTATAGGTTCTGCAGAGAGCATAACCTACAGAACAGACCTCTTTGAGCCAGTGCATCATAATAGTGTTGTTGTTTATAGAAAAATGTGAGGTTATGATAAAATAGGCTAATGCGTAGCCTGAACTATTACGGAGGAGTTTATGAAGAGGTCGTCTAAAACCATTAATTACATCTTTTTCCTTACTATTACTTTTGTGATTAGTTTCCCATTATTATTTTTCGTCAATAACTCCTATGGATTCGTGGGTGAAATTGAAAAAATGGATGGCACAGTTCTTTACAGGGAGAAGGCAGGGATACCCTATAAAAAGGCAAAAAAAGGTCTCTCTGTTGATAAGGGTTACTGGATAAAGACAGAACCAAAGAGCTGGGCAGTTTTGAAACTAAGTGATGGGAGCACCTTTACACTTTCTGAGAACACAGAATTTGAGATAAATGAATATATCATTGGTGACCAGAGAAAGGATGGCCTCTTTTCAGTTACCCAGGGAAAGCTGAGGGCTACAATCACCAAATTCACAGGCCAGACAGTTAATTACAGACTTAAGAGTCCTACAGCCGTTGCTGGAATAAAAGGCACAGAATTTATGATGTTAACAAATGGTGAGGCAAATGTGTTTTTCGGAAATGAAGACATGGCAGGTATATCAGGGTATGGGCGAGAAGAAAAGCTCCTGTCACCTGACACAATGGTTCAGAATACCCGTGGCTATATCCCGGCAGATCCTGTAAAGGTGGAGCCCGGAACAGCCCTCGAAAAGGCTAAGAAAGGCCTTTCTGATATAACAGGACCAAAACCACCAAAGGACTGGGAGGTCTCTGGTGCCCTTCCCCATATTATTGCGAGGTGGAACATAAATTATGGCCATTACCTTGCTGACAGTGGAAGGTATGAGGAGGCCCTTTATATCTTCCAGATCGCTTTAGATCTATCAGACAATCCAGAGATAAGGTCTGATGCAAGGCTTGAAAGGGGTGCTGTTTATTCAAGATTTTTAAGGAATCCTGAGCTTGCCCTTGCTGAATATCTCCTTATACTCGAGGAATATCCTGATGTTCCACAAAAGGAGACGGCCCTTTACTTAACGGGCATGACCCTTTATGAACTCGGTTTTAAGAAACAGGCAAAAGAAAGATTACTTCAATATAAGACACAATACCCTGAGGGAAAACATATAACTAATGTTGAGACCCTCCTTAAGCTAACAGAATGATAAAGGCTTCAGGGATGCATGAGGCGATTAAGATAAGGTATAAGCTCAATTAATTCTTCTGGTGGTACAGAGGATTTCCAGTGACCTGTAACCTTTGCAAGGAGTATTAATCCGAAAAATAGGCCTACGGCAATTAAGGGGAAAAAGATAGGAGAAACCACCTTTCCTCCGATAGACATATCAAGGGCACCCTTAGACGGGCAGTAGCTTACACAAGTGAGGCATCCCGTGCACTCGGGAGAATGGACAAGCCTCTTCTTATCAACAGGAAGGCTTGCAGGGCAGTTCTTTGAACAGAGACCACAGTTTATACATCTCTCTTTGTCCCTCCTTATCCTTGAGAGTCCAAAAAATGCCAGAAGTCCAAGAAGTGCACCATAGGGACAGAGATACCTGCACCAGAAATTTTTATAGAAGAGTGATAAGAAAAAAAGCAGGAACAGTACTATTATTGTTGTTGAAGAAGGCTCTACGAAAAACTTGAGAAGCTTTATATCAGCAACCTTCCAGTAAGGTGTATTAAGAAAGCTCCAGATAGATTGAGGTGTCATCTGGATAAGAATCACATAGAGAAAGAAGGCCATTAAGAGATATTTTACAGACCTCAGGGGATAATCAACATAAACAGGCATTTTAAGATTCCTGCCTGCTATTAATCTGCCAATTTTAAATACCAGCTCAGACAAGGTTCCAACAGGACAGACCCATCCACAGAAGGACTTTCTGAAAAGAAAGGAAATTAAAAAAGCTCCACCAAGTATAACAAGGCCAGAGGGATGGACAGGGTCAAAGATTCCTTCTGAAAGCCAGAGCTTTAAGGCCATGAATGCACCAATGGGCATGAATCCATCAACAGAAGGAGGTCTGTCAAAGTTGGGGATTATTCCCTTATCGAGGGATTCTACAAAGAGATAAAACTTAACACCAGCATATAAAACAAGGCCGAAGATAGTCCACTGGATGGCATATCTTATGAGCCTGAGCTTTGACCTGTCAGTTTTTATATAATCTGAGCTTCTCATCTCAGCCTGTCGCCTAATACCATGAAGCCTACCGCCTTAAGCCTGTTTTTTTGGAAAACCTTACATATTCTTCAAGAAAAATGCTCGAGATATAATTATACTTGATTAATAACCTGAGCTTTATGACATATGTCATAATATGTTATGAAGAAAAGAGGCTTCATATTTATAGCTATTGGTATCATTGCGATACTCCTTACGGTTCTCCTTTATTTCTTGAGACCTGATGTTCTTAATTCCCTTGATCTCAAATTAAGGGATGCAAGGTTCAGGTTGAGGGGTTCCATTGAACCTGACAACAGGGTCATGATAGTTGCCATTGATGCTAAAAGCATAGATGAACTTGGCAGGTGGCCCTGGAAGAGGTCTGTAATTGCTAACCTTATTGAAGAACTGTCGCAGGCAAAGGCCGTTACCCTTGATATTGTGTTCTCAGAGCCTTCAGACCCTCTGTCAGATAAAAAACTATCAAGAATAATAAACAATTCCAGAAATGTTATTGCAGGATATTATTTCAGGGATGAAGAGACAACAATTGATAGCCAGTCCATTTTAAATCTCAAAGATTCAAGGATTAAACTTATAAAAACAAAAGGAGATATGGTAGCGATTCCTGTAAGGGAATTTGCCTTTGGAGAGCTCAATATAAGCTCAATTAAGGCACAGGCAGGTTTTTTTAATGTGATTCCTGATGAGGATGGTCTTTACAGAAAGGCAAATCTCCTCTTGCTCTTTCAAGGAGACCTTTATCCCTCCCTTGCCCTTCAGGCCGTAAGGCTTTATAAAAACCAACCGATCCTCCTTGAGCTTGAAGAATACGGGATAGCCTCTCTTAGAATAGGTCATGAAAGGATACCCTGTGATGAATCAGGCCTTCTAACCATAAATTATTACGGAAAGGGCGGAACCTTCAAAACAATTTCTGCTGTTGATGTGATAAAGAAGAGGATAAGCCCTGAAGAACTCAAAGACAAGATAGTATTCATTGGTGCAACAGAGATTGGTATAGCTGATATCAGAAACACTCCGGTAGACCCTGTTATGCCCGGTGTGGAGATCCATGCCACAGTGGCATCAAATATCCTGAGGGAGCATTATCTTATATACAATGCCTGGGTTGCTGGCCTTGATATCCTCTTCATTGGCCTGCCTGTTCTGGTTCTTGTATTCCTTATCTCAAAGACACAGAAAACTGTATATTCTCTTACCTTCTTTATTCTAATAACTACAGGCACCTATTCATTAAACCTCTGGCTTTTTAAAACATACCTCTTCAACCTCTCAATGATTTATCCCCTGAGCTCATTACTCCTCTCCTATATAACCTCAGAGGCCTACAGGAATATTGTTATTGAAAAGAAAAGCAGGTTTCTCAAAAGGGCCTTTTCGAGCTATGTATCAGCAGAGCTCGTAAACATAATCCTCAAAAATCCAGACCTTCTAAGGCTTGGAGGAGAAAAAAGGACTATCACCGTACTTTTTTCTGACATCAGGGAGTTCACAACACTCTCTGAGGCCCTCGAACCTGAGAGGCTCGTGAGTCTTTTAAACAACTATCTTGATCCCATGACAAGGATTGTCCTCAAACATAGGGGTATGCTTGATAAATATATTGGTGATGCCATAATGGCCATATACAATGCACCTGTTGACCTTGAAGACCATGCAGTAAAGGCAGTCCTTACAGGCCTCGAGATGCTTAAGGAACTTAAAAGACTAAATGAAGAGTTTAAGAGAAAGGGCCTTCCTGAAATTTGTATTGGCATAGGTATAAATACAGGTGAGGCTATCACTGGAAACATGGGAACAGAGATGAGGTTTGACTACACTGCCATAGGCGACACCGTGAACCTTGCCTCAAGGCTTGAGGGATTAAACAAGCTTTACGGGACAAGGATTATCATAAGTTCAACGACCTATGAGGGCATAAAGGAGCGCAATGAGTTCTTTATAAGGGAACTGGATTTCATCAGGGTTAAGGGCAAAAAAGAGCCTGTGAGGATATACGAGGTTATGGAAGAAGACTCATCACTTAGAAGTATTATCAAGGAATTTCAAAGGGCCCTCTTCCTTTACAGGGAAAGGAGATTCAGGGAAGCCCTTGAGATCTTTAGAGACCTCGAAGATAGATTCGATGACAGTGTATCAAGGGTCTTCAGGAAGCGTTCAGAGTCTTTTATCCTGAATCCTCCACCAGAGGACTGGGATGGGGTGTATGTGGCTAAGGAGAAGTAGTTGATTTAAATTATTTGATTTTTATATATTGGATAAAACCTCATGAATACCTTTATTACAAATAGCCAGACCAAACACCTCAAAAAAAGACTCCTTGAGCTCATTTCTAAGTGTAAGGAATTAAAACTTCTCGTAGGATTTTTCTATTTTTCAGGTTTAAAGGAATTATACGAAGGACTTAAAAACAATACTGATGTAGTAATAAAGGTCCTGGTGGGTTTAAATGTTGATAGGACAAACTATGGACTCATAGAATATGCAGAGCAGTCCTCTAATACCTCGGATAATGAAAAAATAAATTGTTTCTTTCAATCAATTAAGAATTCTATCAATACAGAACAATTTGACAACAGGGAATTCTATGAGCAGGTGAGATTCTTTATTGAGCTTATAAAAAATGACCGCCTGATTATCAGAAAGACCTATGAACCGAATCATGCAAAGCTTTATATCTTCAGACTCGAGGAGACACAGGTTGGAAGAAACACCCTCTTCATCACAGGCAGCAGTAACCTCACCTCTTCAGGTCTTACGAGACAGCATGAATTCAATGTTGAGATAAGCGACTATGGTTTTGAGGATGCTGAGGCCTATTTTGATGAGCTCTGGAATAAGGCGGTAAGAATCACAGAAGATAATGTAGTAAAAACAGAGCTCATTAAAATCTTAGAGCATGAGACCCTTATAAAAGAGATCACGCCCTTTGAGGCCTATCTGCTGGTATTAAAAAACTATCTTGACTCATTCAAAGGAAAGGCCTTAGGAGAGAAGCTTGTTAATATCCTTGCTGAAAGAGGATATAGGATATACAACTATCAGCTCGATGCAATAAGGCAGGCCTTATCAATTATAGATGAGCACAATGGTGTTATCATTGCCGATGTAGTAGGTCTTGGTAAGACCGTTATCGCCTGTGCAGTAGCCTTTGAACTCAAAAAGAGAGGCATAGTTATTGCACCACCAGGGCTTATAGGAGATGAGGCGAAGAAATCAGGCTGGCGAAAATACCTTGAAGACTTTTATCTCTCAAACCTCGGCTGGGAGGCCTATTCCCTTGGTGACCTTGAAAAGATAGAAGAATTCGTGCGGACTGCCAGAGATATCGAAGTCGTCATAATTGATGAGGCCCATAGATTCAGGAATCAGGACACAGGGGACTACGAACATCTACGGAATATCTGTAGAGGCAAGATAGTGATTCTCCTTACAGCAACACCCTTTAACAATAGACCATCGGATATATTCTCCCTTCTTAAACTCTTTATTGTGCCTAAAAAGTCAAAAATAACCCTTAGTGATGACCTCGAGGCTAAGTTTGACGCTTTCAAGGCAACCTTTAATAAACTCGCCTATATCAAAAGATACCACAACTCATCAGATATGAGAAAAAGAAGCAGGGCTATCGGATATTACAGATCCCTTTTTGGCAATGATATGATTAACCTTTCAGCAGTAAAGGGGAGGGCTCACTATCTTGCCAGAGAAATTAAAGATGTGATTGAGCCTGTTACCATAAGAAGAAACAGGCTCGACCTACAGGAAAACCCCCTTTACAGGGATGAGGTGAAGGAACTCTCAAGGGTGAAAGATCCTGAGGAATGGTTTTATGAGCTCACAGAGGAACAATCCAGATTTTACGACACTGTTATCAATGAATACTTTGCCCTCCCTGATGAGGGTGGTAGATTTAGTGGCGCCATCTACAGACCTTTTATCTATGAAAAAGGAATACTGCCTGACCTGTGGGATGCTGACCTAACAGAAGAAGAGAACTTTCAATATCAGCAGCAGTTCAACCTTTATGATTTCATGAGGAGACTCCTTGTTAAGAGGTTTGAGAGCTCCTTTGGTGCCTTCAAGCAGAGTGTTGAAAATTTCAGAGATATTACAGATAAAGTCCTTGAATTTATCAATAAAACAGGCAGATATATCCTCGACAGGTCACTTCTGCTGAAGATTTATGACAGAGAGATAGAGGAGATTGAGAAAGAGCTCAAGGATTATGTAGAGCGTATAAAGAAGAATGAATACCCTAAAAACCACAAGGTCTATGAGATAGAAAAATTTAGGGAGAGGGAGAGATTTTTAAATGACATAAAGGCTGACCTTGAACTCTTTGATAATATCCTCAAGGAACTTCAAAGACTGGACCTTGTGAATAATGATCCGAAGGCAGAGTGTTTGATAAAGAATGTTAGAGCTGTTATTAACAAACTACCGACCAATGGAGAGCCCAAGAGAAAGGTCGTTATATTCTCAGAATACATTGATACAGTGAAATACCTTGCACCAATACTCAAAGAGCAATTTAACAACAGGGTCCTTGTTGTGGCAGGTGATTTAAGCTCAGGCAAGGTCATGGAAATCTATAAAAACTTTGATGCCTCTTATCGTGAAGAAAGGGATGATTATGACATACTTCTTACAACGGATAAGATCTCTGAGGGCTTTAACCTTAATCGTGCCGGGATGGTTGTAAATTATGATATTCCCTGGAATCCTGTTCGTGTGATCCAGCGCGTTGGAAGAATCAATCGTATCAGCAAAAAGGTCTTTGATGAGCTTTATATAGTAAACTTTTTCCCAACTGAAAAGGGTGCAGACCTTGTGAAATCTCGCGATATTGCCTCAAACAAGATGTTTCTTATTCATAATGCCCTTGGTGAGGATGCGAAGATATTTGATATAGATGAAGAACCTTCACCTTCAGGCCTTTATAAACGGATACAGCAGAACCCGGATTATCTTGAGTCTGAGAGCTTTTATACAAAGGTATTAAAGGAGTTTGAACAGATTAAGAGTGAGTCACCAGAGATAATAAAATCCCTTAAGGATTATCCTCCACGGATAAAGGTTGCAAAGAGGTCTGATGAAGATGAACTCTTTGTTGTTATTAAAAGGGGCAGGCTTTTTATCCATCACAAGAGATACTCAAAAGATAATCCTGTTTTAACAAATATTGAGGATATATACGAAAGGATAAAGACAAAAAGGGATGAGCCAGCGATTCCTTTAAGCAACAGATTCTGGGATGAGTATGAAAGTCTCAAGAACATTAAAGACATTACAAAAATTCGCCTCACGGAACAGAGCCTTCAACAGAAGGCAATAAATATGTTAAAAGGTCTTATTAATAATCAAAACATTCCTGAACTGATACCCCACAAGGACTTCCTCCGTATGCTCCTTGAAGACCTCCTTGAATATGGCACCCTTTCAGATTATACCCTTAGAAGGATTGTAAATTTAGATATGCAAAACCTCTCATCAGCATTAAAAGAGATAGAGAGGCTCAGAAGGACCCTTGGTGATGACTATCTCTACAGGGAAAAAGAGAGACTTAGGGAATTAGCAAAGGAGATTATTATTGCAATAGAGAATAGGGTTTCTATAGACTGAGACATAAGAATATAAAAGTTAAGTGAGGATAAAAATGCATTAATACAGAACTTATCGAGAATATAATAAAAAATCCTGATATAATAGAAAAGGGATATAAAGATAGATTTATCGCTCAGAAGCTATCTCTGAAAGGCATGTCTTAAGGGTAAACCTATGAATAATATTATAATGATAGCAACTCAAGTTATTAGAGATGAGATTGAAAGAGCTGGTTATCAAATCATCAGGATTATTCTCTTTGGTAGTCGGGCAAAAAGACAGGAACATCTTGAGAGCGACTGGGATTTTTTTGTAATCGTAGACAGGGAAATGGATAGAGACACGAAATGGGATGTGATATTAAAAATAAAAAGGAGACTGGCAAGACTGAAGATACCAAATGACATTATCATCGAATCACTTTCTCAGGTAGAAGAGAAAAAAGAGGATGTAAGCTCTATCTCATACCATGCCTTAAGGGAAGGCGTCACATTATGAAAGAAAGACGAACAAAAGAATGGATTCTTAAGGCAGAAAGCGACCTTAAAGTTGGTAAACATGAAATATTATCAGATGATCCAGCAACAGATGCGATTACCTTTCATATGCAACAATGCGTTGAGAAATATTTAAAACCTTTCTCACCTTTTGTGGCAAACCCTTCAGGAGGACTCATGATCTTACTGAACTTATTACTGAATGTGTAGAAGTCGATCCAGAATTCCAGAATCTGTTTGATATGAATGTTGATAGACTGACTGAATATTCTATTGAGGTAAGATATCCAGAGGAATTTTTCTTTCCATCGGTGGAGGAGGCTAAAAAAGCAATTGAAATTGCTGAAAAGGCAAAGGCCTTTATAGTTGAAAGACTCCAGATAAGGGGCTTTCATATCGAATAAAATTAAAAAATATGCCTAAAGAAATATTAAAAAACATAATCAACAACTTTTTCCCAGAGGAATTTGTCCACTTCTTCAGACTTAAGAATCCCTTTTTCAAACCGTATAACGAGCCAGCTCATTATAATGATGATAGCTTTAGAAATTGCCTTTTTATAGGTGAGATACCCTTTGACAGTGCCCAGAGACTTGGCATCTATTCTTTCAGGGTAAAAGATTCTCTCACAGAGCGTTCAGGCAAAAAGAAGCAGTATGAAAAAGGCAAAAGGATATTAAAAGAGACAAACACAGATGCGGGCATATTCATCTTTTATGATGAGAAGGGCAATTTCAGGTTTTCATTAATCTACACTGAATACCTCGGCACAAGAAGAAGGTTTAGCTACTTCAAGAGATTCACCTTTTTTGTAAGCCCGAGCCTTACAAATAAGACCTTCCTTGAGCAGATTGGTGGAGGAGATTTCTCATCCCTTGAGAAGATTAAAGAAGCCTTCAGCGTTGAGCCTGTTACAAAGCAATTCTATGAAGAGATTCAGAACTGGTATTTCTGGGCAATGGATAAGGTTAGATTCCCTGAAGATTATAAATACAGCGATGATCCAGATAGGGATAAAGAGATCAGAACGGCTACAAACCTCATTCGACTTATCACCAGAGTAATATTTATCTGGTTTATCAAGGAAAAGGGACTTATCCCCGAGGTCTTATTTGATAGAGAGAAACTGAAAGAAATAGTTAGAGATTTTAATACCCCAAGGGGCTCAAACTACTATAACGCCATCCTTCAAAACCTCTTCTTTGCTACATTAAATCAGAAGATGGGGGAGCGTAGATTTGCAAGGGATGATGGTTATCCGGCAAACAAGAAAGAATATGGAGTAAAGACCCTCCTCAGATATAAAGAGAAGTTTTTAATCAGTGAAAGAGATGTCCTGAATCTATTTAAAGAGGTCCCATTTTTAAATGGTGGTCTCTTTGATTGTCTTGATAAAGAGGATGAATCAGGCAGGGTCATTTATATTGACGGGTTTTCAAGAAACCCTAAAAAGCAGGCGGTCATACCTGATTATCTATTCTTTCAGCAGAATGAGACAAGGGTTAACTTATCGCAGTATGGTCTTGGTGCAAACAAGCCCGTTCGTGGTCTTATCGAAATACTCAAAAGTTACAACTTCACAATAGATGAAAATACCCCTATTGATCAGGAAATAGCCCTTGACCCTGAACTCCTCGGCAAGGTCTTTGAAAATCTTCTTGCCTCTTACAATCCCGAGACAGCAACCACAGCAAGAAAGGCAACAGGAAGCTACTACACGCCACGAGAGATTGTGGATTACATGGTTGATGAAAGTTTGAAAGAATACTTGAAAAACCAACTACCTGAGATAAACGAAGAAACAATAGAACTCCTTATTTCCTATGCAGAGGAAGCACCTGAGTTTTCTGAAGAAGAAAGACAAAAAATAATCTCTGCCATTGATAAAATCAAGATCCTTGACCCTGCCTGCGGTAGTGGTGCATTTCCTATGGGAATACTCCACAAACTCGTTCATATCCTCCAGAAGATAGACCCGGATAATAAACACTGGTATGAACTCCAGTATCAGAAGGCCCTTAAGGCTTCAGAAGAAGTCTTTAAAGAAAAAGATAAAGCTGAAAGAGAGGAGATGCTAAAAGAGATTAATGAAGCCTTTGATGAGAGCATTAATTATCCTGATTATGCGAGAAAGCTTTATCTGATAGAAAACTGCATTTATGGGGTTGATATTCAGCCAATAGCAATACAGATTAGCAAATTGAGGTTTTTTATCTCCCTTATCCTTGACCAGAAGGTTGACAGGACAAAAGAGAACTTCGGGATAAGGGCACTTCCAAACCTTGAGACAAAAGGTTCTACAGACTTTTCTGTGGATACATATTTAGTTTTCCACAATAGAACAATATGGCAATCCTGAAATTTTTAAAGTTTCTAAACCCTCTAGCAGCTGACTTTACCTGTTGTATCTTGCTGTTTAA
>Ga0197143_1001075_pt1 | contig 24771 bp, 18 predicted proteins | sample GBS70_MetaG_FD_148603 | JGI IMG/M metagenome (GOLD analysis project Ga0197143, IMG submission 148603) | Sediment microbial communities from Great Boiling Springs, Gerlach, Nevada, United States - GBS 70_MetaG | ecosystem: Environmental > Aquatic > Thermal springs > Hot (42-90C) > Sediment...
TCTTACTGGATTGAAGAAGTGAGTCACGAGAAAGTTTCGCTTGAACTCAGCGCCCCTTCCCTCGCTCATTGCTTTTATCGAGAGGCCAGAGGTATTGGAGGAGACTATTGCCCCCCACTTCATGTGGTGTTCGACCCTCTCGAATAGCTTCCTCTTGATTTCCAGATTCTCGACTACTGCTTCGATAATGAGATCACACTCCCCAACTTTGTCAAAGTCATCCTCGAAGTTTCCGACCGTAATCAGCTCTTTGAAACTTGCAGAATAAAAAAGCGGCGCGGGCTTAAAGTTCAACGCATTCTCGATGCCTTTTAGCGCAAGCCTGTTTCTTGCCTTCCTATCCTGCTTCTCTTCTTCTTTCAGGTCTGGAGGCACGATATCTAAAAGGAGGACAGGGAAGCCCGCATTCGCAAAGTGAGCCGCAATCCCTGAGCCCATGACACCTGCCCCAAGCACACATACCTTCTCTATCTTTCTCGCCATGCCATACCTCCTATTCAAAGCCTTTTCTTTTCAAAGCGCCTAAAGATCTCGCAAATGTATTGTAAAGCATCAGCTGATCGATGTGTCGGAAAGTGCCAATGTTTGATCAAAAATCATGTTGTGAAAAACTAGGAGCAACCAGAAGTAGCCCCGCAGTTAGGGCATTTGTAGCACGAACCGCTCCTGACCATAATAAAACCGCAAACCGAGCAAGGGGGGGCATCCTCTTGGTTGTGAAAAAGGTCAACCTGCAGGGGTTCAGGTTTTTTCAAAGTAGCCTCGAGGTCAACATCCTTGCTTCCATTGATCTCTTCTGTCAAAAACTTCAATGCCAGCCATCTAAAGATGTAGTCAATGATGCTCTTTGCATACCCAATCTGAGGATTGGAGGAATAACCAGATGGCTCAAATCTGACATGCGCAAACTTTTCCGCGAGCACCTTCAAAGGAACCCCGTATTGAAGGGCGATTGAAACCGCCGTTGCGAAGCAGTCCATAAGCCCTGAAATCACGCTTCCTTGCTTGGCAATCGTAACAAAAATCTCGCCTGGTGTCCCATCCTCGTACATACCAACTGTAATGTAACCGTCAAGCCCAGCAATAGAAAACTTATGCGTGAGCGATTTTCTTTCGTCAGGCAACTTGCGCCGAACAGGCTCCCACTTTTCTGGTCTTTTTTCTTTTTCTGGTTTAGTTACAACAGGCTGTGCCTTCTTTGAACCATCTCGATAAATTGCAATCGCCTTCAACCCAAGTTTCCACGCCATCATGAATATTCTTTCCACATCTTCCACAGTGACATCCGACGGCATGTTCACGGTCTTCGATATAGCCCCTGAAAGAAAAGGCTGGACAGCCGCCATCATCTTCACATGCCCTTCCACACTGATACACCTACTTCCTCCCACTGGCTTAAACGCACAATCAAACACAGGTAGATGTTCGCTCTTCAGGTAGGGAGCACCCTCGATTGTATTCTTTTCCTCTAGATAGGACACGATTGTCTGTATCTCGTGCTTCTTGTATCCAAGTCTTTCCAGCGCCTTCGGCACAGTCTGATTCACAATCTTCATCGTGCCGCCACCAACCAAGTTCTTGTATTTGACAAGGGCAAGTTCAGGCTCTATTCCTGTTGTGTCGCAGTCCATCATGAATCCAATGGTGCCAGTCGGTGCAAGCAAAGTCACCTGCGCGTTTCTAAACCCGTATTTGGTTCCAAGGTCTAAAGCCTCCTCCCAGACCTGATATGCTTCCTTCCTTAGGTTTTCCTCTATAAGATCGAACTTTATCCCCGATAGGTGCTGGATATGCTTCTTTATTACAGCGAGCATTGGTTCTCGATTCCGCTCAAACTCCTCGAAAGCCCCTTTTATCTTCGCAATCCTCGCACTTTGTGCATAAGCCTCCCCCGTCATGATGGCTGTAACCGCACCCGCCCATGCCCTTCCTTGCTCGCTATCATAAGGAAATCCAAGCCTCATTAGGGCTGCACCAAGATTAGCATATCCCAGCCCCAAAGGTCTGAATCTTTCAGAGTTGCTTGCGATTGCCTCGGTGGGGTAACTAGCATTGCTTACTATGATCTCCTGCGCTGTTATAAAAACCCTGACTGCGTGTTTGAAGGCATCGCAATCAAAGGAGCCATCTTCCCGCAGAAACTTCATCAGGTTCAAGGATGCGAGATTACAAGCAGAATCATCTAGGAACATAAACTCGCTACACGGGTTCGATGCATTGATTCGTCCGCTGTTGGGACATGTGTGCCATGCATTCACGGTGGTATCGAACTGAAGCCCAGGGTCACCGCATGCGTGCGCCGCCTCTGCGATCTTCCTGAACAACTCCTTCGCTCTGATAGTCTCGAGCACCTCTCCAGTGGTAACAGCCTTCAAATGCCATTCCTTGTCCTCGACCACCGCTTTCATGAAATCGTCCGTTACCCTGACCGAATGGTTTGCATTCTGGAAAAACACAGAGGAATAAGCCTCACCCCCGAATGAGCCGTCGTAGCCCATAGCGATCAATGCTTGAGCCTTCTTTTCCTCTTTATATTTACATTCGACGAACTCCACAATGTCAGGGTGGTCGCAGTTTAGAATGACCATCTTCGCTGCCCGCCTCGTCTTCCCACCACTTTTTATAACTCCAGCAAAGGCATCGTAACCCTTCATGAACGAAACTGGGCCGGACGCCATCCCCCCACCAGAAAGTTTTTCTTTCGATGAACGAAGCGTGGAAAAGTTCGTCCCTGTCCCAGACCCATATTTGAAAAGCATGCCTTCGATCTTTACCAGATTGAGAATGCTTTCCATCGTGTCCTCAACGCTATTTATGAAGCATGCGGAGCATTGGGGTTTCTCTTCGACCCCTACATTGAACCAGACGGGGCTATTGAATGTCCCATACTGATGCAGTATCAGGTATTTTAGCTCGTCCCTAAACTCCATCGCCTCTTCATGGTCCTTGAAATAACCTCCCTTTTCGCCCCACAAGGTAATGGTATCAACAACCCTCGAGATCATAGTTTTCAAGCTTTTCTCTCGTTCCTCCTTGCCCGGTGCTCCCCTGAAATACTTGGAAGCGATCACATTGATGGCGCTTTGGGAATAGAACTCGGGAAACTCTACACCATCCTGTCTGAACACCTCTTTCCCATCATCGCCCTTTATTACCGCATCAGCAATAACCCACCTGACCGTGTCAAACGGGTCTTTCTTGCCATCTGTAAAGAAGCGCCACGCCTGTCTTTCCCTAGTTCGATCAGATTGCACCCGCCTCTTTTTCTTCTGCTTAGATGTGTCTTGGAGAGGCACCTCTCCAACGCCAAAAAGTTCTTGAGACATATCTAAATCCTCCCTGAGATTGTCTGATCCCATTCTTTATAACTCCATACTGCGAGCAAACAAAGCCTTCAAGATTTCTAGTTTACCATGATTCTCTGTTGTGTCAAGAAAAAACACAAGATATTGTGTTCCTAATCTTAGGAAGCCACAATATATTGTATTGTTGATAGGTTACGCTACATTTTCTACAGCCTGAGACTAAGGTATTAAGTTTTTTTAAGGGAATGTGACTTTTTTGTCATACTTTTCCGCGTCTTTGTGGACGAACATCCACAACTAGAGATGAGATTTTCTTGTATTTTCAAAAGTTTTTTGATTGGCACGATATTCGCATATAAAATAGGCGGGCATCGGTGTGCCCTTGGATGCTTGGAGTTGAGATATTATGACGGTGAGCGAGCTTTCAAACCTTATAAGTAAGGAAGAGTCAATCGAAAGCGAAAGGGGAGGCCATCCGAACACGATCCTTGCGTATCTTAGCCGTATCGGAGAAACGCCACTTTTGACGAGGGAAGAGGAAAGGGCGCTCGCAATCGAGATGGAGGAGGGGACGCGAGAGCTGTTCAGGCATTTAGTCAGGATCCCCTTTTGTAGGGAACTCCTTTTGAGCTTTCCTGAGCGCATAGCGTGTCAGGAGGTGAGGCTTCAAGATATTAGCACTCAGGAGGAAAGTGCGCACGAGGATTGGACACCTTCCCTGTTAGAAGATCTGGAACATTTCACCAAGAGGCTCGGAAAGCTGAAGAAAAAGGTGGAAAAGGCACGGGCTTCGGGCAAAGAATATGACCTGAAGAAGCTTGGCAATGAACTTGCAGCAATATATAGGGAGTTCAGATTTGGGGCTGGGGTTCTTCGCCTAGTGTTGAGAACACTAAAGCAAGAGATACTAAGGATCGCAAATGATGATGTGCCTTGTGATGACGGCGATTTTAATGCCTCTGGTAGGGTTGATATCGGAAGAGGTGTATTGAACTTCGCTTGTTCAAAAAGGGCTGCGCTAAAGGTTCTTGGACTCGAAGGGAAGGAGCTGGAAGAGGTTGTTACAAAAGTGTTCGAGGCAGAAAAAAGGTTCGAGTCCGCCCGCGGGAAGATGATAGCGGCGAATTTGAGACTGGTTGTTTCCATTGCAAAGCATTACATGAATAGAGGGATGCCGTTTCTTGACCTCGTTCAAGAAGGCAATGTGGGATTGATGAAGGCTGTGTCTAGATTCGACTGGAGGCTTGGTCACAAGTTCAGCACTTATGCAACATGGTGGATTAGGCAAAGCATCACAAGGGCACTCGCTGATCAGGCAAAGACTATAAGGGTACCTCTCCACATATTGGAGTGTGTATCAAAAGTAAACAGATTCAGGACTACATTTTTACATGACCACGGGCGAGAACCAACTATGGAGGAGATCACCAAACATCTCGGATATACTGCAGAACAGATCGAGAGGGCGGAGAGGCTGGTGCTAAAAACGACATCACTGGATATGCCGATAGGGGATGACGACGGGGACCTCATGGATATCGTGGAGGATCCGAAGGCGTGCAAGCCTTTCGAAATGGCGGTGAACGCTAACCTGTCGGAGGCAGTGCGAAGGCTGTTGGCGACTCTGACCCCGAAGGAAGAGGCTATCATCAGGATGCGCTTCGGGATCGGGGTTTCAAGGGAATATACATTAGAAGAGGTTGGAGAGGCTGTTCACCTTACACGGGAAAGGGTAAGACAGATTGAAGTGAAGGCCTTGCAGAAGCTCGCCCATCCTGCAAAGATGAAAGGTCTTAAGAGCTTTCTTAGCGAGGACTGAAGTCCCGTTTTTCCTAAACATCTGATTCGGTGTTCTGGTCATAAGGTCAGTGTAGCCTTGCGGATTACATTTTTCTGAATCTGGTTATTGACTAATAGTGGCAAATGGCGGTAAGGTTTGTGCCACTTTTGGAGGTTTAGCGTGGCTGAGCAGACCTTACGTGAAATAAGAGAGATTAGACTGAAGAAACTCGATAGACTCGAGGAGATTCAGAGGTGTCGCTACCCAAATAACTTTAAAGTGTCCCACTCCACTGCCGAGGTCAAAGGTCTTGCTAAAGATTTAGGGCACGAGGATCTCGCCCAAAAGCAAATCGTGGTAAGGGTCGCAGGCAGGGTGATGGCGATAAACTCTTTTGGAAAGTCCGTGTTCTTGCGGATTAAAGACCAGACTGGACTCTTGCAGGTATATGCAAAAGTGGATGTGCTTGGCACTGAAGGGTTCGAGAAGGTGAAACTAACAGACATCGGCGATATCATCGGGGTTCAAGGTCCGCTTTTCCGCACCAAGACCGGTGAGCTCACCGTAAGTGCTCATGAGTACTGGGTTTTGACAAAGTGTCTAAGACCTTTGCCTGAAAAGTGGCACGGACTCAGAGACGAAGAAATAAGACAAAGACAGCGTTATTTAGACCTCATAATGAACGAAGAGTCGCGGCGGGTGTTTATGACAAGGACAAGAATAGTCAAGTTCTTCAGAGAGTTTCTGGATAAGAGGGGATTTTTGGAGGTCGAAACACCGATGATGCATCCAGTGCTGGGGGGGGCAAATGCGAGGCCCTTTATAACGCATCACAACGCTTTAAATATGGAGCTCTATTTAAGGATCGCGCCAGAGCTGTATCTGAAACGTTTAGTGGTTGGCGGTTTCGAGAAGGTATATGAAATCAACAGAAACTTTAGAAATGAAGGGCTTTCAACAAGGCACAATCCAGAGTTTACGATGTTGGAGTTCTATCAGGCTTATGCTACTTATGAGGACTTGATGGAAATGACTGAAGAGATGTTTAGAACGCTGGTAAGCGAGGTATGCGGTTCTTTGAAGATAGAGTATCTTGGAATGACGCTCGATTTTTCTAAGAAGTTTGAGAGAATGAGTGTTTTTGAAGCACTAAAAGAGTTTTGCCAAGCGGATGATAGTGTATTCTTCGAGCCCGGGGCGGCGATTATTTTTGCAAAAAAGTTCGGCATCGAGGAAGCAGTGCTAAAGGAAATCGAAAAGAGACACGCAGAGGATGCAAGGGACATGGCATTGCGGGTCTGCATGGAGGTGTTCGAAAAGGTGGTCGAAGACAAACTTGTCCAACCAACATTTGTTTATGGATATCCACTAGTAGTGTCACCTCTAGCACGAAGAAACGATCAAGACCCATACCTATGTGACAGGTTCGAGTTTTTTGTTGCAGGAGGTGAGGTCGCCAATGCCTTCAGCGAGCTGAACGACCCTGTCGACCAAGCAGAAAGGTTCAGACAGCAGATCAAAGCAAAAAGGATGGGAGATGAAGATGCAATGGAATATGACGAAGACTACATCAGGGCCCTTGAATATGGGCTTTGTCCCACAGCGGGCGAAGGAATAGGTATTGACAGGGTCACAATGATCCTCACGAACCAGAACTGTATTAGGGATGTGATCCTTTTCCCTCTTATGAGATTGGAGCGGGGATAATCTAGGGATTATGGGATATGAGGGCGGTGATCGTCCCATTCTTGCAGTTGTTGCTTGTGATCATCCTTGCAATAGGCGTGGTTAGTGCCCTTGTAGTGGTGGTCCTATTCCTTCTAGAAAGACTTTTGCCTCAGAGGGTTGTTCGCTCCCCTACATGGTTTATAGCTTTGAGGTTTCTGCTTGGGCATAGGGTGGAAGGCAACAAGAGACGGTTCATACCCGTTTCTTATCAGAACTTCATTGCTATGGTCGGGACAGCGATAGGGACATGGGCGCTTGTAGTGGTGCTGTCAGTGATGGCGGGATTCGAGGCAGACCTCAAAAACAAGATAGTGTGGTTCAGCCCCCATTTTACAGTTAAAGCTAATGAGGAAGTGCTAGATGCAGGGTTTGACCCTGATAAGGTTGCGAGTTTGATTGGAAGTTTCGAGGGGGTGGAGGTTTGCGAACCTTTTGTGCATGGCGAGGTCATGCTTACATCATCCAGCAATATGGCACCTGGAACAAACCTTTATGGGATCGAGCCGTCGGGGAGGCTCTTTGAACAGTGGTTTGGCAGGCTAAAAAAGGAGGGCCTCAGTCGAGTGATGAAGGCGCCTGTGCTCCTGTTACGCGACAGGGACATGGGTTTCGGGGCTAGAGAACAAAACACTAAAGAGGAGAATCCGCCGTGGTTGAAATCGAAGTTGGGGACCAAAGTCCTGCCTCCAATCATTCTGGGCTCTGAGTTGGCACAAAGTCTTGCTGTCGAGGAAGGCGATGATGTCTTGGTTGTGGTGCCAAATGGGGACATTGGTCCTGCTGGACTGCGTCCCCGTGTGAAAAGATTTCGAGTTGCTGGTATCATCGCGACAGGTCTTTATGACTACGATTTGAGGACCGCTTATACGACGCTTGGTGCTGCAAGGGATCTATTTTACTTGGATAAGCCCGACAAGGTGGGTGGGATGGTCAAGGAAATGTCCGTTCTTGGCAATGTCGTTCGTCGAATAAAAGAAGTTCAAAGCGACTTCGGCATCAGCGAAATAAGCACAGTGATTGATACTCATGGGTCGCTTTTTTCTGCCCTGAAGATTGAGAAGATTGCGATGTTTTTAGTACTGGGACTAGTTGTGTTGGTGGCTGGATTCAATGTCTTTGGCTCACTTTTGCTTATCGTCATGGAAAGGGGGAGGGATATAGCAGTTCTAAGAAGCATGGGCGCCACTTCGAGGGAGGTGGGGGCGATATTTGTCACGATAGGTTCGCTGGTTGGGCTTGTCGGAGGGGTGGCTGGGAGTTTGCTCGGTCTTTTGGTTTGCATATATATAAAGTTTGCAGGAATCGCATTGCCTTCCCAATATTATCTAAGGACTTTGCCTGTTGATGTAAGGTGGGCTGAGGTTGTGCTGGTTGTTATTGCAGCTCTCCTATGCGTTGTGGTAGCGAGTGCTTATCCGGCATTGGTCGCAGGCAGGATACTGCCTGCTCAAGGCCTAAGGAACGATTAGGGATTGCGTGGTAGCGATGGAAGTTGGACAAGAAGCTATTCTTCAGGCTAGAGGGATTATGAGAAGCTTCAAGATGGGGGATAAGGTGCTGGAGGTGTTGAAAGGCATTGATTTAGATATATCAAAAGGCGAAACCTTGGCGATAGTTGGAAGGTCTGGGGTGGGTAAGAGCACGCTTTTGCACATCTTGGGCACGCTCGATAGACCTGATGCTGGCTCGGTTGTGTTCAAAGGGATTGACTGCTTTTCTATGAGTGAGGAGGAGCTAGCAAGATTCCGCAATCTTCATATTGGCTTCGTCTTTCAGTTCCATCATCTGTTACCTGAGTTCACAGCATTGGAAAACGTGATGCTTCCATGTATCATTGGAAGACTTTCTAGGGCAGAGGCTAAAGAGAGGGCGATGGCTTTGTTAGAAGAGATGGGATTGTCGCACAGGGCATCTCATAGACCTGGAGAGATGTCAGGGGGGGAACAGCAAAGGGTAGCGATAGCGAGAGCATTGGTCATGAGACCCGAGGTCGTGCTCGCAGATGAGCCCACAGGCAATCTTGACGAAGCGTCGAGCATGGAGGTGCATTCTGTGTTGAAAGAGCTCAACACAAAGTTCGGCGTAGCTTTGGTTGTCGCTACGCACAACATGAGACTTGCCTCGCTTATGAATAGGACTTTACGACTGGAAGCTGGTGTGCTGAGAGAGGAGCGGATTTGAGGTTCTGGGTAGCTGTGGCGGTTTTATGGCTAGCGTTTTGTAATGCTGGATTCGCAGAACAGGAAAAACCTGTCATTAGGGCTATTTCGTTCCAAGGGATGCTTAGGTTCGACAAGGAGACCGCAAGACACATCCTGACTTCGAAGGTTGGGGAGGTGATGGACGAGGAAAAAATCTCGAAGGACATAAAGGCGCTGTATAGAACAGGGGCATTTGACCAGGTCAAGGCTTACAGGAAAGAGGTAGAAGGAGGAGTAGAGATTATCTTTCTGGTGCAAGAACGACCAGCCATTGATAGGGTTATCATAGAAGGGGCTCATCATATCAAGGAAGACGACATAAAGCCAAAGATCACCGTGAAGAAGGGACAGATAGTAAATAAGGTTCGTATCGAACGCTCTTTGGAGGCTATTAGAGAACATTACATCTCTGAAGGTTACTACATGGCTGAGGTAACATACCTCCTAAAGGAAAAACCTGACAACCTAGTTGATGTGGTTTTCGTAATCAGGGAAAACGAAAAGGTAAAGGTCCAACGCATCGAGTTTGTCGGGAACGAAACGATTCCAGATGAGGAGCTAAAGAATGTGATGATGACTAAGGAATACAACTTGTTCGGTTTTGTAACAGGTGCAGGACAGTTTTCTAGAGAGATGCTGGAAGCAGACCTTCAGAATATAAGGTTCTATTATGGAACAAAGGGATTTGCTGAGGCGATTGTAGAAGAGCCCGTTATAATGGTGTCAGCAGACAGACGCTACATCGTGATAAGCATCACCATCCACGAAGGGATTAAATACACCACCGGCAAGGTAGATATTGCTGGTGACCTGCTCTTTCCCAAGGAAACTTTATTAAAGAAGGTAAGGGCAAAGGAAGGGCGATTATTCAACGCCCTAGATATTCAGACTGATATAAAGACATTGTCCGACCTTTACAAGGACGAAGGCTACGCATTTGCTACCGTCAGTGTTGTCCCTACATTGCATCGCGAGGAAAGAATTCTGGATTTGACCTATGTTTTGCAGAAGGGTGAAAAGGCGCGTTTCGGGCGTATCGAGATCATAGGCAACGAACAGACAAGGGACTGGACGATCAGGCGGGAGCTCCGAATATCCGAAGGAGATCTTTACAGTGAGACAAAACTTAGAGAAAGCGAGGCTCGGGTGAAGAGACTTGGGTTCTTCGAGAAGGTAGAAATAAAGACCAAGCCTTCGGAAAGGGCAGGGGAGGTTGATGTAAGTGTGGAGGTCCAAGAAAGGAAGACCGGCTCTTTTATGGTTGGTGCTGGTGTTTCCTCACTAGAAAACTTTATGTTTCAGGCTCAGATTGCGAAACAGAATTTCATGGGTAGGGGACAAAGCCTTTCTCTGCTTGCTATGTTCTCGAGTCTTAGAACCATATATCAGTTCTCTTTTGATGAACCGTATCTTTTTGATACAAACTGGACATTCGCTACGGACATCTATAACTACGAATACCTTTATTATAACTTCAGCAAAAAGACGAGGGGATTCGATTTTACCTTTGGAAGGCGCTTCACTGACAACATTGGGGCATCGACAACATATAAGATTGAAGGCGTTGAAGTGAGCTCTGGAGGGCAAAGGAGTGTGAGCGAGATCCCAGTAGCAAACCTTTATAAGTCTGGGCTATTGTCTAGCCTAGGCTTGACACTCTGGTTAGATACACTTGATGACAGGCTATTTCCGACTCGTGGAAACTATTCTAGCGTAAGTGCCGAGTGGTCAGGGAGTGCGATTGGGAGTGCGTTTCCATATCTGAGATTTATCGCACGATCTAGACAGTATTTCCCCTTCCTTTGGGGCAGTGTGTTGAAGATTGCAGGCACATACGGTCACATCATCAATCCCGAAAGAGGTGATGTGCCACTTGGAGAAAGATTTTATGTTGGTGGGATATTCTCCGTGCGAGGTTTCGAAAGGTTTTCTTTGGGCCCGAGACTGGCGGTGGGCGCGGCGCGAGACCCTTCTGCTATGCTTCAGTCGTTTACCATCGGCGGAAACAAGGAACTCTTTTTCAATGTGGAGGTCGAGTTTCCGATATTGATGCAAGCAGGTATCAGAGGCGTGGTATTCTTTGACGCAGGGAATGCCTTTGATGATCACGAAGTTGTTGACCTTTTTCGGTTGCGAACCTCTGCTGGCTTCGGAATAAGGTGGTGGTCACCGATGGGACCATTGCGATTCGAATGGGGTTTCCCTTTGAGACCTAGAAAAGGTGAGCCACCAATGGTGTTCGAGTTTACGATCGGCACTTTTTAGATGCGTGGAAGGAAGCGATGAAGACTTTTCTTGTTACGAACGATGACGGCATCCTAAGCGAAGGGCTTTTGGTTCTGGCTCAATGCGCCTCCATGTTCGGGCGCAGTGTTGTTATTGCCCCAGAGACGGAAAAAAGCGGTATCTCGCACGCAATCACCTTACACGAGCCTTTGAGAGCTAGAAAACTCAAGGAAGACTTTTATGCACTGTCCGGAACACCTGCGGACTGCGTGTTCATAGGCCTCCATTACCTGCTCGCCGGGACTAAGGTGGACTTTGTGTTGGCTGGGATAAACAGGGGTCCAAACCTCGGCTACGATGTGCTCTATTCGGGGACTGTAGGTGGTGCTATGGAAGGGGTGATACAGGGCTTGCCTTCCTTAGCGTTTTCCCTCGTGTGCAGAGGGGAATATCCGTTTGGTGCTGTTGCCCCATATGTAGAGGCGATCCTCCGAGAAGTAGTAGAGCGTGGCATGCCAAAAGGTGTTCTGTTGAATGTGAACATCCCTAGCCCTTTCATAGCAAACTTCCGTGGGTTCAAGGTTACGAGGCTCGGTCAGAGGTTCTATTCAAATGATGTGATTTCACGGCAGGACCCAAGGGGCGGAGAATATTTATGGATAGGTGGGACGAGGGTCACGATGGAGGACGATGAGGAAACAGATTGTGGCGCAATAAAAAGAGGATTTGTTACAATAACGCCTGTTGCGCCGCAAGTGATGGCAACATGGGCGATGAAAGAGCTTCAAAGATTCGAATCCTTGGAAATACAAGGTTTTTCAGTGATACAAGGGCTTAAAAAGTAAAGGCTATGGAGGTAAAGTATGGATGACGAACTCGGTAACCTAAGGGAAGAAATAAAAGCAAAGATAAGGAATATCCCCGATTTTCCAGTGAAGGGCGTTTTGTTCAGAGACATCACGCCTGTGCTGAGGGATGGGCAATTGTTTAGGCGTGCGTGCGACGCACTTGTACAATTGCTCAAAAAGCATGGGTGCACATGTGTTGCCGGTATAGAGTCGAGGGGATTTTTGGTTGCAGCACCCGCAGCAGCATTGCTCGAGATACCGCTAGCCATTATAAGGAAGCCTGGAAAACTCCCGTGGAAGACGAGAAGGGCGGTCTATAGCCTCGAATATGGGGAAGATGCCATCGAAATACACGAGGATGCAATAGCAAAGGGCGACAAGGTGGCGCTCGTGGATGATGTACTTGCTACAGGTGGCACGATGGAGGCGGCAACAAAACTTGTCACTGAACTCGGGGGTGAGGTTACCTTGATTGCTTTCTTGATCGAGTTGAAAGCGCTAGAAGGTAGGAAAAGGCTTCAAGGATATGATGTATATTCGTTGATAGAGCTCTGAATACTGGGTCAGAGAGAGCTCTGACCTTGCGTCCAAGTTACCCTAGTGGATGCGTGGGGAGTGAAGATGACCGAGATCTCAAGAGTCTTCTATTTCGAAGCAGCGCATTCTTTGAAAGACCTAGGCGAAAAGCATAAGTGTTCGAGGATCCACGGTCATTTATATCAGGTCGAAGTAGTGGTCGGGGGGGAGATTGACGAGAAACTCGGTTGGATTATGGACTTTGGCGACATCTCTCGCGAGACGAACGAGGTTCTCGAAAAACTTGATCATAGATACTTAAACGAGATAGAAGGACTGGAGGTGCCTACATCCGAGAATATCGCACGCTTCATATTTTCTGCTTTGAAGCCGAGGCTTAGAAACCTCGTAGGGGTTATCGTCCACGAGAGTCCCCATTCTAAATGTGTTTACAGGGAAAGCCCAGAACCCCTGTTTGATGGGATTGTAGTAAGTAGTCCTCGTCGTGTGTTCTCTTCAGGGCATTTTCTGCTTTTTCAAGATGGGGGTAGAGAAACCTTACACGGGCATGATTATGAGTGCATAGCCTCGCTTTGGGTCAACACAGGCAATGGCTTTGAGGCAAGGCAAACGCTTGAAGAAGAAGTGGAAAAGGTGTGCGCAGGATTGGATCACAGACTTTTATTGCCCAAAGAGCCTGTGGTAGGACACATCGAGGTTCGAGGCTCAGTTACTGTTTTATCTTTGCCGGATGAAACCATCGTGTTTCCTACTAGGGACTGCGTCGTGTTGCCAATCAATAATACCACAACAGAGGCACTTTCAAGATTCATAGCATCTTCCGTTCATGAGGGTATAAGGATTCGTGGGATAACATTCCACGCCTTAGAGGTTTCTGTAAAGGAATCACTATTATGTTCATGCAGGCACATCGTAGGGTTTTCATCATGAAGGACATCTACAAAAAAAGACGGGAAAGGCTTTTTTCTAAGATGCAGGATGGAGTTGCCATCTTGAAGACAGCGAAGGTCTGTAGGAAGACAAGAGACATTGATTTCCCGTTTAGGCAGGATAGCGATTTCTTTTATCTTACTGGGTTTGATGAGCCCAATGCCTTTGCTGTTTTCGAGAAAAAGGGGAAGAAGAAGAAATTTGTTTTGTTCGTTACACCGTCGCAACCAGAAGAGGAGGTGTGGACAGGCAAGAGGTGCGGGGTTCAAGAGGCGGTCAAAGTTTTTGGTGCGGATGAGGCATACCCTTCTTCGGAGTTTTTGGACAAACTAAAAGACTTCCTGACTAATGCCAATGCGCTTTATATGAAATTCGGTAATGACCACGATTTTGAAAGGGCGATATTTGAGCAGGTTGCAAAGATAAGAGAACAGGAGAAAAAAGGGATATTCGCACCTAAGAAGTTTTTCGATATAACTGACATTCTATCTGAAATGAGACTGATAAAAGAGAAAGACGAGATCGAGACCATAAAAAGGGCATGCAAGTTGACAGGGATCGCTTTTAGAAGTGCGATGCAGGCGGTTCGACCTGGTATGGGAGAATGGGAGTTGCAGGCGGTGTTTGAGTTCGAGATCAAAAGGAGAGGAGGAAAGCTAGCATTTGATACAGTATGCGCATCGGGGGTAAACGCAACAGTGCTCCATTATTCGTCAAACTCGTGCAGGATTGGGGGGGACGGGCTTGTTTTGCTAGATGGGGGTGCGGAAGTATCGTATATGGCATCGGATGTGACAAGGACATTTCCCGTCGACGGAAGATTCAAGGAGCCATGGCTTTCCGTCTACAAATGGGTGCTTAGGGCGCAAAATCTGGCAATAGAGACGCTTAAAGAAGGGGTGACTTATGCTGAAGTTCACGAGTCAGCGCTCGAATGTTTGTGCGAGGGGCTAAAAGCTCTCGGGGTGTTGAAGGGTAGCACGAAGGAGATCATAGAAGAAAGAAAGTATGAACCATTCTTCATGCACAGGATTGGGCACTATCTGGGGCTTGATGTGCACGATGAAGGGGCGTATTGGCTCAAGGAGGGGAAGAGCAGACCTTTGAAGGCAGGGATGGTGATCACTATCGAGCCAGGACTGTATTTTCCTGTGGTAGATTTCGTTCCCGAACATATGAGAGGGATCGGCGTGAGGATCGAAGACGACTGCCTAATCACAAAGAATGGGTGCGAGGTGCTTACCGAAGACATCCCAAAAAACCCTGAAGATGTCGAGAAACTTATGGCGGATGGCTCCTTTTGGGATAAACTCCTGCCTGTTAGCACTGACCAATCAGAAATCTAGTGATAGGGTAATAGTGGAGCCATCGGAAGCGATTTGAGCTGGCATGAGCTTATCGGTAAATAGGAAAAGTAGGAAACCAGAGGCGACCGATGCGCTACCCACGCCAAAACAAATATATGCCAGAGTTCGCCTGGAGTAAGCCTTATCCCTTTCGCGTAGCTTGTATTCATATTCTTCCCAGCTACCAAGCCCATCATTTGTCTTGTAATGCGGGTCTTCTGCGATGCTTTTATAATGCTGATACGATTGCCAAAAGAACGCACCAGCGATAATCCCCCCAATCCCAACAGCAGTTGCGATATATCCATAGTAGTTCTTGAACCATGGCGTCTTTTTTTGAGAGACAGTCCGAGCGGCAACCTCCGTTTCTTTCATCTTAGGTGGTATCAGCATCTCACACAAAGAATTGGCAGCAGAAACGCTAATAACGTCCTCAGGAACTTCTACTGAAGCCTTTGCAATGATGGTTGAAGATTTAGTGTCCACGAGCCACGCCCGAAGTTCCTTCTTTCTATCTACGCTAAAAACGCCATAGAACAGCAACTGGTCTGTCTTTGTGGCTTGTGCCAAAAGCCGCGCGGTCATAGTCAAAAAATCTTCAATCTCTTGAATATTTTCCACCCCAATCGAAACGGTGTTATCATGCACAACGAGAGCGGAATCAAGCGCTACGTTTATGACTACATTGGTTGGTTCTTCACTGTGACCTGCGGAAAACTTATGGATCATACTTTTTTTCTCCCCACAAAGTGCTCGCACATAGTGCGTACCACACAGCACTTGCAAATCGCCTGTCCCGGGTGTAACTGGATTTCCGTCCAGTTGAAAACTGCAGTCCTCTGAATCGGCGGTCAAGTGTACTTTACACCGCTCGCCTTCCAAAAGCTTGTCGCGCACATTGCGGAAAAACTCCACAAGCCTGGGGTGATATTCCCTTTCAGTTACAGGCATGTCTGTCCCAAATAGAAGCAGGGCTTCCTTCATTACAGCCTCTGCCTCGCTATCTTGTCCGGACAGGATATATACCCACGCAAGCAAAAGGTAAACCTTTTGCATAGTGCCCTTGAGGTCTTCGTCAAACAGAAATGCCTCGCTTAGATTCGCACCCTCGATTTTCGCTCTAGACAAAAAAGCCATGGCTGCGCTTGGGTCCATGTATACTAGTTCTTCGCCCTCTTTAGCATGTTTCTTGATGCTTTGCGCCCTTAAAGCGGGGATCTCTTGTGCGAACACCCACCCTGCTTGCTGAAATAAATGCTTCAACTGCGAGTGTGCCACCACTTGTACCCTGGAACTTAGAGTGGAGGCAAGGAGTAATCCATAATCCAACCGTTCCGCTCCAGTGTAGAGAGGAACGAGGGCAATAGAGTGTGTGTCCGCTTTTGCGGTTGCTGAAACCAGAAGGGTGCAAGCAATGATAAAAATGTGCGACCGCATGGCTTTGATATACAGAGCCGCGTTCTATTTTACGGCACTTCCTGCTTCAGGCACAAGAGAATTTTGAGATGAGGAAGAGGTGAAGCGCCGAAAGATGAGTTGTTGTTGACTAAAACTCCTAATAAGCGTTAGGATATAAAATGGAGCGTTATCAGGAGGTAGGGATGTATATCAAGAAAGACCCAGAAAAAAGTGGGGAGGCGAAGGCAAAAAAGATACCCCAGCCAGAGGTAGAGAAACCGAAAAAGGCATCGCTAGATGCAAGGCTTACCGCAACGAGCACGAAGGCTTCCGCAAAAGCACAGATTGCACAGGAACGGAGAAGTGCTCAACCAGAGGGACCTGGGCAAGAAGACCCTGTGACAGCATTGCGTGCTTTGTTCGCGCAGATGGATTTGCCCCAAAAACTAGTGCCCAACAATGTGGAAGGCTTCGACTATGATGCTGCAAGCGGAAGCCTTGTGATACGACTGAAGGCGTCCTTTTCGAAGCAGTTCGATGCGGAAAATACGGTGACATTCGAAAAAGAGATAAGTGGGGTCTTGCGAAAGGGGAGTCTTACAGGTATCAAAGGTATAAAGCGCGGTTCTGCCTCCATCATTGCGGTTACGCGCTCGAGACCTGGTGTGTTTGCAATAACCGGCAAACTTGGACCATTCACGAAGAGCGTGGAGTTCAAGGACGCATCCGTTCCAGATTTGCCTTAGTTTTGCGCTTCTTCGACTGCCTTTACGAGCGCCCTCGCAACCATCCTTGCCGACTGCGGCCTGTTTGTCGGCTCTAGTTCAAGGCACTGTCTCAAAATATCTTTCACGCCTTCCGGTATAACTGCCTGCTCTAGTGCCTTCAGCCTTTTCTCCCTTGCAGCCACAGCGCCCCTTGCACTTGGTAGCCCACCAAGTATAGCCTCCAAAAGGGTCAGCGCCAGCGAATAGATGTCACTCGCGGGCGAAAGCTCCTCGCCTGCCTCTTGCTCGGGCGACATATAGTCGGGCGTTCCGCATATGTAAAGGGATTTGTTTGTGTGGATGTCCAGTGCCTTTGCCATGCCGAAATCCATGAGTTTGACTGTCCCATCCTTCATGACCATCACATTACCCGGCTTTATGTCACGATGCACGATGTTCTTTTCGTGCGCATACGCAAGTGCCTCTCCCAGTTGCGCTGCAATGTTCGCAACCTCTTTTAGAGGCAAGGCTTTCCTTTCCTCGATCACTGCATCCAAACACTTCCCATCGAGATACTCCATGACCATATACATCCTCCCACCAGCACGCCCCACATCGTAAACCGTCAGGATATTCGGATGGACAAGGGATGCAACTATCTGCGCTTCCCGCAAGAAATATTCTTGCGCTATGTGCGTAGGCAAACTGGGATTGGACAATATTTTAAGAACCACATTCCTTTTCAGGACCTTGTCATTCGCCTGATATACAATGGAAGTCCCACCTTCTCCAAGCTTCTTTACGACTTCATATCTTTTTAGCAGTTGGGGAGGCACCAGCAAGTCTTCTGGCGAAACTCTGGGCATTTCTGAACTTGTGAAAAGTTGTTCCATCTTTGCCTGAAGCCGCGACAGAGCAGTCTTTCCTTGCGTGTCCAGAAGCCCTTGCAAGTCCATCTTTCTAAGCGCCTTCAAAGCCAAGTCATAGACCTTCTCCCTTTCGAACAGGTTTGCAAAAAAGGCGAACACATTCTTGTTCTTTTCTGTCGGTTCAGCCTTCTCAATGAAAAGCCCATAATATTTCAGAGCTTCGTTCTTTCGACCTGTTTCTTCTAAGATTTTGCCAAGCAGAAGGCAACACCTTGCATAGCCACGGTCAGCTGGGGTAGCGAGCTTTAGAATTTCCTCAGCCTCCTCCATCCGCCCCAACTTATATGCTAGATGTCCTGCGGAAAGGAAATCTCCCATACCAACCAGAGCCTTGATTTCGCCACTTGGGTCTTTGATGAGCTGGTATATCTTTGCGGCCTTCGCATGTTCGCCAGCCTCCTCGTACATGGCTGCTGCCTCGCTGTAACATTGAGCCTTCTCGAAACATAAAGCCGCAAGTTCTGGCCTGTGCGCCTTCTGGTAGGCTCTGGCTGCCTCGACAAGGCGGTTGGCCTTTTCATAGCATTCACCTGCCTGAAGGTATTCCCCTGCGTTCGAAAAGGATTGCGCAGCCTGTGTCAGATCCCCTTGAGACTTGTAATACAAACCCATCAGTTTCTCAGCCATCAGGTCGTTGCCAAGTTGCCTGTGAATGGCAGCTGCCTCCTTCAACTGTCCCATGGCAACCATCTCATCCGCTGCAGCCCACAGGTCTCCTATCTGTAGGAAGAGCTTGGCTGCATTTTCATGGTCTTTCGCTCGAGAAAACATTATTGCCGCTCGTCTAAAATCTGGGACACGAAGCAAGGCATTGCCCGCGGCCTCGAAATCTTCACCCCGCTCGAACAACTCCGCTGCGAGCTTATAGTCCTGCATCCTCAAGGCGATCTTCGCCGCGCCCTTGAAGTCTCCGTGTTTTGTTAGTATTTCCCTGGCTTCTTTCAGGCGTCCAGCGTTCATCAGTGCCAATGCAGCCTGCTGAAACTGCCCTTTCTCGAGCAAGGTTTTCGCCTTTTTTTGAGCCTCCTCTCCCGCTTTTTTCTGCGCCCGCAAAGTGGCATAGCGGACAAAGACAACAGCACCTGCAATAGCGATAACAAGGCTCACAATGATGATAACAAGTGTAGCGCCCATATCCTTGCGAGCACCACGCCCTTAAGATTATGATTCGAAAAGGCGGTTAATACAAACAAAACGTTTGCTCTGATTCGAAGCCAATAACACAGGAGGCCCAGGCTAAAACCTTTGTGGACACCATGTGGGGCATAGTCTCTTACCACCCCACAATCCTCTTGACAAGCCCTGCACTTTTCGCGATAGATATGCTTGGCTCTAGGCTTGCAGGCAGGACACTGCTTATGATGCACGATGATGTCGATAGAATAATGTACCTTTTGCTCACTGATGAGACGCTTCCATACGTGACTTCGCACCTCCTTCGAACAACCAGAGATAAGATAAAATCTTTCTTGACTTATGATGGTGCTGATGAGGTTCGTTTTTGCAGGATAAAGGAGGTGATATGCTCAAAAACCACCCCTTACCAGCAGATGGAGATCGTGGAGCTTTGTGGCTATGGGAAGGCTCTAATACTTGACGGTAGGCTCCAGTCAGCCGTGAAGGATGAATACATATATCACGAGACGCTAGTTCACCCCGCAATGATCATGCATCCCTTTCCCCAAAAAGTTCTGGTTCTGGGGGGAGGGGAGGGGGCGACACTGCGCGAGATCCTAAAGCACAGCACCCTAAAAAGAGTCGTTGTAGTGGATATCGATAGGGAGGTTGTTGAGGCATGTATGAAGTATCTTCCAGAGATGCATCGAGGATCATATGAAAATCCGAAATCGGAATTAATTTTTGCGAACGCTGCGGAGTATCTAGAGAGCACCAGTGAGACATTTGATGTCATATTTATGGATACGACCGACCCTTCAGAGGATGGGCCCTCTTCCGGGCTATTTACCGCTAAGTTTTTTACCTTGCTTGCAGAGAGACTCACGGAGAAGGGCATTGTTGCTGTCCAGTCTGGTAGCACTAAACTGGGTAGCCTTGATGGCTTCGTTTCCATTCATAGAGCCCTTCGTAGTGTTTTTCGCAACGTTATGGCTTGCTCTGTGTTTCTTCCATCTTTCGGAGAACCTTGGGGTTTCAACTTTGGATGTCAAAGCGATGAGAACTTTTCTCTGGACATAAAAGATATTGATCAGAGAATCGCTGATAGAGTTCAGGGCATTTTGGGTTTTTATGACGGGATCACCCATGTTGGCATCTTTTCCCTACCGAAATACCTGAGAAACGAGCTAGCCAAACAGGGGCGTTTGGAGGGTATGGCAGGCTAACTTTCATTGGTCTAGGGAACCAGGTGTTCGAGGCAAGTGCCTGCTCATGCCGCAATAGAGACTTTAGAAACAGGTTGTGCACAAGGAACGATGGAACTTGGAAATGAGGTTTGGGATGATGCGTATTCCATACTGGTTGACGATCGCAACTCGTAAAAACTCTGACCATCATATATACCTTCTCGCCTGCGAGTTTACACAAGGCAATCTTGCGATGTGTCCCGCTGGACAGCGAGCTAAAGGCCAAAAATTTTGGCAATAAGGAATCCTTTGAGGTGGTGTGGTGTCAATGCGAGTAACAAGAGGTCGAGGTATATATCCGTTGTCTCATTTTGAGATAGATCTAAAAGAGACCTAAGATACCAAGGTTGCTTCGCTACACCTGTGATAGAAGTTTAGGTGTTTGGTCGGTAAGGACTTTGTGGATGAAAAGGCACAGATCGAGTGGAATCGAGTCCAGCTAAAGTGATCTAGGCGATCATTTTGTCGAATCAGACAGGACGGCATTGTGTTTATAAACATTGTAGAAGGAAGTTGCGAGGCAAAGGTGAGCACGGATATCGAAACCCAAATAGCCTTGCGAGCGACTATGGAACCTTGAAAGCGTTTGCCACTTAGGATAAAAAGATTCCATCGAACCTTTTTCCAACCGAGTTTCTTACCTCTTTCAGTTCTACAAGGACTCTCGCCCCTCTTCCATGATCCGGTCGTAAAGAAACTTTGGCATGAAACATGTGTGGTGCACCTCCTCGCAGTAGTATCGTGTGGGAGTAACAGGCTTACGCTTAGGAATTCGGCAGTTGTTTCCCTTTGTTCCAACTGCAAAACACCACCAGTATCCGGGGTAAGTTGCTAATGGGGCAGTGTAAAGATCAACGATTGGAAATACAGTTTTGAGCATATTTTGAACCTGACGAACTAGTTTTAGGTGAAAATGAACGGACTCCGAAAGGGTCACGAACACACCATGGTCTTCGAGAACTCTTCGTGCGTCGGCAAAAAACTGGGGGGTAAAGAGGCTTTTCGCAAAGCCGATGATGTCTGTAGAATCCACAATGATTGCATCAGCCTTGCCATCAAACTCCTTCAGGAAAACAGCACCATCCATAGGTCTTTCCACTACGCGTGCATCAGACAGTGCGCAACTTACTGTCGGAAAGAACTCCCTTGCTACATGCGTCACTTCCGGGTCAATGTCTACGATATACACCTTCTCAATGGTCGGATGTTTTAGAACTTCGCGAGCGACACCACCATCGCCTCCACCTATCACGATTATATTCTTGGGTGCTTCAATCGCATGTAACGGCACATGCGCCAACATCTCGTGATAAAAGAACTCGTCTCGCTCGGTAAACTGCACAACTCCGTCAAGGATTAGCATCCTTCCGAAATATGTGCTTTCCACAACTGCAAACTCCTGGAAGGCGCTTTTTCCTCGATACAACACCTGCTTGATAGGATAGATTGTGCGTATCGGGGCATAGGGTTCACGCTCAATAAATAATATCTCTGGTTCATCCATATCTTCCTCCTAATCTATATTTCATCTCGAGTTAGTGGATAAAAACCAAAACGCGCTTAATATGTAAACCAACTACAACTCGATGACAAGCAAAAGGGTCGAAAACTAAGGACAGAATGCCTTTGGACGCGACCTTTTCCACTCCTCCGTCCTCCTCTACACACGGTTCGCAATGTTCGCGATGCTAGAATCCGCTTTCCTTTCCGTTCCTGCCGGTTTCAAAGGAAACCTGAGCTCTACTGTTGTCCATTCTCCGTCTCGGCTTCTTATTTCCATGTCGCCACCGTGTTTTTTTACGATTGCGTACACAACGCTGAGCCCCAAACCTAGGTGCGGTCCAGGCGCCCTGGTCGTGAAAAATGGGTCAGTTGCCTTTGCCCTTATCTCCTCACTCATTCCGCATCCGTTGTCATGCACGGCCAACACTAAGAAGTCCCCCCTTCGCTCTAATCCAACCACCACCTTCCCTTGCCTCTTGGTCTTCGATATCGCGTAAGCAGCATTCTCGAGAAGATGGTCGAGAGCGGTTCTGAAGGCGCTTCGCGACCCGCTCAACTTCAAAGACTCGTCGAGGTTTGTCTCGACCACCACATTCTTCAACACTCCGACCGTGGCTTCCCGAACCGCCTCCACCACAACATTTGCGGCAACGAACTCCTCAAACACCTCTTTTCCTGGTTCGACGAACTCCTCTATGGCTTTGATAATTCGCTTGATCCTTTCGAGACCTTTCTCCATGTCCTCCAATGCAGACGGAACTCCTTCTGCGATACGCTTCAAATCTAGTGACGAGTACAGGCTTGCGAGCTCTGACTTCTTTTCCTTTTCCTCCAAAACATCGAAAATCTTCATCGCACCCGTCACGAACTTTTTGACAAATGCAAGTCCAGAACACACAAAGGCGAGGGGATTGTTTATCTCGTGTGCGAGGGCTGCGGCCATCGTGGCAAGAGATGCGACCTTTTCAGATGCCAAAAGCTTGTCCTGCATCTCACGGAGCTGTTTTAGGGACGCCTTTAGTTGCCTATTGGTTTCTATTGCCTCTTGTGCAAGCCTTCTTATCCTTTCTTCAGCAAGTCTTTGGGGAGTAATATCAGATATCACACTTACTACAGCCTGAAGGTCAGGAACGAAATATGACGCCTCCCTGTAGGCCCGGCGCCAAGGCTTTTGCACCTCGAACTCTATCAAGCGATGTCCTGACCTGAGCTTTGAGGGACAACCATGCTCCAAATGGTGAGGGAATAACTCGCAACATTTCGTCTGCACGATCTCTTTTACATCCATTCCTAGCATCGAAGCCAGACCATGATTTGCCCTCATTACAACGCCTTCGACCGTTATTATCGCGATCCCGTCCTCTATAGCGTCGAATGTGATCTCCCACTCCCTTTTCGCCTTCTCGACGATGGCAAACAGTTTTGATGCCTCTTCGAGGTTTGAAAACTTTTTCTCTCCCAAATCGTCTAGGAACGGCATGTTTTACAGCGCCTCCTTTAAATACCCAATATACGGCAGATTCCTGTACTTTTGTTCGTAGTCGAGGCCGTAACCCACGACAAATACATTTTCGATGACAAAACCTACATAGTCGAGTTTAACTTGCCTAACCATATTAGCAGGCTTGTGCAAAAGTGTGCATACCTTCACCGAGTTTGGCTTCCGCACAGCAAAGTTTTCTAACAGGAAATGCAAAGTTAGACCTGTGTCCACAATGTCTTCGACCACGAGCACATCCTTTCCAACTATCGGTTCGGTCAGGTCTTGCGTGATGCGCACCACACCGCTCGATTCGGTGCTCTGACCGTAGGACGCAAGACCCAGAAAATCCAAGGTAACAGGGAGCTTCACTTCCCGACAGAGGTCCGCAAGAAACATACTTGCCCCCTTCAGCACACCGACCATCACTAACTCCTTTCCCGCATAGTCGTGGGTTATTTGTTCACCAAGCTCTTTCACCCTTGCACGCACCTGATCTTCTGGAATTAGAACAGCAAACCTCTCTTCTCCTGGAATCACTCTAGACCTCCGCGTTATTTAGAACCTCGCCAAGTCCGCCTGCACCAGGGATGATATAGTCGTGATCATTCAAACCTCTCTCTCTTTCCCACTCTTCGCCAGGCACCTTTGCTAGGACATCAGGTGGAGACAGACCTCTGTCAACCCTGTAAGCGTATATGATAATATCAGGCTCTTCCCTCAAAACCTTGCGGACAAACTCAGGCGTGATTATCAGGTTCAGAGTGATCATCTTCATCGGTTTTCCTACCGCAGTCTCCCGATAGAACCTGAGAACCTCGCAAAGCGATGATCCAGTTGCTCCCATGGGGTCTGGGAAAAGCACTATCTTTGAGTCGATGTTCCTCCCAACCTTTGTCCCCGAGATCGTTGCTCCCGTCACAGTGCCGTTTGCATCCGTTGTCCTTTGCATGATAATGTGATCCTGCCTCACTAACTTCGGGTCCAAGAGGGAGCAGAGAACCTCAAAACAGACCATTGAAGGCAAAATTCCTGCCCTTGCAATATCCACTGTGACAACCTCTGTTTGTGGGTCAATAAACTCACCCCGATACTCAGCCCCCATCCTAGTCACAACCGTGCGCACCTTCCTCGGAAATTCGTTGTTGATGACCGCATGAAGCAATCCTTCGTAAAGAACTCTCACGAGCTGGTTCAGCCTAGGCTGGGTTGTCCGAGGCATGCAGAGTTCAGCCAGCAGAGACAACATGTAAGGGTCGTCGAGTATGTGGCAGTTCTTTCCGTACCGGTGCTCTATCTCTCGGTGGTATCTTTGTTCATTCATCTTCTTCCTCCCCTAAGAGTTTCTTTGCTACAAGCCCTACTTCGGCCTTGTCAGCCCTTCCAAGAATACCGTGCGCAAATGCCTTACCAGCTTCAACCCCTGGCTGGTCGAAAGGATTCACACCAATAAGAAAGCCTGAGAGCGCGGTCTCGAGCTCGAAGTGCGC
>Ga0197143_1001078_pt1 | contig 24689 bp, 22 predicted proteins | sample GBS70_MetaG_FD_148603 | JGI IMG/M metagenome (GOLD analysis project Ga0197143, IMG submission 148603) | Sediment microbial communities from Great Boiling Springs, Gerlach, Nevada, United States - GBS 70_MetaG | ecosystem: Environmental > Aquatic > Thermal springs > Hot (42-90C) > Sediment...
TTACTTACTTACTTACTTACTTACTTACTTACTTACTTACTTACTTACTTACTTACTTACTTACTTACTTACTTACTTACTTACTTACTTACTTACTTACTTACTTACTTACTTACTTACTTACTTACTTATGCAATCTTCTTGCCTTTCCAAGCAACTCTTTGCTGCGGTAAAGTGGTTTCTTTATGCCATTTTTTGATAAGATCAAACAATGAAAGAGAGGAAACTCTATTTTTATTTATAATAAAAGGGAAAAACTACTCTACAGCTAAGTTTTTTAGTAAAGGTTTTTCTATGGAAAAAAACATACTATGTGTTTGTTGTAAATAGCTTTCTGGGTCTGTTCAATTGCGGAAAAAAAAGGTAAAGTATTGAATTGGTGGAACTATTAAAAGAAACGAATTAACAAAAGAAGAATGGAAAGTAGAAAGGTGGAACACAAAGCTTATGGTTGAGCAAAGCGAAACAAAAGGTAAAATTTTGATTGTTGATGACGAGAGAGACATTCTTATCACGTTATCAAAATATCTAACTGATGAGGGCTTTGAAGTTAAAACTTTAAATAATAGTCGTGATACACTCAATTTGATAAAAGAGAAGAGTTGGATACCAGATCTTATTTTATTAGATATAGCGTTGCCAGAAATGAGTGGCTTAGAGCTGCTCAAGCATATCAAAGAAGAACTGCCAAAAATGAATGTTATAATGATAACAGCGTATCGCGATGCAGAGAAGGTTGTAGAGGCTTTCCGCTTAGGAGCGTATGACTGTATATTTAAGCCGTTTGATTTGAAATACTTGAGGAAAGCAATAAAGGCAAAATTATTAGAATAGTTTGTGCACTAATTGTGCTAATATACATAATTCTTATTTTTTCCTTTATCTCGGTTTCGTATACATCAACAATCTATCTCCTTGATACGGACTTACAGTTTTATTCAGGAAACTTCTATAACACAGAAGTCGTTGGTTCTTCTCTTTCTGCAGGCATTACGTTAATCAATCGCTGGAAAAAGCTTACTATTAATGAAATACCTCTTCCACGGAGATATAGCAGAATAGCTTATGATATTGAGGAGAGAAAAATAATACTTTTTGGTGGACTTACAAAGGAAAATAGTTCGCTAAATGATACTTGGATATTTGACGTTCTTACTAAACAGTGGAAGCAGGTGTATCCGCAGCATAGCCCTGAAGCGCGCTTTGGACATACAATGGATTATATTGGGAATAACGAGGTTTTACTTTTCGGCGGTATGAACGAAAACTCCGAATTTTTCAACGATATATGGGTTTATAACGTGAGGAACAATACGTGGCTAAAAATAGATTCTTACGGTGGCCCACAAAAACGTGCCTTCCACTCGTCAACAGTAGTAAAGGATAAGATATATTATTTTGGTGGATTATTACCTTACGGTGAAGTGAAAAACGACCTGTGGCAATACAATATAATAACATCATCGTGGACGTTTATAACTTCTACCTCTCCTTTACCAACAAAACGTTATTCAGCTGGATTATGTTACGATACAGTCAATAAAAAACTCATACTTTTTGGAGGATATACAGGAACACAATATTTAAATGACACTTGGAGCTACGATATAGAGAGTAATATATTTGTTAACTGTAACCCTTCATATCCGCCAGGAGAGCGCTCTGTAGGACAAATGGTGTATGACACTCTCAACAATAGGGTGATACTTTTTGGTGGCCGCGGTAGTAGAGAAATGTATGATGATACGTGGTTTTATAATTATAAAAGTAACGAATGGCGTTTTGTTCCACCAAATAATGCCATTGCTCCGGCAAAACGCGATGGTCACACAATGGTATATCTACAAGATAGGCAAGAAGCGGTGCTTTTTGGCGGTGCAGGACAACAATATTATAACGATATCTGGGAATATAAATTTAGAACCTATGGAGAATATGAAACTCCAGCATTTGACGCAGACTATAACGAGGGTACTTCTTGGGAGACTGTACAAGTCTTGCCCTTATCGCAGCCCCCCAATACAACTGTTAAATTCCAGGTAGCATCCTCAACAGATAACGTGTCATACTCAGATTACATAGGATATGATGGAACAACAAATACTTATTGGGAGCCAAGCCTATCTCCTATATACCTCTATAACTTGTTTGATAACAAACGTTTCGTAAAAGTAAAGTTTTACTTGTCCACTTCATATATGCCTAATACACCTTTTGTAGATAAGATAGTTTTTTCGTACAACCGGCGCCCACAACCACCAACACTCCTATCTCCCGCAAATAATAGCGAAACTAATGTTTTAACACCACTTTTTATGTGGCTGGAAGGATATGACATAGATAACGACTCTCAAACATATACTTTGCAGATATCTACTACATACAGGTTTGATAAATTATATGTTGAAATATCCAACATAGAGCTTACAAGTATTTCTATAGAAGGCCTAACAGCGCTATTTGAAGGCCAGTGGTACTGGAGAGTAAGAAGTAGCGACAGCAAGCTGCAAAGTTTGTGGTCAGAAAAATATAGCTTTGTTGTTGATACAACACCACCATCACAAATTACCAGTTTTATAGCTTATACTTCACATTTCAGAAATAACACTATTGAGCTTACCTGGACGGCACCAGGTAATAACAATCTTACCGGTAATATCTATGGAGGAACTTATGTGATAAAATACTCCTCATATTTAATAATAGATAGTGAAGAGAAATGGTTAATTGTGCCAGAAAGCAATACACGCTACATTAGAAACATAACCACTTACCCTGGGAAAGAAGAGATGTTTACCGTGACGGGCTTATCAGAAGGTACAAGCTACTATTTCTCTATAAAGACCATAGATGGCGCTGGAAATGTTAGTAAAATCTCTACAATAAGCCCAGTTGCTATGACTAACGCTAAGCCAGAAATTATATTTAAATATCCTTTAGGAGGTGAAATTTTACAGTCTACAATCGCTTTGCAATGGATATACTATGACTCTAATCAAGAAGATTACCATACGTTCAATATTTATATTTCAACGGATGATGGGCAAAATTTCAATTATACTATAAGACTGGGACTTACCGGTAAAGTCACATATTACACGATTGACAGCTATTATATCGACAATTCCACTGCAGTGCGCGCTAAAGTGGAAATATTTGATAGGGCAGGGCTGTATAACTTTGCAGTTTCAAATAGGTTCACTATAGCTAATCCCAATTTGCAGCCACTTGTTGAAATAATTGAGCCCGCAAATAATACAATTCTCTCTGGAAAAGAAGCACTCATCAGATGGCAAGTTTATGACGGTAATTATACCAACTACCATCGGTATGTAATTTATATCTCTACTGATGGGGGAAATACTTATGTTAAGGTTAAAGAAATACCATATACAAAGATCTCATCAACAACAATAAATACTACAATTTTCCCTAATACGCCCCGCGCTTTGCTAAAAATTTATTGCGAAGATAACGGAGTGCCACAACTTAGCACTACCGTTGTTTCTTCACCATTCGTAATAAGTAATGATAATTTACCACCACAAAAGTTTTCCTTAAAATATCCGGTAAATGTCACAATAAATTCCTTACGGCCGTATTTTAGCTGGGAGCCAGCCATGGACCCTAATAATGATGATGTAACCTATACATTAAAATTTTCCACGGATGAAACATTTTATCACTTCACAGAAGTAAAAAATTTGCTTAATACCGACTATATACCAAAACATAAACTTGCTGATGAGACAACATATTACTGGTATGTAGAAGCAATTGATATTCTTTCAGCTAAGACTTCTTCAGAAATAGAAAAATTTTATACATCACGTCTCAAAGCTACAAGCAAAGACTACAGGGTTTTTGTTGAGGTGCTTGAGGTAGCGCGCAATGACGTGTATGTAAATGTAGATGAAGTAAATGAAGAAGAGAATTATGAGCTTAAAGCAGCTAATAATTATCTTCGCGCAGATCCTATCCTTCGCGGTTTAAATACAAAAGGGTATTATATAAATTTCCGTGATAAAAATGATAATTTAGTTCTTAATAAGGATATAGGAACATGTAAATTGAAAATTACATTCTACTTAGACAATAAGATACTAAATTCTGCATATAGAAAGAATGTCATTATTGGTAAGCTTAGTAACTCGCGATGGGAAAGTAGGTATAACGTTATAGATAAAGGTGAATGCTTGGAAATTATTTCTTACGAGCCCGGTATTTATAATATTGTGGCGTATGCTCCACCAAACGATGCCCTATCTGAAGTGCATAATTTCCCTAACCCGTTTACACCTGGTAGAGAAAATACTATGATAGTATACACATTATCCTCTCAGGTGGAATTTGTGGAAGTTAGTGTTTACTCTATATCAGGGAATCTCGTGTGGAGGAGAAAGTTTGTAGATGGCGAAGAAGGAGCAAAACATCTATCCTCCGGATATACAAATATCATATACTGGGATGGAAGAAATATTTATAACGAACTTATTGCTTCCGGAACATATATATGTGTAGTGAAGGCAAAGTTTTCTTCTGGAGGAAGTAAACAAAAAGTTTTATTAATAACTGCAATACGTTGAAAATATAACATGGGAAGGAGTAAAGTTCTATGGCTGAAAATAGTAAACAAAGGATTCTCATCGTTGAAGATGAAGAAGATATTTGTAGGATTATGAAAAAATATCTTGAAGCGGAAGGATACGTAGTTTTGTTAGCACATGACGGACAAGAGGCATACGAGCTGATAAAAAAGGAATTGCCAGATTTAATACTGTTGGATGTGAAAATTCCCAGAATAGACGGCTTCACACTTAATAATTTTATAAGGAAGGATGAGATGTTCAAACATATTCCTGTAATAGTAATGACTGCATATTCTCAATATAAGGAAGCATTTGAGATGAATAAGGAAGCGCCAATAAATGATTTTATTGTGAAGCCTTTCCATATTGGATTATTAGTTGAGAAAATAAAAAAGGTATTGAATAAAACTTAATAGTTGTGCATTATGAAATGTTTTTCTTTATTACTATTGATATTGCCCTATTCGTATCTATTAGGTTTTGGCCTGTCAGACGAAAGCCTCTACCTCGGGTATTACGATGTCAAAGCGGCAAGTCTCGCAGGTAGCGATATTGCAGTGAAAGAAGGTGCGGATAGTGTTTATGCGAACCCTGCAGGGTTGGGCCTTGTCCGTTGCGCTGAATTGTTAACATGTTATTCTAATGTAATACCTAATATAAATTTTTTTACTTTAGGTGTGAATTATCCGATAAGAAGTGGCATAGGTTTTGGTGTAGGTGTTTTTGTGGTTAAAGTTTCGGGAATTAAAAAAACAAACGTCTTGTATGAATATTTAGGTACGTTTGAAGACACAACTTCTATGATGGTGTTATCGTGTGGCTATAAAATAAAAAAATATTTTTCCATAGGCTCAAAGTTGAAGTTTATATCACATAGTATAGATACTTATGTAAATAAAAGCATGGTTTTAGATTTTGGTTTTCAAGGGGTAGTGCCACGAGAAGGTTCTATAGGCTTATACTTGCAAAATTTCGCTGTAAATAAAAATAAATTTATAGATGCAACAGAAATACAACCAGTAGTTCTGAAAATAGGTGTAAATAAGTTATTGCCAATATTACATGCAACAGGTTACATCGGATTAGATGCGATTTTTACTACACCATTGATAGTGTTATTATCTTCAGGGTGCGAGTTTCAATTTTTAGATACATTTTTAGTGAGGTTAGGGATAAATTATAAAGAATTTGCCTGTGGCATAGGAATAAAACTTAGAAAAGTCAATATTGAATATGGATTTACTTTCCACAAAATAGGCCTCTTTCATAGGGTAGGTTTATTATATAGATTTGATTTTCGTAAAGATGAGGAGTGGGAGAGGATAAAAGAAGAAAAGAAACTTTTTGAAAAGATGATACAAGAGGAGAAAGATAAGATAGCAAGTGAACGCAAACTTTTGAAGCTTGAAAATGAAAGATTAAAAAAAGAACGTAATATAGTTGCTAAACTCATAATTATGAAAAATTATATTGAGAAGAACGAATATAACGCAGCAATCGGTATAGCAGAAGAAATATTGAATATTGACCCGGAAAATACTGAAGCAAAAAGAGTTATTGCTATGTATGACGAGAAAAGGCGGAGGGAGAGGTGTTCCCTGATATACATAAAAGCTGAAGAGTTATATAAGAAAGGTAAATATAAAGAGGCATTGAGAAAAGCCGAAGAGGCGCTGTCGTTCTGCCCTGATGATGAAAACGCTCTCACCATCAAGTGCTTATCTTTGGCAATGATCTATGTGAAAGAAAAACGGTACACGGAAGCTAAAGCAAAATTAATGGAAGCTTTGAGATTAAACCCTACACGCGAAGATATAATAGAATTCTTGGAAAAAATAGAAACATTAATGGAGATAAAATAAAACATGAGAAAAAAAATTGTGAACATAGGACTATTATTTATTTTTGGTCTATCTTTGGCCGTTTTTGGCAAAAATAAAGACGTTGATGTATATTTTAATGCTGGCGTGGACAGTTACTTACGAAATGATTACTACAATGCAGTGAAAAATTTCGAGAAAGCCTTAGAACTCGCCCCAAATGATACTAAATTGCAATCTCTCCTTGAGAAAGTTTTATTTGAAGCGGGTAGATTCTATTATTTGAAACAAGATTATAAGCAGGCATTGTATTTTTTAAATAAAGGAGAAAAGTTATATCCTGATAATAAAAAAATAAAGGAATTGGTAGAAATAATAACTTCTGTTGCAGATAAGGACTACATGCAAGGAATATCACAGCAAAAAATGGGAGGAAGAAGGCCTGAAAAAGTTAAAAGTTACGACGAGAAGTCTAAAGAAAGCAAGCCTACACAGCCAAAAACAGAAATAGCGAAGTCTCAACCCCCTTCTTACCATAAGAAAGAATATGAAGAAAAAACGGAATATATGGATAAGCTGGATTTTTTTGTTTTGGTTGTAGATAAATTATTTTCATACTATGAAAGAGAAAAATCTAAGCATTTTTTGCTAATTGTTGCTGTTGCAATAATATGCGTATTTATAGTAATTTTAGTCGTTTCAATAATATTGATAGTTTTGCAAATGAATAAGATGTACTCCCTGTTAGGGGAAGAGCAATATAATAAAATTATTAAGTATGTAGAAACTAATTTGGATAAACTTGAAAAGCAGATAATATCCACTAATAACGAGTTTAAACATTGCGTTTCCAAGAATAACAAATTTCAACTGCAAGTTAGTAGTATGGCGCACAAGATAGAAGATTTATATAGAAAAATTGACGTCTTGTCTTCTTATGAAGAAAAGAAGAGTAAATTTAATGTTTGCTATCTGAGAGAACTTGAAAAAGATATAACATCTATTACGCAAAAATTTCCTTATGAGGGAAAATCCGAAAAGATATCTCCTGAGGAGGCAACAGCCGTTGCATTAAAACCAACGCTTGTGGAAAAAGACGAAGAGCTGAACCTGCTATGGAGACGTACAATATCGGCAGCGGTATCGTTATATAAACTTAACCCAGAGAGCGCAATGAGTAAACTTGCGGAAATGCTGGATAAAGGGAATGCATATTCTAAAGCGAGTGTTATTTGGGCATTAGCAGAAATTTCTACCGAAGAGACTATAAATTTTATGTTAGATTTATTATATAGATATGATAATGACTACAATGTTTCTTCTAATATTATTTCAGCATTAATATATATTGCCAACAATAAGCAATTGCCAGAGTATTTGAAAGAAAAAATAAGGAACACACTAACAAAGGCTAAAGAGGACCGTGGGTGGATATTTTGATCTCTTAGTATCAGGAGGATATTAGGGTATTCAAAAATGCCTCTGCGGGGGTTTCCTGTTGCAAAATATGCTTCAAGTATAAAATTCCAATCTTATATGCAATACTTTTTTCTATATTTCCCACGTTCTTAGGGATGGAATACATTTGGCCAGTCAAAGAAGAAATGTATCTTATCACATTACTTTTTATACTTATCAGTGTTCTGTCATCCTTCTTCGTCTCAACCTTGCAATTTTTGCAATACAGCCCTCCATCCGCAAAACTTAAATGCAGTTCTTCGTCATACAGAAGACTTATTTCCCGTTGGCATAATAGGCAAGAATGAAAATTTATGCCATAACCCAAAAGAGAAATCTCTGTATAAAAAAATTTATTAAATAAGGCTATCACATCCTCGCTATGTTGTAATTCTTGAAGGATAAAAAACAAGAAGTCAAATTCGCGATAACTTTCTTCCCCGTGCGGCGTTAATAAGTTGACAATCTCCAAGATGAAAAAACCCACTCCAAAACGTAATAAATCTTTCCTAATTAATGAAAAATTTTCTATAGTTTTTCCGCCAACAATACGCAAAGTCCTTCTATTTTCGTTAGAGTAGTATAAATATACATCAAATTTTGTAAAGTAATCTAAAGAGATAAATTTGGCATTAGGTTTATTGCAACTTTTGCCAAAAGCCTGTATTTTGCCAAAATCGCGTGTGTAAAATGTAAATATTCTATCGTATTCATTAATGTCTCTTTTATCCAATACTATAGCAGTTGTACTTAAGTACATTGCTTTTCAACTTTTCGAAATTTTTATCCTACCGATACGGTTGTGTGTGGCTTCTAAGATTTCTACTGTTATGCCATTATATGCTTTTCTTTCCCCTGTTGAAGGAATATATCCAAAAATATCCATTACTAATCCGCCAATGCTGACAAATTCTTCTTCAGGTAAATTTAACCCTAAAGCTTTATTTATCAGTTTTATTTCCGTCTCCGCAGGTGCAATTATTGTAGCCTCGTTTATTTTGATTATTTGCTCGCTATATTTATCATATTCGTCGTATATTTCGCCAATAATCTCCTCTATGACATCTTCAAGTGTAACTATCCCCTCTGTTACGCCATACTCGTCAACAACTATAGCAATATGTGTTCTGCCTTTACGGAACTCTTCCAGCAGCGCTACAATGTTTTTGCTCTCCGGAACAAACATAGCTTCCCTTATTAGGTCATTTATAATGATTAGATTTCTATTTCTTAACATCATTAGCAAGTCTTTTGCGTAAATAATTCCCTTTATGTTATCTAATGTGTGGTCATACACAGGAACACGGGAGTAGTTGGAATATATGATTTTGCTGATGATGTTTTCCGTAGTCTCGTTTATGTCAACAGCAAAGATCTTCATTTTTGGCTTCATTATTTTGCCCACCTTAGTGTGCAAAAATTCCACAACGTTAGACATCAATTCGTCACCTATATATGCAAAGCCATAAATCTCATCTCTACTGGCCAGGATAGCAAAATCTTCGTATGTGATGCCTTTTTCCTCTTTGCTCAGGTTTCTCGTTATAAATTTAGAGAGCCAAATAACAGCTTTAGAGAGTATTTGTTCTATTGGTGAAATAATTCTTGTGAAAAAATTTATATATGGTATAAAATACAAATATAGAGCAGTCCAGTTAGATTTCATGTATAGTTTAGGCACGATTTCCCCAAAGTAAAGAACTATTAAAATCCCTAATAGTGAAAAAGCAGTAATACAGAATGGAGATATTTTTCCTTTTAACAGGGAGAATAAGGAAGATAAAGTAACAGAAGCACCAATAGTTGCTATATTTGTCCATATAAGTATTTTTGATATTGCAGTGCTGTCTACATTTTTGAATATGTCTTTATTTTTTTTAATATGTGGAGATATTTCAGGGTTGTTAAGTATAGTAACCAAGATCTCCGACGACGAGAAAAAAGATATTAACAGCAGAAAGGCAATGAAAACTAATAAATAACTAATGACTGCCATGTGAAGAAATTATACTTTTAGTTTTTTTAGTTCATACTCGTCTATTATTTCACCAACAATTTCTTCTATTATGTCCTCAAATGTTACAAGCCCTATCGGCAGATTGTTATCATCCACGATTATGCTTATATTGAGATGCTTCATTTTAAATTCTTCCATAAGTTTTTTTACTGTGGTGTGCCTATTTGTAAATGTAATTTCTCTGAGCACTTCGTTGATGTGCCACTCTTTCCCTTCAAATTCTTCCTCGTACAGTTTCGTTAATATGTCATGCACATGAACATAGCCTATAATGTTGTTTTTGTTAACTTGGAAAATTGGGATACGCGTATGCCCTGATTCTAAAACATAGTCTACAATTTTCCCTTTATCTAAAGAGATATCTACCATGTCAATTTTATCATAAGGTACCATGATATTTTCAACTGTAGTTTCGTTTATGTTAAGGATCCGCTCAAAATAAGTTTTCACATAAGCAGGGTATTGTTTGTTCCCTTCGTATTTTTCTGTATGTGAGGAAAGTTTTAGTAAAGATTGCAGTTCATTGGATGATATGAATTTTGATGGTGTAAGACTTTCTTTGAAAAACTTTTGCGAAATAAACCTATTGAACTCTATTACAGGTGTAAGAAGCTTTTTTAAAAAATATAAATGCTGTATTGCTAGTAAAGAAATAGTTTCGGGAAATTTGTAAGCTATATTTTTGGGCAACATTTCGCCAAAAATTAAAATTATTATAGTTGTGAATAGTAGAGAAAAAATTTCTATTAAAAAAGGTGTAGTAGATTTTGAAAGCATGAATAACAAGGAAGAAAATATATATGCAAATAGCATGTTTGCCACTGTATTTCCTATGAGTATGGTGGTAATGAAGTGTTGTGGCTCCTTCCTCCAAGCAAGAAAATATTTGCTGTATGCGGGCTTCATCTTGATGTATTTCTTTACCTTAAACCAAGGTAGTGATAGAAGTGCAGTTTCTGCAGAGGCAAAGAAAAATGAAAGTCCAAGTAAGACAATTAATAGTATTATTATCATCTTAAAATTTAGTCTTGCTTAAATAACTTTTTAGTATACTTTCTTGCAACTGCCACAACTCGTTACGCTTGTTTTTTGTTTTATCATCGTAGCCAAAAGAATGCAATACACCGTGAATTACGACACGCAAAATTTCATGCTTCATCTTTTCTTTGTATATTTTTGCATTTATACTACATTGCTCTAACGATATGAATATATCAGCTTCGCCATTAGTGTTGAATACTAACACGTCGGTAGGATAGTTTCTATCGAGAAACTGTAAGTTCAGTTTTGTAATTTTTTTATTATCTACGAAGATTATGTTTATTTTTTTTACTTTTGGAGATTTATCTTTTATATGTTGAATGGTGAAATTAGCGACCTCTTTTACTATGTTGTTGCGTGGAGGAAAAACTTTATTCTGCCTGTTAAAAATTTTTACCTCAGTCACCATTTAAAAAATTATCTTATGTGCAAAAGTTTCTTAATTTCGCCCACTAAGGTTAGAATAATATTTCTTCTGTTAAACTTAACAGAATGAAAAATTGCGCCTTGCTTGAAAAATAAAGCTTTATTTTTGCCAAAAACTACGCCTAAATCCGCATGCTTAGCTTCTCCAGGACCATTCACTATGCACCCCATAACTGCTAATTTTACGTAAGGTCCCCGCAGCAGTAACCTTTCTTCCATAAGAGCTTTTTCAAGTTCGTCTACTATTTTTATGAGGTCAACCTTACAACGGCCACATGTAGGACAACTTATAATTTCTATACCTTCTTTCCGTAAGCCTAAACTACGTAAAATGTAATACCCCACTTCTACTTCTTTCACCGGGTTGGCGGTTAGTGAAACACGTATTGTGTCACCAATGCCTTCCTTAAGTAATATGCCAATACCTATGGAAGATTTTACAACACCTGAGACTCCACTGCCTGTTTCCGTTATACCTACGTGTAGCGGATATTTTATTTTCTTTGCCAATGCACGGTAGATTTCTATTGTTGAAGATACATCAGAACACTTGGCAGAAACTACAATATTATGAAACCCTAATTGTTCAAATCTGTAAATGTAATCTTTGATTGTAGTTAAAACATTCTTTGTATATTTTTCTATTACACTTTGGATTTGTTGTTGCGAGAGAATATGAGGCTTGAAAGAGCCTGAATTTATACCCACCCGGATAGCAATGTTGTGTTTTTTGGCAAGTTTTACAATCTTTTCGACATTTTCCCAAGGTCCTATGTTCCCAGGGTTGATTCTTATTTTGTCAGCTCCATTCTCTATAGATAGAAGTGCTAAGCGATAGTTGAAATGTATATCTGCAACTAAGGGTATTTTGATATGGGGTTTTATTTTAGATATCGCTTTTGCACTTTCCTCGTCAGGTACACTTACACGAACAATTTCGCATCCTGCAGATTCTAATTCTTGGATTTGGTCAATTGTAGCAGAAATGTTTTTCGTTTCCGTATTGGTCATAGATTGGACACGTATAGGTAAGCCGTGTCCTATGTAGAGATTGCCTATTTTGACTTTGTGGGTAGTTTCGCGATGGGGAGTGTTCATTTTTATTTTGGGAATCTTTGTGTTATTAAGAGTCGTCCGATATCGTTATATGTGGCTATTAAAAAGATGAATATTATTACGGCAAGCCCAAAAGTCATTAGTATTTGCATGAGGCGCTTATGGATTTTTTTTCCACTAATTCCCTCAATTAAAGAGACTACCACGTATCCTCCGTCAAAAGGGACAAAGGGTAAAAGGTTTAGCACGCCTATTATTGCGGAAACTATGGCTATGAAGTAAAGGAAGTCTATAAGACCGCGACGCCGCACTTCAATTGTTGCTTGTGCGATACCTATAGGTCCTGCAATGTCAGGTCGTGTTCGTGTGATGAGAGAAATTACAAGATGTCTGAAGGAAAGAAAGGCTATGCCGGTGGTCTGCCAAGAAGCAGTAATTGCCGCGGCAATTGGATTTATTTTGGTATAAATCATCTTAGGCTTAATGCCTATAATGCCCATCTTAGTTGTTGAGTCTAGCTCAGATTTTACTTCCAGCGTTAGACGGTTACTATCACGCTCAAGTTCTATTATCATCAATTTTTCAGGACGTGAATGGATATATTCTGCGAGTTCAAACCAGGAATTGATTGGTGTGTTGTCTATTTTTATTATTTTGTCATTTGGCTGCAAACCTGCCAGCTGTGCCGGTTTACCTTCTATCACTTCCCCTATGATAGGTTCTTCGGAAATAGTGGCTACACCAATAAATGTGAATAATAGGGAAAATATGAGCCAGCCAAGGAAGTAATTTAATAATGGTCCTGCAAGAAAGACCTGTATCTTTTGGTACCAGGGCTTGCTTAAAAACTCATCTGGCAAGTTCTGGTACTCGTCTTCCTCCTCTCCTGCAAGCTTCACAAACCCTCCAAAGGGTATTACACGGATAGAATATCTTGTGGAGCTGCGCTGCGAAGTATAATGTAATATTTCTGGGCCAAAGCCAAAAGAAAAATTCAATACACGGACGCCCTTCCTGCGCGCAATAATGAAATGTCCAAATTCATGTGTGAGTATTAAAAATCCAAATAAGAATATTACTGCTGCTATGTCTAAGACTGTGGATAGAGACATTATCATACTATTATACTTTCGGTAAACTTACGTGCCCATCTGTCAATTTCTAATATTTCTTGAAGAGAGGGCTTTTGAATAAAATTGTCGTTCAGATGTTTAGAAATCGCCTTTTCAATAATTTTAGGTATATCTGTAAATTTTATTTTTCTCATCAAGAAAGCATTTACTGCTACTTCGTCACTTGCATTTAATACAACTAATGCGCTACCGCCAATTTTTGCCACTTCTTGTGCTATCTTGAAACATTTAAACTTGTTCGTATCAATTTTGCAAAAGGTCAAATTTTTGACATCTTCTAATTTTAACTCCGGAAGGTTGGTATTCACACGTTCCGGGTAGGTTAGAGCATACTGTATAGGTATACGCATATCAGGTACTGCTAGCTGAGCTAAGACGCTGCCATCAACAAGCTTTACTAAAGAATGAACCACTGTTTCAGGATGAATTAATACTTTTATTTTCTCATAATCTATATCAAATAGATAATGTGCCTCTATAATTTCAAATCCCTTATTCATTAAAGTTGCAGAATCAATAGTGATTTTTTTACCCATATGCCAGGAAGGATGCTGTAAGGCCTCCTTTACGGTGATTTTTGGTAGTTTATTTTCTGGATAGTTGTAGAAAGGTCCTCCCGAGCCGGTAAGTATTATTTCTTTGATCTGTTCTTTCTGCACTTTCTGCAGACACTGGAATATTGCAGAGTGCTCACTATCAACTGGCAAAATTGATACTTTGGCATTTTTTAACTTAGAAGTTATCAAGTCGCCAGCAACTACTATAGGCTCTTTATTGGCTAAAGCTATATACTTGGTACTGCTTTTCTCAATACTAGCCAATAAAGGTAGTAAGCCTGTAATCCCTGTGACGCCAAATATAATAATATCTATTTTAGGCAACAAAACCATTTTTACTAAAGCGTCCTTGCCAATAAAAAATTTTATTTTCCCAAGATAGGATTTAATCTTATTTTTGAGTATGAGGCCAAGTTTTTCGTCAGAGAGAGAGACGTATTTAGGGCGGAATTGTAAAATTTGCTTTTCCAGAAGAGAGATGTTTTTACCTGCAGCAAGCCCTAAAACACGATATTTTTGTTGTTTAGCATTAAGTTTTGAAATAACATCTAAGGCGTTTCTTCCTATACTGCCGGTCGACCCCAGAATTATAACGTTTTTCATACTTTTTAATTTGCAAATAAGAAAAAAGGGCAGTTTTTGTCTATTGTGGAGGCAAATTTTATGAAATCTTACAGAATAAAATCAAAAAGATTTGAAATTTTTGTTCCCCATTTTATACAATCTTTTAGGTAGAATATGAGAACTTTGCAATACAAGTTACACATTCCTGGCGTAGAGGAGTTTGGTGTTGTAGATATAACCCAGCAGGTCAGAGATAAACTCAGAGAATCTAAGATAAAGTCTGGTGTAGTGAATATTTTTATCATTGGCGCGACGGGTGCAGTTGCTGCAATAGAGTTTGAGCGAGGATTGATTGAGGACTTCAAATCTTTTTTGTCGCGCTTAGTGCCAAAAGATGTGGCTTATATCCATAACCGTACACACACTAGGGGTAATGCACATTCGCACATTTTATCCTCTATAATTGGTCCCTCGTTGCAAGTTCCTGTAATAGATGGGGAGATGGTTTTGGGCACTTGGCAGCAAATTGTAATAATAAATTTTGATTCACGCACGAGAAACAGAGAAGTGGTAGTCTCTATTATAGGTGAATAAAGGAAGTTAAGAGAGGAAAAATTAAAGTTGTAAACATTCAATTGAGAAAAATGTATAAAGGAGGTGGAGGTAAAAAAGTTAGGAAAAAACTTATAAGCACCTTAGAATTACGCTTGTCTCATTAAAGCTACTACATATTGTACCGTTCAAATTTCCGGATAGATTGACCATAGAGTAATCTATCCGTGGCCCTCGTTAAAAAATTAAATAAAAAATTTAAAGAAAGGATAAATCCTACTATGACAATAGATAGGTTACTTGAGCAATTGCGAAAAAACATAAAAGAATCTAAAGACTCTGATGATATTTCAGATGTTGAATTTAAAGGGGTTTTTGAAGAACCAAAAGCAGGAGAAAAACTTCTAGAAATTTTAAAAAATCGCAGCTCTAATTATAAGATTATTAAACCTCTTATTTATATGTATGACGGAGTGGAAACTATCGTAGCGGAATGTTTAATTAATGCAAACTACAAAGGTAGAAACCTAGAATTTTATATTAAGTGTAATAGTTTTTACTCAAGACATTGTGAAATCGAAATCTCGATAAAAGGGAGAGAGAGCGATAGAGCGCTTATAAAAGAAATTTTTGAAGAGTTATGGAAAGAGTGCTCAACAGTTGTGAATATCGAATTTAATAATATAGCAAGAGTTGCAGAAAATTTGCACACTGTAGTGAGTAAACTTGCTAAAAATTATAAGTTGATTGAACCAAAATTCTCATATAGTAGTGAGGGAGGAAGACTTGTTTTCAAAGAGGGGACAATTTTCGCCGAATTTGAGGATGGCATTTTGAAGTTTAAAGTTGGGGATAGATGGCAACCGACAATATCTGTTATGGGGAGTGCAAAAAAGAGTATGGAGAAAATCTTCAAGTGCATTAACACCAGCGACACGGAAAACTTAAAGCCGAAAATGTTTAAAAAGGTGAAACTTACGGGTTTAGCTTGGGAAGATGTTGGCGGCTTGGAAGAATTGAAAGAAGAACTCCGAGATGCAATAGAGTTACCTTTGGCAAATCCTACTCTTTTTAAAAAACTGGGTATTAAACCGCCAAAAGGTATAATATTGTATGGCAAACCAGGAACTGGTAAAACGCTGCTTGCTAAAGTTATTGCTTGCTGTTCAAAAGCAAACTTTTTTTATGTAACTGCTGCAGATTTGACTTCAGCATGGTATGGCGAAAGTGAGAAAAGAATAGTTAGGCTGTTTGAGGAAGCAAAAGCAGATAGTCCTGCTTTGATTTTTATAGATGAAATAGATGGGTTATTCACAGAAAGAGATATGAGGATGCATGAGGCTACACGGAGGATGTTGGGAGTATTTCTTGAACAACTGGATGGGTTGAAAGAACTTTCCGGTGTTACTGTCCTTGCAGCAACTAACAAGCTTGAAGATCTTGATAAAGCAATGATAAGGCCTGGACGCTTTGATAGAATAATAGAAGTTCCATTACCGGATTTGAAGGCAAGAGAAGAGATATTTAAAATTCACACACGCGGTATGCCTCTAAAAAGTAAAATAAACTTTGCCAAACTAGCAGAGATGACCGAAGGTTTCTCAGGTGCAGATATAGAAACCGTCTGCCAGAAAGCTGCATATAAGGCTCTTGCAAGGTATAAGAATGCAAATTCAACAAGGATAGAAGAACTTAGTGGTGATAAGATTTCAAAAATAAAAATTTCAGAAGATGATTTTTTAGATGCAATAAGAGATAAATTAAAGTCCCAAGAAATACGCAATGAGGGTTCACGTATAGGTTTTTGTTGTGATTGTTAAAATATTGATATTTTTGCTAAGATACATTTGTTGTACTTCTTGATGTCGAACTGGTGCTTGAAAAAAAATGTGAATTTAATTTTGCTTACTTGGTGTGGAGAGTATATTAGAAATAGTAAGTAGCTCTTAGTAAATACATGTGGCTATAGGGTAAAAAATAGAATTCATTTTTGTCTTCGTTATAAAAGTTTCTTATAAATTCCAGCGATAATGTGACATTTTCTAAACGCCCGTATGATAATTTTGGATATAAAAACATACCGAAGCTGTCCAAATTTGCTAATATTGTTATTCCAAAAAATATATCATACCATGGTTCGTAATTAAAATCTACAAGCAAGTAATTTTTTGAGAAATATCCGGGGACGAACAGATTTGAGAAAGTTATATAATCGTGCGAGGAATTTATAATTTGGCGGAATTGTTCTATTTTTTCTTTATTGTAGCCCTTCTCGTTGTAAAAATATTCTGCTATTAAGAAGCTTTTTTGTGAAATTTTTTTGTTTAGGTTTAACAAAACAGTAGAGAAGTTTTCGTTATTTAAAAAATTTATAGAATATTCAAGACCTAATATAAAACCTTTTATATCGTATGAAAAATAAGCACCTATCAGTAAATCATTAGAGCTTAGCTTACTGTAGTTGCTCACAAGCCCTAACTCGAGATTGTTTACTAAGGTATATGTTTGTAAACCAAATTTAGCTTTACTTAGGTCAGAATAAAAGACAGATGTTGTTAAAACAACACAGAAAGAAACATCAACAGGAAGGTTTGCTGACAGTGTGAGTTCAAAGTTCGTTTTTATGCCATCAACACCAAAAATATATTTCCTAGGGTTGTATACATCTTTTGGTTTATCAATATTGTTTACAGCACTCCATAGGTATCCTATGCCAAAGTCTATTCTTTGTTTACCAAGCTTGAAATAAAAAAAATCTGCAGGTCTTATCAAAATATATGCTTGTTCTAAATGATTATATAAGACATTATTAGTAAAATCGTGTCTGATTCTATCTTCTATATAAAATCTATTAGTTTTGTTGTCATCCAAGATAATTTTAAGTTCGTTATATCCGTAGTATCTTTGTTGCAACAGTCCTTCAAGGAAGAATTGATTGTTAGGCGCAATATCACAAAAAAGGTATTCAAATGTGCCGTTAAGTTCTAACGCGAAGGCGGACGGTGTAATTAGAAACAAAAACACAAGTGTTTTTTTCATTCTCATCCTATTTTATTAATCTTGCCATCTACAAGATAAACCTTTTTTTCTAAAAAGCCCAATAATCGCGGATCATGTGTTGAGATGACAAAAGTTGTATTGAATTTTTCATCCATATATTTCATGAGCTCAACAATTTTTGCACCCGTTTCTGAGTCAAGATTTGCAGTAGGCTCATCTGCTAAGACGATTTTAGGTTTTTTTACTAAAGCGCGTGCTATCGCTACACGTTGTCTTTGTCCCCCGGAAAGTTCTTCTGGCTTCCTAAAAGCAAGTTCTTTTATACCAACATTATCTAACATTTCCATAACCATTTTATATCTATCGCTTTTGTTTATATCCAATGCTATTAATGGTAGTTCAACATTTTCAAATACAGTAAGTACTGGAATAAGGTTAAACGTTTGGAATATGAATCCAATTTTTCTCCTTCTTAGAAGGGTGAGTTGCTTCTCAGACATCTGTGTTACATCTTGAGCATCAACAAAAATTTTCCCTTCTGTTAGGGTGTCGATACAGCCAACTAAGTTTAATAAAGTTGTTTTTCCTGAGCCTGACGGCCCTATAATACCAGTAAATTCTGCTTCTTTTATTTCTAAATTTATACTCTTTAATGCGACAATTTCTGTTTTTCCAAGATGATAAATTTTTGTTACATTATGGAGATTTATTATGCTCATCTTTTTAAATTCTCCTTGTTATTTTATAATACTTTGTGGTGAGAAAATAATTTCTTTTATTTGTTTTTGTTCTAAATTTTCTAAGACAAGTTTTGTGTAATTATTTTGGTTTAGCATATCAATGATAGTTATTACAGATGGCCTTATTTTGCCAGAGAAATTTTTTATATCAGAAAATTCTATTGTTTTTATAATATCTCCGGAGATAGTATAAAGTTCTTCTTTTAGTGGCAAAATGTTTTCTTTATTTACATGAATTATAACTTTCGGATATGTAACATTTTTATTTGTTGCAACGAGTTCTAATTTGTAATATTCATCTGTTTCGTGTAGAATTTTCGCTTTATAATCGTTTTTGATATCATAATCCATAAGGTCTCGGTTAGAGAAAGATGTGCCCATGAAGCTATCCTTAGCTGAAAGACGCAGTGGTTTTGAGACTGCGGGGACAAATAGCCACATGTTGTCTTTCACTAAAAGTATTTTTTTACCTTTTTCTCTTGCAGGCTTTAAAAACTCCATAAGTGTTCCTTTATCTTTTTTATAGTAAATTTTTGTTTTTAATGTTTTAGAAAGCTTTTTATCTTTATAGTCAAAAATAGAAACTAACATTTCACCTTCATCAAACATCAAATTTTTGTCAACCATTTCTATAATATCATCTGCGGTTAGGGAGTATGTATATTGTGCTTGCGTTAGAAATAGAATCATAAATAAAAAAATTTTCATATTTTTAACTTCCTTTCATTTTAATTAGTTCTTAATGTTTCTACTATAATGAGCTTAACAGCGCGTCTTGCTGGCAAAAATGTCCCTAAATATGCAGAAATTAAACCTAACAGTATGCTTAATAAAACGTCTGTAAGTTCTGGTCTTGAGATAATTTTGAATATGGGTACATTGATAAATTCACCTATCTTTGAATATTCTATGCCCCAGTAATAGAGATAAAAATTTGGTATTCCTCCCAAAATTAGCCCTACTATACCACCTATGGCACCTATTGCTAAGCCTTCATAAATAAAAAGTTTGAACACTTCATTCTTATGAAATCCTAAGGCACGAAGTGTACCAATTTCTCTTGTCCTTTCGTAAACATTCCTGTACATTGTAGCTACTATTGTAGATACACTTATTAATACAAGGATACATAAAAATATAATGTAGAATACACTATCGCCTTGCTCATTTTCTAACAATGCTTGTCCATAATACTCCCAAGATTTTATATCCAGCTCGCTGCTTAAAGTATTTTTTAATTTTTCTTCTACATTTTTTACGACATACATGTTTTTCAAAAAAACAATTAGTTTATTTACTGAGTTTTCCGTATCGCATAATAGGTTTATATTATCCAATGTGGTGAAAACTGTATTTTTATCAATTTTATGGAAACCAGTTTCGTAAATTCCTACTATAGGTAGTGATATAATGTTAGGGGTATTGTAAATAGTTTGTGCTTGAAGGAAACAAATATCACCTAATTTAAGGTTAAAAAGTTCTGCAAGTTTTTTGCCTATCACAATGCCATCGTTTTGTTTCTCCAGAAATCTTCCCTGTTTTATGCTTTGTGCGACAATGTAAGAATTTTTTTCATTTTCTGGAAGACATCCTACAATGAATATGGGCATTTTTTCTTTTATATTGCTAAAAAAGCCAAAGGTTATAAGTCTTGGTAGAACTTCAACAACTTGTGATAGTGATTTTATCTTTTTGCATAGCTCATTGTAGTTTTTTATCAAATTCGTTTCCTTAATATAATTCTGATATTTTTTATCATCAAAAAATTTCGTTTGTATCTGCAAATGTCCGGATTCGTATTTTATAAATGCTTCCCTGAGCATATAAATATAACATCCACGATAATATCCTAAAAATAAAAATAATACTCCTACAGAAAATGCTACACTTAATATGCTTAACATACTACGTCGTTTGTGTCTTAATAGATTTTTTAATGCAATTGATAAAAACTTTATATTTTTATACATAGCCTAATGCTTGCCTTATCGTAATTTTTCTTATGACTAGTAAAGGGTATATTGCTGAAAGTGTAGGTACAAATAAAGATGCAAGAAATGGTAAAATCAAGTATTCAAGTTTGAACGAAATGTAAATTCTATTTTCAGAAACAAAAAGATTCACCAATAATTCCTGTGAAGCGTCGGATATAGGAAAGCCATATATTGAATAGTAATAAAGCAGTCCTGAGCCGGCTAAGATACCGATTGTTGCGCCAATAAACCCAAGTATTAGCATCTCAGATAATATCATTTTATTAATATCCGCTCTTGAGAAACCTAGAGATAAAAAAGTTCCAACGTCACGGATTCTATCTAATAAAGAGATAAGCACTGTGTTTGTTATGCCAACAACTGCAATTATTAAGAAAATCAAGTATATTATTAGATAAAAAATTTTGCCATATTTTATACTTAAAACAAGAAGTCCTAAGAGTTCTTTCCAACTAAAATATTCAAGTTCATATTTCCCCAATATGTTGTTGATTTTATTTTTAAACATCTCTGCCTTGTTGAAATCATCAAAAATTAAAGAAAGTTCTGTAATTTCAGTTTCGTCAAGTCCAAGAAGTTTCTTCATACTTTCAATGTCTACTAAACATGTTTGTTCGTCTTTGTCTTTGTATCCGGTTTTAAAAATTCCAATAATTGGCAGTTCTACTGCATTGAATGAGCCATATTTGTCAGAAGAGAACAATATAAGATTGTCTCCAACTTTATAGTTAAGTTGTTGTGCAGTATAAGAACTTATTATTATACCTTTATCTCTATTAGAATTGAAATACGAACCGCTAACGATTTTCCGACTATAAGATTTAAATGATGGAAATTCCTCTTGAGTTTCTTCAGCATAAGGTTGTATGCCAATACAATATATGTTGATAGATTCTTCGTCTTTTACTATAGAGACTGCAGATTTTATAACAGGGGTGATTTTCAATGTTGGCTCAATAGATTTTATTTCTCTTATGACATCGTGGTAGTTTTTTATTAAAAGTTCAAACGAAGAGATTTCTTGTTTTGCATAATATCCTTTGCGGTAAATTTTGGCATGATCTGTTTCTTTCAGAATATTATTGACGTATTTTTCAAATAAGCCAACAATGAAGCCACCAAGGAAGCTTAAAACTAATGCCCCTAAGGCTGTAATAAAGACTACTTGTATGTTTCTATTTTTGTATTTTACTGTATTTTTTAATGCAAGTTTGAAATAAAATAAAATCTTCATATAATTCGTTATAAGTTTAGGACTCAAATTATATAAAAAAAAGATATTTTTTGCTAAGAGGCGTTTTTTGCAGAAAAGATTTGAAAAATGTTATAATTTTGTGCACAAAATATTTTAAATTTTTGTAGAAAAAAGATTTTTTCTCCTAAAGATTTATATTATGCATTTTACTAGTAAATCCTTTAATCTTATTGCTGTCGGTTTATATGAAAAAGATACCGGGCATATGGTTAATTTTTTCAGTTGGATAAAAATAGGCGCAGTTATAACTTTTGTTACACTTACGTTAGCATTCTTGCTTTTGTTGCCGAGAATTTAAGATGGTATTTAGTTTAATATGGCAGAAAGTGCTGTTTGAAATTTTCAGCTGAAAACTTGGATTAATTAGGTAGTAGTATGAGAGGAAGGAGAGGGAGGTGCTTTATGCCTGGGGCAAGTGTTGCAAAAATGAAGGAGAAACCAAAAATAACCTATTTATTGTGGGGCATTGCAGTTGCAGGTGGTGTGAAGGTCGTATTTGAGCACGTGAATAGGTTATCCGAGAGAGGCTATGATGTTAAGCTTGTGGCACACTTTGGCGAGCAACCAACGTGGTTTAAACTGAAGAAAAAAATAATATTCTTGCCGCCTTTCCCGAAAGATAAAGATTTTCCAGAATCTGACATTGTGGTAGCGACGTTTTGGCCAACTGCGTATGAGGTAAAAAATTTGAACGTGAAACATAAGTTTTATCTTGTTCAGCATTACGAACCTATTTTCAGTACAGATCCCATATATAGCGAATTAGCTAAAAATACTTACAGACTCTCTTTAACACATTTAGTTGTTTCGCATTGGATCGCAGATATGCTTAAAAAGGAAGTTAACCAACCATCTATTTATATTTCCAATGGTATAGACACTGAAATATTACATTTTCGTCCTGAGTTAAAAAAGATTGACAGCAAAAAAAAGAAGAAAAATATTTTGATAGTATTACGTGACATGTCCTATTGGAAAGGTTCGCGGGAGGCAATTGAAGTCTGCAGAGAATTGAAAAAGAGGCGCAAAGATGTTTATATCACTTTAGTTAGTGGCTCAAAAGAAATTCTACCTGAATTGAAAAAAGTTGTTGATAAAAATATTTATAGAATGCTTTCTCAGGAGGAATTAGTAAAAATATACCATAGTGCAGATATTTTTGTTTCAACTTCATGGCTGGAAGGCTTTGGTTTACCGCCGTTAGAGGCTATGGCATGTGGTGCCGCAGTTGTTACGACAGATTCTGGTGGTGTTAGAGATTTTTGCCATGACGGCTACAATTGTTTTATTGTTCCGCCTAAAAAGCCAAAATTGATGGTAAACAAAGTATTGCAGTTGTTGGACGATGATGAACTACGTAGAAAATTTAGCGAGAATGGCATAAAGACAGCGACTGAGTTTAGTTGGGATAAAGTGATAGATAGGTTAGAGAAAATTTTTCTGTCTACAGTGAAATAAAAATTTAATTTCTTTGATAGAAATTTTTAGAAATTGCTAATTAATAATGATAAATAAAATCTCAACGCTGATTACAAAAAACCTTGTTATAATAGTAACGCTTTTCGTATTAATTGGATACTGTTGTCCTACACTGTTAGTAAAATTGAAGCCTTATAATGAGTGGCTTTTTGCTCTTACAATGTTAGGTATTGGTTTTGTGTTAAGTTTCACGGATTTCATCTATATTCTCAAGAAATTCTATATTGTTTTGTTAGGAACGTTGGCGCAGTTTTTAATAATGCCCTTAGGCGGGTTTTTGGTTAGTAACCTTTTTCCTTTTCCTCCAGGATTAAAAGTAGGATTTATTGTAACGGGTTCTGTGCCAGGCGCGATGGCGTCAAACGTAATCTCTTATTTAGCGAAGGCAGATGTTGCATATTCTATTTCACTTACTACAATGTCTACTTTTTTATCGCCAATTTTGACGCCCTTCTTTGTGTATATTTTTGCATCAAGTGTTATAAAGGTAAATTTTGTACAGATGTGTATTGGTATAATTAGAATGGTAATTATACCGGTTATTGTAGGTCTTACAGTGAGAAGTTTCGTAAAAGAAAAAATTAAAAATGTGATAAATATCTTTCCTGCTTTTTCCACTATATTTATAGGCTTCATTTGCGGGTTGGTTGTTGCTCTAAATAAAGAGCATTTAATGAAGATGACGCCGTTAGTTTTTATTGGAGCAATTATTTTGAACTTATGGGGATTATTTTTGGGATATTTAGCAGGGAAGATTTACAGATTAGGCGTTTTGCGGGAGCGAGCGTTAAGTATTGAAGTAGGTATGCAGAATGCAGGACTTGGTGCAGTGCTCTCATTGAAGTATTTTTCAAATGAGACTGCACTGCCGTCTGCAGTTTTTGCAACATTGTGCATTATTACAGCGTCAATTTTAGCAAAAATTTGGAGTAAAACTGGATCTGTTACGATAACAACCGAAAGAGGCGAGTAAGAGAATATGGATATAGAAGAATTAAGAAAAAAATT